>Ga0208461_1001370_pt1 | contig 22173 bp, 17 predicted proteins | sample AD_JPNTR4_MetaG_FD_184448 | JGI IMG/M metagenome (GOLD analysis project Ga0208461, IMG submission 184448) | Active sludge microbial communities of municipal wastewater-treating anaerobic digesters from Japan - AD_JPNTR4_MetaG (SPAdes) (version 2) | ecosystem: Engineered > Bioreactor > Anaerobic...
GCTGGAATGCCCCATGAAGATCATTATATTGAACAGTGATACAGGTATACCAGAAACAATACACAATGCAGAGAACATGTGTCTTGATTGTGGGCACTGTATTGCTGTTTGTCCATATGGGGCGTTAAGTTTAACATCAATGAAGGTTGAAGAATGTCAGAGTATTTCACAAAATTTTAACCCGGGTATTGAGATCATCGAATATTATTTTAAATCAAGACGCTCAATACGCAGATTTAAAAATAAAACAGTAGAGAAAGAAAAGCTTGAAAAATTGTTAGATATAACAGCATATGCACCAACAGGTCATAATTCGCGAACTGTTGAATTTATTGTGTATACACAGAAAGAAGAAATAAAAAAATTAACAGAACATGTTATTGATTGGATGCAATTAATGATCAGTTCATCTCCGGATATAGGTAAAAGCATGCATTTTGACATGATAACAAAAGCATGGGCTTCAGGTGTTGATGTTGTCATGCACAATGCACCAGTGGTTATAGTAGCACATGGTAATAAAAACAATCCCAATACCCCAACTTCATGTACTATAGCACTTGCACATTTGGAATTAATAGCGCAAGCATTTGGATTGGGGTGCTGCTGGGCAGGATATTTTACATGGTGTGCTATGGCATATCCTCCATTAAGGAAAGCGTTGAGTATCCCAGATGATAATGGAATATATGGAACAATGCTGACCGGATATCCCATTGCAAAATACTATCGCATACCCAGACGGCAAGCTTTGGTTGAATGGAGATGAAGGTCTCATTAATTCTATTAATCAGGCTGTCGAATTTTAACTTTTAAACTATTGACTTCCCCTTACTGCTTTATAACAAATGGACTTTATACCAGATAGCATCGCTCAAACAGCTCACCACTACCCATGGTGGGCTAATCTATAGCATCTGCATACTGAAATTACCCATTTTCAGTATATTGTGCATCATACAGAGCAATGACCCTTCCATCGCAACCTTATCTCGTCCCCGTCGCATGTATATGCGATATTTCAAATTGTGCTTTATGTTCCCATTCGGTGATTCAGAACAGTGTGACCGTCGCTTGTATTTCTCCTTGTTTTCGCTCTTCGATAAACAATGCCTCATCGCTTCACGATACCCTTCCTTTTTATCTCGGGTGATTGTCCGATACTCACTCTTCGTGCACCTCGTTCGATCACAACAGGATAAACATGCAGCCCGGTTAGCATATCGAAAAAAATTCCTCCCACCAGCACTATATTCATTCTGAAAAAAAAGTGGTATACCATGCGGACATTGATACCAGTTTGTTTCAGGACAATAGGTGAAATGATATGTATCAAACGCTCCTTTCTTCTGAACACCACGCCTGTCAACATCATACCGCCTGTCAGGTATCAATGCTTCCTGATTCATCGCAGCAAGTTTTTCGTAATTATCAAGAGATGCAAAACCAGCATCCGCAGCAACGATTTCATGAGATTGCCCACACTTTTCCCTGCTCCCTTCAATAACCGGAACAAGCGCCTTACCATCATTGTCTTCCTCATTGATTTGAAAATGGGTAATAATATCATGATGTGCGTCAACCGCAGTCGTCATCGAATAGGCGGGGTTAATTTCACCATTCGCCTGCTGCATCGTATGACTATCAAAATCAGTTAGATTGATCTTCTCATTTTTCTCAATCTTCTCCAGCTCCTTACCTGACTTGCCCTCCTTCTTCTTCTCAATTCGCTTCCGCAGTTCCTCTTTTGCCTCGACTACCCGTGCCTCCTGACGACGCAATGCCTCAATTTCTTCATCCCTGCGCTCATCTCGGTCTACATCATCCATGAATCTCGTTAGTTTCTCCTTAATGGTGTCTTCCAGCCGATTCAAACCATCAATGCTCTTGTCCTTCTTGCTTGACGCATTTGCCCGTATCTTGACCGAATCAATTGACAATACTTCAAAATTCACCAGCCCCTTCTCAATGGCAAGCTGAACCGTTTGCACAAACATCTCTATAAGCTCCTTCTTGAAACGAACCAAAAACTTCCCTATCGTCGAGTGGTCTATGACGCGGTTCCCTGAATTGTCTCATCGCTTTCTCCCTGCATTTTTTGCTTGATTGTGGAATACTATTGTCATATTATCCTTTTTGTGTCAATTAATTCGACAGCCTGAATCAATGAATAAAATAAAAAAGCAGGAAGACATGCCTGCTTTTTAGTCATTACATGGAAGCTAATTATTATTAATAAGCGCCGCCTTCAACCTCTTTCTTTAATCCCTTTTTCTCGATCTGATATACGATTTCGCAGTGATCCTCTTCATCGTACGTTTCTTTAACTATGGTTCCACCTTTTACTAAACCTTCAAATTCTTTTGCAACTGCTACACCTGTCGATGCATAGTCAGCAGCTCCAGCAGCACCTTCTAATCGGGCACCTTTAAATTTTTCTACAATACGCTTTTCAGCCATTGCAATAGCAGCCTCTTTTGCTGTTCCTCGTCTCATAACCCTGTCTTTAAGTCCTGGTTTTGGAGCACCGGTTGCAGTTACTCGGAAAATATCGGGTGTTACCCATCCTTCAGAAATATAGCTATCCCCTTTTACCTGCCCACCCATTTTGGAACTTCCGCATGCTGTGAAACTAATTGCAACAACAGCTATTAATGCAACTAACAAAAATCTTTTCATATAAGACTCCTCCTTCTCTTTAGGGGGTTAACCCCATGATATATTATTAATTAAAACACTGTGTACATGGCACAAGCCGTACACTCAGTAAATAATACAAAAATTTAATGAAACCGTCAACACAAAAAATAAAATTTTTGGTGATAGCATGAACTAACATTGTTCAGAAAATAATAAACTGTAGTACTGTGTATTAAACAAAAAGTGCAAAAAAATTAATGATTTTATTTATTATTTTCTTTATCTATGGATACCAATGTAAAAAATATGATAACACATATAATGATTGCATTGACAAAGAACCATAGAAATGGCAATTCACGATTTGATATCCAGCAATATGTTAATGATGCTACAGTGCCTGTGCTGAAGAATACTATCATTATCTCGTGGTATTCTGATAGTGCAGCTGCTATGATATCCCAGATGGAGTCGGTTATGGTAACTTTTACTGGTTCATAAGAACGACGTACCTGTGGTAAAATGATAAATAAAAGTATAGAGAATATCGATGATTGAAAGAACCAGTTATATGATAACAGAGGGATGAGAATCCCAACGATAAGTGATGCCAGTGCATAAACAGGGAATAATCTGAATTGTGACAGTAATGGCATCCAGTGGTCAGGAGCGCCAGTGATAACACCTTTTAGTTCCTGTTTTGTATATTCATCTTTTGATGAAAATAACGTATAGTATTCATAGATAATTATGATTAATCCTAGATAAAACACACATAATAAAAGTATTGCAATTAACCCCATGTGATTCCTCCTCAAAAAATTAAATTATGCATTCCTGTCATTCCGTGCTTAACACAGAATCTATTGTGCCGCTACCGTCATTCTGGACTTGTTCCGGAATCCAGATGTGCAACGTTAGATCCTGAAACCAGTTCAGAACATGGTTCAGGATGACACTCCGCACATTGTCATTCTGAGGGGAGAAGCCCCGAAGAATCAATTGGTTCACAAAACAACGAGATTCTTTGCCTTGCTCAGGATGACGGTCATTCACCAGACGATGAGAACCTCCGTCGTTGGTTCAAGATGATGTGTCGCCCAACACAGGCGCCACTATGCACCATGGCAGTGGTGTTGCATAGTAACACTATTTGTGCGGCTACAGAGCAACTATGCATTATCCCGGAATACATAAAATAATATCGTAATAAAAAAATACTGATTAGTGTAAATTTTGCAAGTATTTTTTAACCCGGAAAGCTTATTCAGGAGTAACTATCGCACAATATAAACTTTTCTGCCTTTAATAAAAATCTTATCCTTGCAGAAAAGCCGTACTGATTCAATCAATAGTTGATGCTCTTCCTTGAGGATGCGCGCCGATAAGGTATCCTCAGTATCATCGTCATAAACAGGGACAGCTTTTTGCAAAATAATTGGACCTGAATCGGTACCCTCATCAATAAAGTGCGTTGTGCATCCAGAAATCTTTACACCATATTCCAGCGCCTGCCTTTGTGCATGTGTACCGGGAAATGCTGGCAGAAGAGCAGGATGTATATTGATAATGCTATTTTTAAATTCATGTACAAAATACGGTGTTAAAAGGCGCATGTATCCTGCTGTAACGACGACATCGGTACTGTATTCATGCAACAATTGTACCATAGCTTTTTCATGTTCCTGGCGGCTTTTGTACTGCCCGGGGTTAATAAAAAAAGCCGGGATAGATAGCTCCTGTGCAATGTCAAGGGCTCTGACCCCTTCGGTATCAGAAATAACAACCCCCGTTTTTGCAGGTATGGTGCCCTTTATAATGGCTTTTGCAACAGCTTGAAAGTTTGAACCACGTCCTGAAACTAAAAATGATACAGTTTTTTTCATTGTATTACTCCGGTGCCATAATTATATCCGCATTTGATTTAACAGAGCATCACCTATGGGTTTATCAACCATAAGATTACTTATACGCTGTCCCTGTATTAATAGTGCAATGCTATTTTCTGTCATTGTTGGGCGGCCATAGCGAGCCATAATCTGTGTAAGCAGTAGATAGTCGTTTTGCGTAATGGTTCCCCTGCCATACATGACAGGACCTTTAAAATCTGGTTCAACATAAAAATCAGCATGCTGTTTATACCTGTCAAGTATTATGCATTCTTCTTCATTGCGGGCTACTATGATACTTGCTTTATCATGTAACCGATAGTGCCTCCCAATGTTGACAAGGTAAAGATCAAGGGTGCTGTAAGGAGGATGGGCAAACAGGTCCTTAACCCGTGATGCAATCTGGGGCATGGTTAAAAAGCAACCTCCAGCAGGCGATTGATAATCCTGTATTCCTGAATCCTGTGCTAATTGCATCTGCTGCTGACGTGAACGACCTGATATAGCATAGAGCATATCTCTGTTGACAATACCTTTTTGTTCAGGGACGGTTGGTGGTAGCAGCTTTGCCGATAACGGGCGTAGCAGTATCCCTTCAAGCCCGCTTTCTTTTTCTATATGTCGCAACATTGCTTTGTACTGTGACATGGGCCTTTGACCAACCACATCACCGGTAATGACAAATGAAGCATTATGCCTTTGCATATACTCCTTTGCTTTTTGTAAAAAGAAAATTTTACAGTCAATACATGGATTTGCACGTTTACCATAGCCATGTACTGGATGTGCAATAACCTGCATATACTGTTCGTCGCAGCGATAGTATTCCAGTGGAAGATCAATCTGCTTTGCCAGTTGTGCAGCCGCAAGGCTATCGGGAGGTTTTTGGGGGTCAACTGATGGCAAAATGCAGTGCAGTCCAATAACCTCAACTCCCTGACGAGCAACTATCGCTGCAGCAAGCAGGCTATCCAGTCCACCAGAATACAGGGCTATTGCTTTTGCCTTCATGGTGTTATTCTTCATAGTGATGAAAAAGTTTTGCCATTGCTGCTACTGCTACCTGCATGGCATTTACCTATACTGGGAATCATGGGTTTTTCCTTGAAAGCTTGAGTGTATCATTACTTCTATATAAAAAGGGTATGCATGGCAATGAAAGTCAAGGAATTATTTTATTACTATGATGTGCCTGATAGCAAAGTACCAGGATGGATACTGCACTATTACTGGATATTGTTTTTGTTAAAAATAATTGTCGGGATTAAAATTTTTACAATAATCAACACATTCATGGATGGGCATTGGTTTTGAAAAATAATATCCCTGAACCTCATCAACCCCTAAATCTACAAGAACATCTAATTGTTCCCTGGTTTCAACTCCTTCAGCGATGGTTTTTTTACCCAGTGAGTGGGCTAAAAGGATGATGGTTTTAACAATTTCAACATCATCTTTGTTATGCGGCAAGCCATTGACAAACGATGCATCTATCTTTAAAGTAGATACCGGCATCTTTTTAAGATATGATAGTGACGAATACCCTGTTCCAAAATCATCTATTGAGATGTTAATGCCAAATTGTTGTAATTTATTGCAGGTATCAATGACATTCTCTGCATCCGACATTAAAATATTTTCAGTTACTTCTATTTCCAAATTGCAGGGATTAATAGCCGAGCTTTTAACTATTTTGATTATATCAAATATAAATGCTGAATCATAAAATTGATTGGGGGATACGTTAAATGACATGATAAAACTTTTTTCCTGAAACATTGGATTAATCTGCACCTGCCTTGCCACCTCTGCTGCAACCCATTTCCCTATCTGGATTATCATATCAGATGATTCCAGAATAGCAATAAAATCAGATGGTGGCAGCAAGCCTTTTTCCGGGTGATTCCATCGTAACAGCGCTTCCAGCCCTGAAATGTTACGCGACGCTACAGCTATTTTTGGCTGATAGTAAAGGGTAAATTCATTGTTTTTGAGTGCACTGCGCAATTCCTTTTCCAGAGCAATTTTTTGAATGCTATTTTGAAAAAGTTCCTCTGAATAGTAGCATATACTGCTGCTTCCCTTCTTTTTTGCCTCGGTCAGAGCAATCCTTGATTTATTAAGAAGCTCCTCAGCAGTTTTGCCATCGTTTGGATAGGTTGCAATACCGATGCAGTACGAGATAACCAGTTCATGGCTCATAGCAATTAATGGTTTTGTGGCTATCAGTTTAAGGTCGCTGATAAAGGATGTCAGCCCCATCTCATCAATGTAAGGATAAAGTATGAAGAACTCATCGCCATCGCGTGCAATAAGATTTGCATCTATACTATTTTGAAGTCGGTTGCGATATTCACGCAGTATAGCATCGCCTGTGTTGAAGCCAAATGAGTTATTGATGGCAGTAAAGTTATCAATATCAATAGTAACAACGGCCAATTGCATCGTTTGTGATGAAGCTAACTGTATCTGTGAGGTCAGGGCAGATAAAAAGTAATTGTAATTCCCCAGACCGGTAAGCTCATCATAAAAAAGGATCTTTTCAATCTTTTTATTTTTTCGTATGTGGTCTATCGCGAAGGAGATATCATTGGCAACCTCCTGCAAAAGTGCCGCTTCACCCAGTGTGACAAAGTGTTCATTATGCGAATATAACGTAATGGCGCCAATTGCATGGGTATTGTCATCAACGATGATGGGTATTGCTACAATGGATTTAAAATCAAATTTGGCGGCTCGTTCCTTCCACGGGCTAAAGCGCGGATCTTCATCGGGGTAGTTAATCCTGATTATGGTTTTGTCCCGGATTGCAGTTCCCGTAGGTCCATTACCTTCGGGCAATGATGGGTCAATGTTAATATATATATCATTCAGGTACTGGGTTTCTCCATACGATGCAACCGGTACTACATTGAGCTGTTTATCGACCATACCAATCCATGCAAGGTCAAAATTGCCCACGACAACCAGTATTTTAGCAACATTTTCATACAGGGTGTTTTCATCGGTTGTGCGAACAATAAGATCATTGATTTCATGGATTAAACGATATGACCTTCCCAGGCGCTCCAGTTCCTTTTTTGCATCGGACAGCTTTTTTTCCTTCATAAAAAAATAGGCATGCAGTATCAATGTTAAATCTAAAAAAACAATTTTTAAGTATGACTGCATTATCTCTGTAAGTAGTGATGTATCATGAATTATATCCTCACAATACTGTATGAGCTGTATATACAAATTGCTCAAGATGTTTGCAAACAGAATTGGCTCTACAGTAGCTTTTTCAAGCTGTATGCCTATGGCAAAGCGGCTAATGAAATAATCATAATCAATTTTTTGTTCCGGTAATTTTATAAAATAGTCTATAATGGCACGTTTGTGCTTTTTAAAAAATTGTGAATCAGAATTAATTTTTTGCAATGCAGTATCGTTTAAACACCGGCTATAGAAATTTTTCCAGAAATCAGGTGACAATTTTATGATTTCCTGTATTTTTTCTATTGCCTTTGTATCGTCATCGCTTATGGTAAACAGATCGTGCAGCTCGTTGATAGTTTTTTCATCAAGGTGCATATCATGGGCAATAACTTGTGCTAATTTTTCAACAATGCTCATGGTTAAATTTAATTCCGTCCAGACTTATGGTAAAATTTATACAAAATAAAGTATAAAGGATCAATAAAAAAATAGCGCGCTCAGGAATAGTAAAAAAAAATATTTTGATAGTTGCTTTACAAAAATAAAAATTTTTGCAATGATTACATTCTATCCATAAATGTAATGGAATCATAATAACGATATCCCTTTTCGTCATTCTGAGGGGCGAATCCCAGAAGAATATATTCGTTCACAAAACGACAAGATTCTTCACTCCGCTCAGAATGCCAGCGGCACACAAAACGGTGGGATTCTTCACCTGGTTCAGATTGACAGGCGATAAGCTTGGATTGACACGGTGCCTTGTTACTTTTTAACAAAGCAGGTACACTATACAGTAACTATCGCACATAATGATGTTATTATTTTTTTGTCATGCGAAAAGAATAGATGACCAGCATAAAGCTGACGACAAATGCAATGAGATAGAGGTATGCTCCTGTTTTGTGCAGCAACACTGCCCCTATGCCAAAGAGCAGCGAGTAGGTGGCTATGATGCCAAGTGTGGTCTGGAATAAAAGTATCATACATGTTTGATAGTTACCCGGAGGATAATGGAGCGCTTTGCGTATGGGCTCAAACCCAAATTCAGGCTGTACCTTGTGATAAAATGCTGTCAGCGTTTCATGTTTGACAGGTTGGGTTACAAGGGTTGCCATCACCCAGCAGATTGTGGTCCATGGAACGATGATGAGCAGATTATAGGGTAAGGCAATATGCAGTACCAGCCGCGATATAATAACCGCGGGGATGGGTGCTATCATGGCTATAATCTCCGACCATGCATTGATACGCCACCAGTACCAGCGCAACATGAGCACCGGCCCTATGCCTGCACCGCATTCAATAATGAATGTCCATGCTCCGGATATTGAATCGATAACAAAGATTAACAGGCTTGCAATAACTGCCAGCAATGTGGTGCACACCTGTGCGCTGTAAACATAGTGCTTTTCACTTTTTCCCGTTACTATAAATCGTCGGTACAGATCATTCACAAGGTACGAGCTTCCCCAGTTTAAATGGGTGGCAATGGTTGACATGTATGCCGCTAAGAATGCTGCAACAAGCATACCCTTTAAGCCGGCAGGCAGATAATCGCGTATTGCAAAAACATAGGTGGCTTTGGATTGGTCAGCGGGGATAGTGGGATACAGCACCATGGTTGCAAGGGCAACGATTATCCATGGCCATGGTCGTAAGGCAAAATGTGCTATGGTAAACCACAGTGTTGCTTTTAATGAGTGTGTTTCATCCTTAGAAGACATCATACGCTGTGCAACATAGCCGCCACCGCCTGGCTCTGACCCCGGATACCACGATGCCCACCACTGAACACCAATAAACAACAAAAAGGCAGAGAGCGGCAGGGAGGAACTATCGCCAGAGGGGAAAAATAAAAGAGCATTTTGGGGTATGGACTGAATTAAACCATCGATGCCCTGTATATGCGGATGATCAATGACAACCACTGCAAGCACAATACATCCACCCATAGCAATAATGAACTGAACAAAATCCGTAACAGCAACAGCCCATAAGCCGCCTATTGCAGAATAGAGTCCCACAAAGAGCATTGTTGCAATGACAATGAACAGTACGTATGAATGGTTTATGTTAAAAAGATGTGCTAAAATCTGTGCCAGAGCAACGTTTACCCAGCCCATAATGATACAGTTGGCAAAAAGTCCCAGATATAATGCCTTGAATCCTCGTAAAAATGATGCTTCTTTGCCACTGTAGCGCAGCTCAATGAACTCAATATCGGTTAAAACACCAGAGCGTCGCCATAATTTTGCAAAGAAAAACACGGTAACAACATTAGCGGCAACCATATTCCACCATAGCCAGTTACCTGCAATACCTCCGCTGTGGACAAGCTCGGTTACCGCAAGGGGGGTATCGGCTGCAAATGTTGTTGCCACCATGGCTGTACCGGTTATCCACCATGGAAGGCTTTGACCGGAAAGGAAGAATTGCCTGGTGTTAGTGCGCGCCCGTCGGGAAAAAAGAAAAGCAATGCCAATACTGAACAGAAAATATATAACGATGATGATATAATCTATGACAGCCATTATTGGTGCAATAGATCTTTATAGTAAAAGTCAAGGTCAAAACCGCCAAACCGTGATTCAAATGAAAGATTTATATTTTCATAGAGTGTTTTTAAAGTGGTATGTTCTTCGTTGTATTCAGGTGGTGATGGTTTGAGATTATGCTTTATAAACTGAAGCTGATTTATAAATGTTCCTGCTATGAGGTTTGCAACCTCACCGGCTACATCGGGATAGTATTTCTTTATATTGCCTTTTGCATTGATAAAAAAATTTTTAGTCAACTGATGTAAAGTTTGTTCGGGAAAATTTATGATGAGCTCACCTTTCATCGTTCCGTCAAGCTGGATGGTTACCCTGGGGTCATCCGGTGTTGATTGATTGGTAAAGACCTCTTTGATATCATTGTCATAAAGAAAATGTTTAAAAATATGGTCAACCGAACGGGCTAATATGCGTGTATAACGCTCGTAATTATTCATTGTACAGCAATCTCCTTGTTAAAACAATAGAATGATTAACCTAATTATCGCCACTCACCTTCAAAAGAGGTAAAGGGTAATGGTATAGCGCACACTCAGTGTACATGATAGGACATAATAAATAATTGTGACAATCAAAAATTATTTGATTATAGTAGAATTATAAATTTTTTCATAATTTTGCGTATTGGATGGCAGTAAACCTATATATGCGTTGAGTTATTTTTCTTGAGCAGCAGCGGGTGTAAATACAACAAAACAATAATTATGGCAATACAATGTTTATCTGTCACGCTATCCACAAAATTGAAAAATTAACAGAAATTAATTTATGTTAATTTGCAATAGAATAGTCATAAAAAAATTTTTAAAAAAAAACAAAAAATATTTATAAAAATATATTGCAATGAAACTCCTCGTATTTCCAGCATTTATATAAGGCTCAATCAAAAAATTTACTGATATTTCAGTGTAGTAATGTGACATAGTAATCGTGTAGCAGCGATAAGCCAATTAATTTAGTAAATTAATGTCATGAGATGCTGTCAATGTGGATAGTGTGGATAACTTTGTGAATATTAATATAGTAGGACTGTTTTATTTATGTTTACACGCTTAGCGGTTACTGTTATACAAATAAAAAATACCACGCATGGTTAATGAATGGTCAACAATAGCTGAGATTGAAAGGTGCGGATAGAGTATTTCAGCCATCCCACCGGTTACAATGACCATGCAGGTGCCCATCGTTGACTGAATTTTGCCTATAATTCCCTCTATAAGCGCTATCCAGCCGTAAAAAAAGCCTGAAATGAGGGCATCGCTGGTATTAGTAGCAATAATATAGGGTGGTTTTTCAAAAGGTACTTCAAATAATTGAGCGGTAGACTGTGCTAAACCCTTCATTGCTACCTTTACGCCTGGTGCTATTATTCCTCCCCGTAATACCCCTTGTGTAAGCTGGCAGAAGGTAATGGCAGTACCAATGTCCACTATGATGCAATCGCATGCATAATCGGTAAAAGCAGCAACGGCGTTTACTATCCTATCCACGCCTAACTGTGCAGGATTGTCATATTCTATCCTGATTGGCATTTTTGAAAGGTGTGTTATGCTATGAACTGTCACCTTAAAAAGTTCTTCAATGGTTTTATTGTATGTTGTGTTGGATTGTGGGACCACGCTTGAATAGATAACACCGGTAATGCTGGACGCAAGGCGTTTATCCCATTGTTTCAAAGTATTATATATAATGTGCGATAGTTCATCGGATTGTATTGTTTGTCGGGTAGGGTAGGTAGTGGCGTATACTGGCTCTGGATTATCCTCATCGTAAATGCCCATAACGGTATTGGTATTGCCAATATTGAAGCCAAGTATCATGAAGCAATCCTGATCTACGTTTCGTAAACTTTTTCCAGCCGGGATTTAAGGGAATAATACGCTACGCGCGCTTCATCACGGACATTTTTATTGGAATCGCTCATTGCTTTTTCAATGGCTTTCAGCGCCTGAGGATCAAATATCTTTTCTAAAGCTCTGACAGCCTCAAGGCGCACATCGTAGTAGGGATCGTTTAATAGTTTGGTGAGCGCATTAACAGCACTTTTTTCGCGTAATATGCCAATAGAACGGGCAGCAGCCGCACGAACTGATTTAAATTCATCATTGCAGGCTTTAATAAGAAGAGGTGCGGCTTCTTTTATCCTGTACTGACCAATCTGCTTTACCGTTTCCTCGCGTTGCGAGCCGCCTTCGGTCATGTGTTTTACCAGCAGCATAAATGGTGCATCGGTAATAGCCTTGAGCGCCTTGTCGGTTCCAATTTTCTTCAGAGCATCATGAGCAGCTTTGCGCACTTCAGCATGATTGTCAACAAGACATCCAATTAACGGGTCAATTGCCTGCTCAGTTGCTATCATACCCAATGCTCTGGTTGCTTCAACCCTTATCTGGTAATGTTTGCTGTCCAGTGCTTCAACCAGATGAGGTATGGCATACTTATCTTTTAGATATCCCATTGTGCGTATAGCTTCAATGGAAACCATCATCTTTTTATCTTTGAAGGCTAAATATAAAATTTTTGATATTTCCAGGTCATCCGTTGGACCTATCTCGCTCAATACACGAAGCGCTTCAATTTTATCGCGCTGTGAACCTGAGATGATTATTGAGCGTAGATTTTCTATTATTGCCGGGTCATTAATATCACCAAATTTTATGGTGGCGATAGTTCTAACACGAGGGTCAGGGTCATTTATGAGTTTTTTTAATTCTTGAGTAACTGATTGATCGCGGGTTTTAACCAGTGCAAGCAGCGCATTGAGGCGTACTTCTGCTTTGCGGTGTTTTGTTAATTTTAAAAGCCCCTGAATATCATTTTTTTCCCTTAGTTTGTCTATGTTCGGAGTAAAAAGTGCCATAGCAATTCCTTTAATTACTTTTATTTTTTACAAGTATAGTTACCATGTACAAAAAAAGTCAACTAATAATGTACAATTTTATTTTATCATGCAAATTAAATAGTTATGCTTTCAGCCGTACATCGCCATAGCGTTTAATGAATTTTTTTTGTTCCAGCGCATTGAGTAGCGGAATAACATATTTCCTTGACAGTCCTGTTATTTCTTTAGCCTGCTGTACGGTTAATTCTTTATTGGTGTTAAAATGTGCCATGATGCTTTCAGCATAGTGTAAAAAAACATCCCTGTGCCACAGCAGTTCCCTGTCAATGACAATTGCGTTTTCTGATTTTATAAGCTTATCAAGTATATTTTTATGACGTTGAAAGTCCTTAGGATTAATGCCTTCTATGCCTTTTTGCAATAGCTGCTGCAGCAGGTGCTTTTCAGCATCGCTCATTTCACCATTTAGTTTTTTGCCATAGCCATACTGTGCCATGATGTGGTTAACCAGATTGTGTGGAATGGAAAGCCTTTGTGCTATATCCACGGTAGTTGTATCAGTTCCGGCATATTGTTTCAGCAGCTTTACGGCAGTGTCATACTGAAACTGAGTAAGCACTATGTCATCAATCAGCATCAGCAGTGATTGTTGTACAGGTAACTGTATTGCTTTAGCAACAGCACTTTCATCAGGGAAAAGTTTTTTCAGCGCATGGTTTGTTATAAAAGGATTGCATGCAACAATACACAAAATTGCATTTGCTTCAATGCTGTTGTTGTTTGTTATTGCATGGATAACGGGATCTTTTTTTATCAACGCTGAATAGTTATGACATAGTATATAACCGCCTGCAATAATAGCATGCCCCCCCGGCAACGTTGCCACAAAACGTTGTGAAGGATACAGCCACACCGCTTGCTTACATTTAAGCCTTACTATCGGCTTGCTATCGCTTATCATGGTGTATTGAGCATCGTATGATGCAGTGCCAATTAATACCTCAATCCATTGATTGTTCTTAATCTGCGTAAATGTATGCGTAATGTATGCTATGCAGTGTGTGGCTGATGTAAAAAAATTTTCCCTGACAATGATATCACCGCGCTGTAAGGTTGTTTTTTCAACACCTGCAAGCGCCAGTGCGGTGCGCTGTGATACATCCGTTTGCTGCTGCTGTGTATTGTGGCTTTGTATCTGGCGTATGCGCGCTTTTGTGGCATGAGGCACTATGGTGATGGTATCATTGAGTGCAAAGCTTCCATTTTTGCTGGTGCCCGTAACAACCGTGCCAGCACCTTTGACGGTAAAAACCCTGTCAACATGCAGGTACGGTTTGTTGCCGGTAGTGGGCACTGGCAGTTTTATAATTGCATTGGTTAAGGCTTCTTTAAGAGCAGTAATTCCCTCTCCCGTTATGGACGAGCAGGGTACAACAGGTGCTTGCCGGTAAGGAGTGGTAGCAAGCATGGCATTTATGTGCGATAGTACCTGTGGAAGGGTTTGTTGCTCTATAGTATCAATTTTGGTAAGTGCAACAACCATTGCCGGTATCCCCAGTATGGATAAAACCTTTACATGATCATCAGTCTGTTTCATCCAGCCGTCGTCGGCAGCAATAACCAGAAGCCCAATATCGATGCCCCATGCTCCGGTTACCATATTACGGATAAAGCGTTCATGTCCCGGCACATCAACAATACTTACCATGCCAATGGCAGGAAGGGTAATATATGCAAAACCAATGTCGATGGTCATGTGGCGCTGCTTTTCTTCGGGGAGTCGGTCGGCATCAATCCCGGTAAGTGCCTTGATCAGCGATGTTTTACCATGGTCAACATGTCCGGCAGTTCCAATGACATACATACCGTGTACCTATGGCAATAATGAGTTGATTGCATCAGCAATGCTGGCGATGTCATTATCATCGATGGTGCGGAAATTTAAGGTGTACGCGTCATTTTGAATGTAGCCAATGATGGGCACCGGCTGATGTACCATGTGATGTGCTATATCACCGGCACGTTTACCGTCAATAGCAATGATTATACCATAATCGGGAAGCACCTTGTGGGGCATAGCGCCGCCGCCAAATGCCGTTTTTGAAGCGGTATGGTGTATATATGGTTTAATATCAGCGTTTAGTTTTTTCATAAGCTTCTTTATTTTTTTATCAATGATAGTAACATCCTGTTTCATCATATCCCATACCGGCAGGGTACAATGCTGGTGATTGGCATACCGTAGCAATACCTCCTGGATAATGAAATAGGTTATTTTATCCACACGCATGATGCGCATCAATGGATTGTTTCTCAACTCTTCAATTAATGCTTTTTTGCCGGCAATAATGCCAGCCTGGCATGCTCCTAACAGCTTATCACCGCTAAAACAAACAATATCAGCATGGTTTAATGCCTGTGAAACATTGTCCTCATCATTAAAGATAAAATTTCCGCTGCCCAGATCCTTTACCAGCAGCAGCGAATCCGTTTTTAATGCTGCAAGCTGCTGCAGGGTAGGGCTATCGGTAAATCCCTTCATATAAAAGTTGGAGCGGTGAGCCGACAGGATGATTGCAGTATTGGGGGTCAGAGCCTTTATATAATCGTTTTGCCGGGTAATGTTGGTTGTGCCCACCTCAACAAGGGTACAACCTGCCTGCTGCATGATATCAGGGATTCTAAATCCACCGCCAATCTGTATGAGCTCGCCACGGGATATAACCACCTCTTTACCATGTGCAAAGTGATGAAGTATCAAAAATATGCTGGCAGCATTGTTGTTGACGATGAGCGCATCTTCGGCGCCGGTTATCGTGCATATAAGCTTTTCGGCAAAGCCGCCTCGTTTACCGCGTTTTTGCGTTGGGATGGTATATTCCAGATTGCAGTATCCATAAAGCTGTTGAGCAATGCTCTGCAGTACCTCTTTGCCCAATGGAGCCCGTCCTAAATTGGTGTGCAACAAAACGCCGGTACCATTAATGACGCGTTGCAACTTTTCAAGGGATATTGCCCTGCACCGGGCAACTATCGCCCCAATTAATGATGCATAATCAAATGGCTTGCCATCTGCAATATTTTTCCGCTCCATGTCAAGAGTATCACGAATAGCAGAAACCACAAAAGGGTGACCGATAGTTGTTATGAACGGCTGTATTGCTTCTTCTTCTAAAAGCTTTTGTACCTGAGGAATTTGTTTGTACATATCTGCCATCCTGTGCAATGAAAACCTTACAGATGAGCAAGCAGCAAGGTTTTGCCTATTTTAAAATGCGGAAGGGGCAGGAATCGAACCTGCCGCTGCCGGTAAGGGCAGCCAGCGGTTTTGAAGACCGCAGAGACCACCAGATCTCATCCGCTTCCAATACAAAAATATATGGTTACTATAACAGAATGTCAAAAACAAATTGAAAAAATATTTTATGTAACAAGTGAATTATCACATCCTTTCAAAAGGTCAATAGCAATTGTGTCCATATCTTTTAAAAATTCATCAAATGAAACATCTATTGCCCATTTAATAGTAGGTAATAATTCAAATGAAATTGTTTTCATTAAATGTGCGCATACTATTGCATCTAATCCCAGCTCTTTTTCACGCCCCTTTGTGATTATATCATCCCAATTAAATTTTTTATTTTTTGCAATAATCCAGATATCCACAAAATCTTTTATCTCTAATCGGAATAGTGCGGTAAATTTATTGATTAAAATATTATACCAATCATCAGTTTTATAATAGACTGGCGTAGGCTGGATTATGCCAAAATGTGGTGCTTTATCATTCACTAAATCAAGTTTACATTGAATGTTGCTTAACCCTTCACATGAAACATAAAACGATACATAATCCTGCGACAGTATCATTGTTGAAGTATCAATGGCGTATGTATTATTTTTTAATGTAAGTACTATTGCATCACTATGGCTTTTGAAATCTGGATTACTGTTGGTAAATAAATCGATATCATCAGAATATCGATGATTAAAATATCCTCTACTGAGTGCGGTACCACCGGTAAGATAAAACGGTAGATTTAAGTTTTTTACGCAATTCAGAATCCCATCTTGTAGTGGGTAGAGGTTCTCCTCGTAGAATTTTTTTAAGGGTTGCAAAATGATCACTCCTTTCTTCAGGCCATACTTTTTGTATCACTTCATCGGTTAATAGCTCTTTAGCTTTGTCAAAGCCAAAAACACCTACAACGCAATGCCATGGAAGATGTTCCAGACAGCGAATAAATAGCTTTTGTTCTTTTGCTTTGGGCAAAGTACCATTGTCAATGTGGTTTAGCAAGGATTCTATATCTATTTCATAATCCCAGAATATTTTTTTAATAAGGTCTCTTCGTTTATCATCTGAATATTTCATTGTTCAGTACTCTATTCAATAGAAATATGGGCACTGTCAGCCTTGCGGCAGTTAGCTATTATTGCTGTGCACAGAGCTTTTTTTGCACTGTAGTCAATGACTTTGCCTGCATTATCAGGCGATACGGCAATCAAAAGCCCGCCCGATGTTTGCGGGTCAAACAGCAGATCGGCAATTTCACGTTTAACGCTGGAATGGATGGTGCAGCGTTTCCCGGCAAAATCCCTGTTGCGGTATAATCCGCCGGGAAGAAGTCCCATGGCAGCGTATCGGGTTGCCCCATTAAGAAAGGGGATTGCTTCTGTATTGATAACAATTTCAAGGGAACTATCGCCAAGCATTTCATTGAGATGACCTATGAGCCCAAAGCCGGTTACATCGGTCATGGCATGGATATGTTCAGGGTATGGGTAGCCAGCCATGCAATCATTGATTGTAGTCATGGAGCTAATACATTCATCAATGTGGTTGCTGTCAGCAACGCCGGCTTTTATGGCTGTATTGATGGTTCCGGTGCCAAGCGGCTTGGTAAGGATAATAACGTCGTCTGGCTGTATGCCGGTATTGGTAATTATGGCATCAGGATGTATAAGCCCGGTTACCGCCAGTCCATATTTAAGTTCAACATCATCAATGCTGTGACCGCCAATGAGCTGTATGCCGGTTTGCTGTAACGTCTGAAGCCCGCCCAGTAATATTTTTTCCAGCACATCCATGGTAAATGTTGTAACGGGAAAGCATACAATATTTAAGGCTGTAATGGGTGTGCCTCCCATAGCGTAGATATCGGATATGCTGTTAACCGCTGCAATCTTTCCAAAGACAAAAGGATTATCCACTATGGGAGTGATAATATCCACAGTTTGAACAATTGCTACATCATCACTGATTTTATACACGCCGGCATCGTCGCCCGTCTGCATGCCGACAAGCACATTGCCGGTATAGGTGATGGGGAGCTTTTTAACTATTGCATCAAGGTCCGCCGGACCTATCTTTGCAGCTCACCCTGACCCGCGTACCGATTCAGTAAGGCGCAACTTCTTTTTTGGATTGATGTTACAGCTTTCCATTGTATTATCCTTCATGTAACAGTATATAGTATATAGCGCCAGTGACAACATAAAAATGTTTGGCCCGAAGAAAAATTTGTATCAATAATTTTTATGAAACGCACAGTGCTGTGTGTGTTTCATTGACACATACTTTTTGGGCGATAGTTACTATAAAACAATGCTTTTTCCCAACATTTTTAGTAAGGGTTTGTTTTCTTAATTTTGTTTTTGGTTTGTCTTGAAGTGGGTTATATACCACGCCATTGTCATAATTCAGAATGATTCAGTGGTAATTTTTTGTTTAACGTTAGCAATTTTATATAATGTATAAAAATGTATAAAAGCTACCGAAAGGGTGATGGAAATATTTAGCGGCAGTCATCCTGAAATGTAGAAGGTTATCCTGAATCATGTGCAGTCGATGCAGAAGTGTTTTTTTATGTATTGTTAGTGGAGCAGATATTCCCTGAGGTTCATCAGGTCAAGGATATGCTGAACTGCCGGGGAAGGAATGATATAAAGCTTGCCCCCTTTGGATGCAGCAAGATGTTTTGCATAGATTAAAAAACCAATAAATGATGAGTGAATCCACTCAGTTTTGGTTAAATCAAATTGAATTGTTTTTGGCTCGTTGATCTTTTCAAAAATACTGGAATAGCGGGGCACCTCCTCAAGGGGTATCTCCTTAGGGAAAGCCCAGTAGTTTTGTGGTGTCATTGACTTCCTCCTCTCCATGTGCGCACTTCACCGTATCTATCTATAATCGTCTTTTTATGTACTAAAGTTTAATTTTTTATAAAAGGGAGAGCTATGAAAATTAAAAAAAAATGTAACTACTCAAAAAAAGTAGGCAATTAAAAAAAAAGACTATTAATTTTAATGGATTAATTTTACTTTGTCTTAATGGATATAAAGATACAGATACCGGAGATACCGGAAGAAGAGCAGACTCCAACTGTTAAAGCATTACTGAATATAATCAGTCAATGCGTACAAATAATTGAAATGCGGGATAAAGAGATTCAATTATTAAAAGATGAGATAGCACGTGTCAAAGGGAGAAGTCCCAGGCCAAAGATTAAAGCGAGCAAGCTCGAAGAAGATATAGTGAAGAAAGCCCCCCGGTCACGGAAAGATAGGCAGAAGAAGAAAAAGAAATCTACCACGAAATACGAGGAAGTAGTAATAAAGGCAGAAAACATACCCGCCAATTCGCGATTTAAGGGGTATAAAAATTACACCATTCAGAACATCGAGATAAATTCCAAAACAATAGTGTATCGTCGAGAGTGTTGGAAGACCTTGGATGGTAAATATATTATTGCATCATTACCGGATGAGGTTTGCGGACATTACGGAGCTGAACTAAAACAGTACATTCTGCATTTAAATTACGATTTGAATGTACCCCATGAGTTAATAGTAAACAGTCTCCATGAGCTTGGCATAAAGATTTCAGCAGGGCAGCTGAACACCATATTAACAGAAGGGCATGAATTGTTTCACGAAGAGAAGGAAGCGCTGTTGAAAACAGGAATGGAAGTATCTGATTATATATCGGTAGACGATACAGGAGCGCGTCACAATGGTAAAAACGGTTATTGTACTCATATTGGGAATGAACTATTTTCATATTTTAAGAGTACTGAAAGCAAAAGCCGTATAAATTTTTTAAGAATACTGCGTGGCCGTAATACTGATTATGTTCTTAGCGAAGAATCATTTGAATATATGGCAAGACAGAAGCTTCCGTCAGACAAAAGGAAACGCTTAATGGGAAAGCTGCATCAGAAATTTGATACTGATGATAAGTGGGAAGAATTTTTAAAGATAACCGGCATTAGAAGTGAAAAAGAAACTACCATTGTTACTGAAGCCGCATTGATGGGGAGTATCCTTTCCCACGGGATAAATAAAGATCTTGTTATCCTGAGCGATGATGCCGGACAATTTGAAATTTTTATATTGCTCCATGCATTATGCTGGATTCACGCTGAAAGAAAACTTACCTATATTGTGCCTATAAATGATTATCAGAAAAAGATTGTAGATGATATGCGTGGGAAGATATGGGATTTATATCAGGGATTAAAAAACTATAAGAAATCGCCTGCAGAAGATACAAAGCAGTTCCTGGAACATCAGTTTGATGTAATTTTTTCTCAAACGACCGAATTTGAAGATATCAACAATGCTTTATATCTGATTCGGCAGAATAAAAAAGAACTTCTTATGGTATTAAATCGCCCGGAAATACCTCTTCATAATAATATCAGCGAAAACTCGATACGTATATATGTTACTAAACGGAAAATTCATGGTGGAACCAGAAGTGAGGCCGGGCGGAATTGTCGTGATACATTTATGAGTCTGAAAAAAACCTGTAGAAAACTTAACATTTCTTTTTGGGAATATATTTTGGACCGTTTAAAAAAGACTTATATTATTCCACCTTTACATGAACTATTAAGTAGAAGCTTAATCAAACAATCTATATTTTCCCCTGAGTGTGCCTCTACTTTCTGAGTAGTTACCACTTCAGGATATTGAAGTTTTACTGGCAAATACAGACTCATTACTGGAATCTATTGATGATGATGTTAACCAAAAGCTTTCATTTGGCCTTGCCACAATGCGCAATGTGTATGAAAAGCAGTTCTTAGACCTGGAGATAGACAATGCGCGTATTTATAAAGAAATAGCCAACTTCTATTTGCAAAACGGCAATTATAATGCCTCACGAGAATATTATTCAAATATTTTAAAAGTGCAGCCGTTGAACGTGGAAGCAAATTTTGCTATGGGCAATATCAATGAATTTTTGGGATACTGGAAGGATGCTAAGGGAAACTATGAAATATGCATTAATGCACAGCCGGATTTTGAATATGCACGTAAGGCTCATTATGAATTACAAAAACAACATGCTCCTTCTATTACTGGCAATAGTATATATTTTAGTGACAATATACGCACACGCTATGGTATTGGCTTAAGTGGTCTATATGAGCCCAGCCAGTATTTTGCATTACAGGCGGGCTATGAATTGAATAAACAAACTGATTCTGGAGGCATTGCTACAACCGGGCAGCTCTTTTATCCATCTAAAGGGAATGTGACAATGCACAAAGCTTTTGCTGAAATTGCAGTTCCCTTCAGGTTTTTGTATATGCGGCTTTTTGCACATCTGGGCGGTACCATGTATTCGGGTACGGTAGATTACGGCAATCCTTTGTATGATACATCACTAAGTTATATGTCATTGTCCTATGGGGCTGGGTTCTGGTGGATGCCTCCTGGAACAGGTATCACCGTAAAAGTGGCATATAGTCATGATGATGAGAATGATTTATCGCAATCATTGAAGATGAAGTTCAGGGATGCAATTACCTATAATATGATAGAGGGTTTGCTTGATATTAATTTCTCTGAGTATGATTTCCCATTAAGCAAAAGACTTTTCTGGTATAATAGTCTGCAGTACCGAATGATGTCAGATTCAAATACGCGACTGTCGAGCTTTAACCAGCTTACAGTACGAGTATATCGTATACCGCAGTGGAACATGTTTTTTGATATTGCAGGTATTTATTCTTATGAGGATACAAAGTTCAGC
>Ga0208461_1001372_pt1 | contig 22124 bp, 21 predicted proteins | sample AD_JPNTR4_MetaG_FD_184448 | JGI IMG/M metagenome (GOLD analysis project Ga0208461, IMG submission 184448) | Active sludge microbial communities of municipal wastewater-treating anaerobic digesters from Japan - AD_JPNTR4_MetaG (SPAdes) (version 2) | ecosystem: Engineered > Bioreactor > Anaerobic...
AATTTGAAGTAAGTGAACTTAGGTATCCAAGAAGCATTCAAAGATTTAAACGAGAAAGAGGATTACATCCTACACAAAAGCCTGTTGCTTTGTGTGAATATTTAATAAAAACATATACTCAAGAAGGTGAATTAGTTTTAGATAATTGTATAGGTTCGGGTACAACTGCAATTGCTTGTATTAATACTAATAGAAACTTTATAGGTTTTGAATTGGACAAGCATTATTGCGATATTGCAACTAAAAGAATAGAAAATCACACACAACAATTGTAAAGGAGGTCAACCATGAACCGTTATAAATGCCCTGCTTGTGGCGGGAGGAAAAGGGGAGTTTGCCGGAGATGCTTGAATTAAACAAAATTTATAACATGGATTGTATTGAAGGAATGAAGTTAATTCCTGATAATAGTATTGATTTAATAGTTACATCTCCACCGTATGATGAAATTAGGGATTATAAAGGATTCAGTTTAGATTTACACAATGTCGGTATAGAAATATCAAGAATACTTAAAGACGGTGGAATTTGTGTAATGATTATTCAAGATCAAACTAAAAATGGAAGAAAAACAGGAACATCATTTCGTACTATTGTAGATTGGATTGATAATACTGAATTAGATTTATGGGAATGTTGTATTTATTATCGTAGTGGTACGCCTGGAGCTTGGTGGAATAAAAGATTTAGGGTAGACCATGAATATATACCGATATTTTTGAAGGGTAAAAGACCTCAATATTTTAATAAGGAACATATGATGATTTCTCCAAAAAAAGAAGGTATTCAAAAAAGCGGAGGAAGTAGATTAACTAATGGAATAGTATCTAAAGGCTTTATATCTACTGGTAAACCAAAATGTTGTGGAACAATAATTAAATACGCTTCATCTTCACAAGAAGGTAATGGATTATGTTCTAAAGAATCACATAAAATAAAATTACAACATCCTGCAACATTTCCAGATAAATTAGCAAGCGATTTTATACAATGCTTTACAAAAGAAGGTATGATAGTTTTAGACCCATTTATAGGAAGTGGAACGGTAGCTGCAATGGCAAAAAAATTAAATCGTAATTACATAGGTTTTGAAATTAGTAAAGAATATTGTGATATTGCAGAACAAAGATTAAAATTATTAATATAAAACTGCGATTTGATTGAAATTATTAATATAATACTGACTGGGATTATACTTCGCAGAGTCGGCGTTGCCGAAAAAATCCCGAAATGACAGTTCCTATCAGTAAATTGGAGGTCGATATATTGCTTGAGATAAATAAAATATATAATATGGATTGTTTGGAAGGTATGAAATACATAAATGATAAAAGCGTAGATATGATTTTGTGTGATTTGCCTTATGGAACTACTGAATGTAATTGGGATAAGGTAATTTCATTTGAATGTTTATGGGAACAATACAGAAGAATTATTAAAGATAATGGAGTTATTGCTTTATTTGGTAGTGAGCCGTTTAGTACAAAATTAAGAACAAGTGCAATTGACATATTTAAGTATGATTGGATTTGGATAAAAAATAAACCTTCGGGATTTCAACATTCAAAGAATAGACCTTTAAATGCTTATGAAATTATCTCTATATTTTCTAAAGGTAGTATGGGACACAAGTCTTTACTTGGTGAAAAAAGAATGGTTTACAATCCACAAGGATTAGTTTATTTTGGAAAAGAAACGAGTGGATGTAGAAATAAAAAGGGTCATACTGTAGGGCATCGTCCTTCACACAAAGATAAGGTATTTCAAGAATTTACTAATTATCCTACTAATATATTAAAATATGATGTTGTAACAAGAAAAGAAAGAATACATAATACACAAAAACCAGTTGAATTGTGTGAATATCTTATCAAAACATACACAAATGAAGGAGAGTTGGTTCTTGATAACTGTATAGGTTCTGGTACAACAGCAATTGCTTGTATTAATACCAATCGTAATTATATAGGTTTTGAATTGAATAAAGAATATTATGATACTGCACAAAATAGAGTAAAAGAACTGGAAATTAATAGTAGAAACACTTTATTCTAGGCCAATTTGCCATCCATAGCAAATTGGCTCTTGTCGTGGCGGGCTTCTGTACAACAACCAGTTCAACCTGACAATTCCTGTTGTCATGGTTTGTGCTTGTCGCTTCGCTCGGCACAAACCACGCCAAGCCCTTCGGGCCGGAATTGCAGGTTAATCACTATATTTTGATAATTTATAAGGTTATTTATAGTATATTATTATGAAATATAGGAATATTATTTTTATGATTGCTTTAGAAATTACATTAGTTTTAAGTATTTCAAGTGCAAGATTTTTTAATATTGAGGATATTAAAAAAACAGTAGATGTTCCTGTAGAAATTACAATACTTTCTACTACTGGTAATATAGAAAATACAGTAAATGATACTACGTTATAATTGTAATCTCTTATCACTAAGAAGTGCTCCGAAAAAAGTAGAAGCTTTTAATTGTTCTCATAATAAAAATTTAACTTCTTTGGAGGGAGGACCTAAAGAAGCAGAAGAATATTATTGTGTAAACTGTAATCTTTTATCTTTAAAAGGAGCTCCAAAAAGAGTAAAAAAATTTGAATTTTACTAATAACCCCATTTATGACAAATTAAGAAAGGAAGGTAAACTATGAGTAAGAAGTATAAGTTTTTAATAAGAGAAGCATTAAAACCATTAGATTTTAATGATTCAAATTTATATAATTTGACCAATTTAAAAGAAACGATATATGGGAATATGGCAGTAGTGTATCATAGAACTAGTTATAGTGATTTAATCAATGCTGATTATACTTCTGGCTTTAAGCCAGGAGACGGTGATATGTATGGTAAAGGTTTTTACAGTACATACGAATTATCAAGTCAATTAAGACCTTATATGAGAAAAATGTATGGTAATGTTATAATTAAATTTGCAGTACCTATATATAATTTTTTCTTTTTTGATTATGAAGAATTTACTAAAACTCCTCAATTTAAAGATTTACAAAGAAAATATGGAACAATAATAAAAGATAACTTTTTACAAATACAATTTAAAAGATTTAATTTAGATGATTCAAATATTAGTTATTACGATATTCATGAAGCTTTAAAAAAAACATATACTTCAAATCTTGCTTTATATTGTATTAAACATATTCCATTTTTTACTAATAAAGTAGAGGGTATAGTATTTACGGGTTTACATGATGGTCATGTTTTAGTAAGTTATAACTCTAAAATTATTTATCCTTTATCATATACTGTAGATGAAGGAGAAACTTGGGAAAAAGTAGAAAAAAATTTAGAATATTTAAAAAAAGTTATAAAAAATAAACTTACTCCATTTAGAAAACATTTATCAATTACACCTGAATATTTTGATATCGAAAATTATGAATTTGATAATGAAGGATTTTTAAATGTAGATGGGAATGTATGGTTGTATAATTTAAAATTACGAAGATTGCCATTTAAATTTGGAATAGTAAATGGTTCTTTTATATGCAATAGAAATAAGTTAGCTAGTTTAGAAGGAGCTCCAAGAGTAGTTAAGGGAGATTTTAATTGTAGTTATAACAACCTTACTGATTTAAAAGGGGCTCCTGAAATAGTTGGGGGAAACTTTGATTGCTCACATAATGACCTTATTACCTTAAAAGGTTCTCCTAAAGAAATTGGTGGTAATTTTTATTGTAATGATAATCAATTAATTAGTTTAGAAGGAGCTCCTGAAATAATTAGAGGGGATTTTAGTTGTGCAGATAACAATCTTACAACCTTAAAAGGTGCACCTCAACAAATTGGTGAAAATTTTGAATGCTCTTTAAACCCAGATTTACCTAATCCTACCGAATTGCATTCTGTTGTAAAAGGGGAAATTATAGCAGATGTCGAAGTTATTATTGTTAAAGATTAAAAAATACGCATACTAAAAATAAAAAAAAATATAATAATTAAATTTTTTATTTAAAAAAAATAAGCTCATCTCTATTGATTATTTCTTTTAATTTCATTATATTATACTAATAAACTATTCAATTACTATTATAGATAGGAGGTAGTATGCGTATTACTAACTTAAAACTTAAAAATTTTATGAATGTTAGTGAGTGTGATTTACATTTCAAAAAATCAATAAATATCATAAGCGGGAAAAATGGAGCGGGAAAATCTACTATATTTTCTGCTATTGCTTTTGTACTGGAGGATTTTAAGCGTGGAGACTCCTGGAAGGAATTTATTAAAATAGGAGAAAAAGATATGGAGATTCATCTTGAATTAATAAAATTTGAAGGTGATGCTCCTATTGTATTTGATTATGCTGGTTCTGTTAAAAGCAATGCTTTAACAAAAGAAATTAGATATAAAGATGAATACTATAAAAATAGTCAATGTGCTGAGTTTTTATCAAAACATTTTGATAGCGATATTCTATCTAATGTTGTTCTTCATCTTCAAGACAGTGCTTCTCTTAATCAACTAACACCAGCACAAACACGAGACTTGTTTAAGAAAACTTTTTTTATTGATTTTTCTGAGAAAGTAGAGAAAATAAAAGAATTTATAAATAACAGTACTAGTATGATTAAAGGATATGAGACAGAAATTGCATTGTTAAGCGAACAGAAATACGAATTGAAATCTCTGTATCCAGTTAAAGCAGATGAAGAAATAAAGATAGTAGAAAAAACAAAAGAACAAAAAATTAAAGAAAAAGAGAAACTTCTTGAAGAAAAAGGAAAAAAAGAAAACGAGATTAAATCAATCCAATTTTCTATTGATTCTGCTAAAAATGAAATAAAAGATTTAGAATCGCAAAAGAACTTAATTGAATCGGAATTAGAATCCTTAAAAGATTCGGGAGAAGAGGAACAAATAAAAATATTTGAAAATGAAATTAAAGAACTTAATCAAGAAATTGAGAAAAGTTTACAAAAAATTACTGAGCTGGAGACAAGCAGTAAAGAATATAAAAAACAAATAGAAGAATTAGATACTTCTCTTACCTCTCTTAATTCACAAAAAGATAATTTTTTATCTCTATTGAATCTTTATGATAAATATTTAACAGTATTAAGCGAAAATTCAAAATGTCCTGTTTGTGGACAAAACTGTGATGAAGGAGTTAAGAAACAATATGAAGAAATGAAAGCATCCACAACTCCTCAATACGCTAAAGTTTTGGAAGAAATAAAAATTATCCAAAATAATAAAAAAGAAAAGCAAGATATTTTTGCACAGATAGAGATAGACCTTAAAAATTTAAATTATAAAAAAATAAATATGGAACACGCTATTGAAGAAAAGAAACTTAAAATTGCTCAAATAATAGAAAAGATACAAACAAAAAAGGAAAAGAAACCATTGTATGAAAATCAGTTAAATTTACTTAACTCAAAAATTTCACAAAATAAAGAAAAATTAGATGAGCTTCTTAAGCAAAATGAAAAAACAAATGTTTTAAAAGAAGAACTTACTTCTTTGCAGAGTAATATAACTATAATAGCAGATAGTATTGCTTCCTTAGAAAAAGAACTTTTAGAAGAACATACTTTAAGACAGCTTAATGAAGAAATTAATCAATTCAATAAATCTATTAAAGAAAAGCAAGAAAAGGATACAGTAAGATTAAATAATATAAAAGAAGAAAAATTTAATCTTGAGAAAAAAATTGCTGATTCTAAACTTTTAATAAAAATTCTTGAAACAGATTTACCAAATTTTATTATGGTAAAATCTTCCTTAAATCTTGAACAAGCAATGAATTCCTTTATCCATTCTATTAACCCGAATTTTCAAGTCCATATTGACTTAACTCCAAAAGGAATTGAATTTCTTTATAAAGCAAGAAATGAATCAGAATGGCTACGATGTAAAATGGCTTCTGGTTTTGAATCAGCTTTAATAACAATAGCATTTAAATTTTGTATAGCAAAAAAATATAATTCTAAATTTATAATTTTCGATGAACCTGACAAGAGTGCAGATGATACTTCTTCATTATCGTTATTTAAGATAATAGCTAAAATGCAAAATTTTGACCAAATTTTTATTACTTCTCATCGAGAATCCGTAAAAGAGTATATTAACTCGTTAGGATTTAACACTATAGAAGTAAATAATGGAATGTATTCAATGATAACAGGTTGACAAAAATTTTTAAATGTATTATACTCTTAGAAAAGGAGGTATACAAATATGACTTGACGAAAATACTAATAACAGTGTATTATAAAGCTCAGTTAGAGCAAAATTTTAATTTTAAAGGAGACAAAGTATGTCAAGTAGTGATGATGCTTTTAAAGCCTATGTGGCACAGTTTGAAGCAGAAATTGCAAACAAAACCAATTTTATCGGTAATAGCGCATTTTCTGATTATGAGGAATTACTATGGGCTGGTATTCCTAGTGGAGGGAATCCTCTTGTAGTTCGTTTGCGAGGAGGATTGATTAATCTAGACCCATCACCAGCAACAGCAAAAATTCTTAACATTTCTGAAATAATTTGCGATGATGGGAAAAAGCATTATTTCTATTTCCCGCTTGTAAGTGAAGCTCCTAATCATATAATGTGGCGAATTATTAATAAGATGCTTTCTTACGAATGGGATTCTAATGCAAAAGAAAAGATTTACCTCTATGAAAAAGAACCAGAATTTAATTTGGTTCTTAAAAATGGATTACCTAAAGATGACCCTCAGTACAAAATGAATAAAGGTTGGGTAGGACAAGAATCTTTTGTTATTAACTGTATTCCAAAAAATCCAGATTTGTATGAAATTTGTAAGAATAAAAAGCATACAATGCTTCTTTCTAAGAGTGTTAAAACTGTAGTTAACCCTGTTACGAATACTACGATTACTTATATTGCTCGTGGTGTCCCTTACTATGGTTTTTATACATTTCTCATGAAAAGTATTGTAAAATTTTATGGAGATTGGAATAATTATGATATTAAGATTGTAAAAACTGGAAATACATCTCCTTACATTATTAATAACGTATCCAGACAACCCGAACTTCTCACTCCTGACTTGTTAAAATATGTTAACGATAAACCTCTCTCTGAGGAAGAGGCTTCTTGGGAAATGTATGATATTAAGAAACTTTTTGCTTATTCTTCTCATCATAAAATTCTTAAATATCTCGGTAAAACAATCAAGTCTATCGATGCGAAACTTAAAACAAATTTCTACATGGAGCTTCTTAAACTTGTTGAGGAAGAAAAGAAACAAGGGTTTGGAGAAAAAACTACAACTACAGCTACAACTGTTAATGAACCTGAAAAACCAACGGTAACACAACAAGTAGAAACAGAGAGAGTTACTCGCAGAGCTCCTGCTAGTGCTCCTGTAAACCCCTCTATTCAATATCCTGAAGGTTGGGATAAATTGACTGAAGCAGAGAAAAAACTTATTGTAGAATTTAAAGAAATCGACCCTATTAAAAAACAGTGGCAAATAACATACGATAGTTCTATACCTGCTTCTTCTTTGTTAGAGTGCGCTCTGTGTGGAACAGCATCTCCCGAATCCTTTAATTATTGTCCAGGCTGTGGGCGTAAGTTCTCTTAAATAACCTGCCAGTAAGATAGCTCTTATTTACTAAGAGCTATCTTTTCTTTTTATAAGTTTTTTATTATTTTAAATGGGAGGAGGAAGAAATTACATGAAATTTGAACCTTGTGAGAAATGTAAAAATAATAAAATTCCAGGTTATATTGAAGTTAATTCTGTATTAAGAGAATGCGAATGCAGAACAGCTTGGAAAATGAAAAGTTCTTTGTTATGGGAACTTAAAGAAGCTAACCTTTTAAGTTCTGAAAAAGATTTACTGTGGGATTATTCTTTATCAATGTATAAAGGAGCTAATGAAAATATTCAAAAACTCCACAAAATAATGGAATCAAAAGAATTGTTTAAATTTTATAATTATTATTTTTGGGGACAGCCTAACACACAAAAAACAACTATTGCAAAGTGGATGGGAAAAATAGCTATTAAAGATTTTAAATTATCTACTTATTATATGAGTATGAATGCCTTAGTAGAATTGCTTGGTGTAATAAAAAAAGATAAAGAACATTACGAAAAAATTAATAAAATTAAAAATATAGATGTTCTTATTATTGATGATGCCTTTGATGCTAAGAAAATAGTTTTATTTAGTAATAATTTTCAATTAATTTATTTTAACAATTTTTTGCAAGAACGATTACAAAATGAATCTACTGTTACTATTTTTGCTTCATCTGTTGAGCCTTCTAAAATTAATACTAATCATTTCGGGATGGAAATACCTAATATTCTTTTAAAAAGAAAAACAATAATAATTCCTTGTACTGATAATATAAATAGAGAAAATGCTTTTATTGATATAAACTCTATTTTTTCAAATAAAACTAGATAAAGGGAACAAAAATGACGCAACAAGTTAATGCTATATATTCTGTAACAGCAGAAATACAACTTTTACAAGCTCTTATTAAAGATACATCACTGTATGATGAACCTTCTGTAAGTGAAGATTTATTTATTCATAAAGAAGCTAAAGCTTTATATAAAGCGATTGGTGTTTTGATTAAATTAAAAGAACCTGTCTCACAACTCTCTTTATTAAGAGAAGCTAATAAAATCGATGATTCCATTGAAATTGATATAGTAAATCTCGTATTTAAAGATATAGATTCTTTAAATCCTATTTCTTTTGAACATAGTATAAAAACTCTTCAAGAAGAGAGAGTTAAAATAAATTTACAAAGTACTTTAAAAGAAGCGTTAGAAATAGTTTCTAGTCAAGGTGGGTTTAATTCGGATGAATTTTTAAATAAAGCTACTGAATTAGAAAAAATCTGTACAAGTAATATTTCTGATGATGACCTACTTTCTTTAGACGCTTGTTTTGATTTTTATAAAGAAGATTTAGAGTTTAGGCAATCAGGAAAAATTTGGGAATTTTATGACCCATTTCTTGACGCTACTTTAACTCGTAAGGCAAGTGGAGGACAAATTATTCTTATATCTGCTTCAACGGGTATTGGAAAATCTGCTTATACACTTAATATAATTAATAATTTAATTAATGTAGGGACTCCAGCGTTATATTTTTCTATTGAGATGGATAAAATTTCTACTATGGATAGATTATTAGCAATGCGTACCGAAATACCTGTTCGAGAATGGTATCGTAAAGAACGAATTAATGAATTAATCCCTATTCTTGAAAAAGAACGACAATTATTAAAAAATACTCCTTTTAGATTTGTAGATAATCCTTCAATGTCTTTATCAAAAATTCAAAGTTATATAAAAAAATTTAAGAAAATATATAAAACAGATTATGTATGTGTTTTTATCGACCTTATTACACAAGTTAAAGAATTTATAACAATAAGTTCTCATAACATGAGTTTAGCTTCTACTATTGAACAGGGTGTAAACCAATTAAATGTTATAGCTAAAGAAGAAAATGTTTGTTTTGTCTGTGTAGCTCAAATGAAACGAGATACTGATTCTTATAAAATTAATTCTGTTAAGGAAGTCAATAAATTAAGACCAACACTAAATGATATAAAAAACAGTGGAGCTTTAGCAGAGCGTTCTCGTGCAGTTATAAGTTTATTCCGTCCTCGTTTTTATATAGAAAAATATTTACCAGACATTGAAGAATTAGAATATATGGATGATATTTTAGAGGTATCAGTGATTAAACAAAATCAAGGACCACTAGGGATGGGAAAATATATTTATAAAAGTGATATATTAAAAGCAATACCTTTAATGGAATCTGATGAAGAAAATTCCTTAAAAGGAGTTTCTTTTTAAAAAAATAGTTCCCTCTAAAATAGAGGGAACTATTAACGGGAGGATTTTTCACTTTTTCATTTTATTGTAAAATTAAACATATTCTTTTCATCAAGTTCAGGAAGAGTTTTTAATTGTGCTAAATTAGGATATTTATCAGAATTGCTATGAATAAAATTCATAAAATTCCTTATAAATGATTTTTCTGTTTGACCCATTCCAATTAAAAATAAATCACATAAAAGTTTATCTGCAACCATATAATTTAATATTTTACAAGCTGCATCCATTTCATTTTTATTTGTAGGATATGAGAATTTAACTTTTTTCTGAATATCTTCTGGGTTTTGAAGTTTTTGTAATACTTTAGGATGGTTATCAGCAATTGTATTTTTGGGAGTAAACCATATTAAAACATGATAAAACGCTCTATATTTAAATCTGTTTATTATATTTTCTTTTGCTATATCATTAAATAAATGTGTAGGGAAAATATATTTTAACATACAAATTTTTTTATCTGAATTTTTAATAGAAGTAAAATAAAAAGTACTATTAGTTTGTCTTATAACAAATATGTTTTCTTCAGGGTTAGTAGGTTTTAATTCTATAAGCCTTAATTTCTTCATACGATAATTCTCCTTAATATTTTATATAATTAGTAAATTTACGTTAAATAGTTTCATCTCCGTCAAAATCATGAGGCATTAGTGTTTGTTCTAATGAAAAACTATCATCAGATTCCATTAGTTTAGTTTGATTCTTCATCGATTGAAAAATCTCTTGTAAATTTGTACTCATTTTCTTTTCCCCACTTTCATTAATTTCTTCTGTTTCTGTTAATAATCCCATACTTTTTAAAACTTTAAGATGTTTTTCAGAAGTTAGGATTGTTTCTTCTGTAAGTTTATTTTTTCTCTTAATATTTTTTCCTATCATGGTACAGGTTTTAAGAATAGCTGAAAGTTCTGTCATAGAACCTTGATGTAAATCTGGAGAAATTACATTATACATATAATGTCTATTATTTATCACTCCCTCCGACAGTTTCTTAGCATACGATAAGAATTGTTTTGAAATATTTTTATCTACTTCTTCTTTTAAATTTTTATAACGTACAATTAATTCTTTTTTTCTTTTTTCTGTTAAATGAGAAAGCGCTTTATAATAAAAACTTTCATTCGCAGGAATATTAGGTTGTGAAGGAATAGGCTTTTCTTCTTCTGTTGCTCCTTCTCCTCCTTCTTCTGGAATTTCTGCATTTTCTTCTCCCCCTATTTCTTCAGCTCCCATTCCAAGAGATTCTCCTCCACCACCAAATGAACCACCACTGCTCCCGCCTAACCCAAAATCACTTCCAAAATCTTCTTCACCTCCAGATTCATCTGGCATAGTATCTGTCTTTTTAATAGCACCAATTGTTTGCAGTGATTTAATATTAAGCCATTTTTCTAAATCTTTTCTACTTAAAAAGGAATATTTAGAAAGAATATCTTCTATAATTTCGGGAGGAAGCGGGTCATTGAGAGAAGCAATAATTTGACTTACAGTATCAATAACAGACTTAGCTAAATCTAAAGAAGATTGTTTAGCTTGTATTCTATCGTTTGAACTTTCAGAGTTAGGAAAATTCATAGAAAGAGTGAATGGCTCAAAATAATTAAATTCGCCTGTTATAGCAAAGTGAATTCTAAATAAGCTTGCTAATCCTTCTAAGAAAGCTGATTGCAGACTATATACTTTACGAGAAAATGGTTTATGTTGTTCTACAAGTGAAATTCCACTAACACCCCACTGTCCCCAATCTGTCATTAAATAACCTTTTGGAACCCCAGTAGAAATTGCAACTCTATCTTGATAAAAATTTATATCACCAATTGAATCAATACTTATGTTAGGTGAAATTGCTTTAATATCAAGAACATCTTTAGCTCCCCATATTTTTGTATTAACACTATATGTTTCTGTAGGGTTTCCTGTTTCTCCATAATTTTCGACTTGTGCTCTAACTTTATTAACATATTCCCATTGTCGCATAACATCTGCTCCTTTGGGAGTATCAACACCATAATAAATTATTGGCATATTAGCGATACGAGCTATAGCTTGTAAAGACATAGTAGCATTAGCTTGCTTAAAGGGAGCAAGTGATTGTAATAATGGAGATTTACCGAATGGAAAAAATTCAGAAATTTCATGGTCTACTCTAAAATGTGTAACAGCCCAACCAGGAACAACTTTATCTTTACCAACTACAAAACCAAATAATTTAGAATCAAATAAATCACAAAATTCATCCGCATCTTCCGAAGCCATGTTATCTAAAAGTAACGAAAGATATTGCGATTTAGTAATTTGATTTACTAAATATGCTCCATCTTTAATATTCATATCCGAAAGTGTTCTCATAGGATTAAATTCTAATCGTTCTAAAATTTGCCTACAATCGAGAGGATGAATTCTAACAACACCATCTTCTGTTATCTTATTAGCCCAAAAGGCATCTCCAAAAGCACCAAGTTGCCATATAGTAGTTCTTACACGAGATTGAGTTACTCCCCATTGAACCAATAAATCTTCCATTCGTTTTTTCATTAATAAATTTTCACATTCAATATTTATAAGAACATCATGTTGGTCTAATTGACAAGCTTCATCGGCTTGAAGTGCCGCTGTTTTTCCGATAAAAGGGTCGTTATTTATTGCAAATTCTAATTCACTAATACGCAAAAATCTATTTTTTAATGTTTCAACTGTAGTAGTAGTATCATTAAGCCAAACTTTCAATAGCTCTTCCAGTGAAGATGAGAGATGAGTATCAACTACTTTCCCTAATTTTCCTTGAGCTACAGAGAATTGATGTTCAGGGTCTAATTTAACAAATTCGATAGGATAGCTACCATTAAAATATCCTTTACTTTTCCTAACTTGCCGAAAACCAAACAGTTGTTGCATATTTCGCAAGAACGATTGTTTTCTTTTTAAATGTGAAACATCTTCGGGATTATATGTTTTAGTCTTAAAACTTTTTTTATTATCTGGAGGTGTAATAGGACTATCACTCATTGGAACGATGACTTTCATATAAATATATCTCCTTATTAAAAATGGTAATAAAAATCAATAATTACTAATTACTGTATATATAATTAGTAATTATAATTTTCGGAGGAAACAATGAAATTAATCGATAAAGACGATATTCAAACAATCGCAGAAGAAACTATTATAAACAATAGTATGAATACAGCAAAAGCTATTCCAGCAGAATATATCCCTATAACACTAACAACGGGAGGGAGATTTGGAGTTCCTAAAGTAATATATATAAAAAATTTTTCTATTGAAGATATTTTATCTTTAAGTGTATCAAAAGAAATATTTCAATTACGAAATTCAATTAAAGTTTTACAGAATCTTATATGGAATCCTGACAATACTATCTGTATAAATAATTGGTTAGAAGAACAAGTTAGTGAATTATTATTACGATTATATGCAAACTATTACGGCGTTAAAAAAGAAGATTTAATTTTTCCTATTAATGAAGATGATATAGAATGGTTAAAAAATAATAATAAAGAATTATATGAACGATATATAAATAATGAATTTATTCCTCGATTTAGTTTAGATTTACAACAATTAGAGATTAAACCAATACCAAATACATTTCCTGATTACATTGAATTACAAGAAAATAATAAAACTTATATTTTTAAAATTCCTCGTGTTGGAGATGTAATTACTTTAGAAACTCTTTATAAAAAGAAGTTTTTTAAGGATGATATGCGATTTGAAACATTATCAAGAAGAATAAAAAGTGGAAATTATGAAAACTTAACTTTTGAAGATTATACTTTTTTAGAAGAATTTCCAATTAACAAAGCTATTTATTTAACTACAATAACAAAACTATTTATGGTTGAAAAAATTATGAGTGATAATGAAATAACAGACTTAAATACAATGAACATAGAAGAAAAATTAGAATATTTATCTAATTTATCTATTTCTCCTAATCTTTTTGAAAAATATAATACAATAATCAATAAAAAAGATTACGGGATAATTCCTGTATTAGAGATTATAAATCCTATAACAGGAAAATTATGTACAAGGAGGTTTTCCTTTCGGGTTACAGACTTGGTTACCTTTATACTCTTATCAATCAATACTGAATCTATGGAGGTTTCTAACTAAACAAATGAATTTATCTTTTAAAGAATATTTACAAACACCGCTTCATATTATTTTATTTTGGTATAATAATTTAAGTTCATCATAATATTTTAACTAATTAAGTATTATGGCAGAACAAAAATTTCCTGATGGCATAACGTCTCCTGAATCTAATGATTATGAAAGTAAATTAGAAAGTTTTATTTCTGAATTTAAGACTCTTTCAGAGGACGTTCAACATATTATTAAAATTCTCGATGGTTCAACAAAATCTTCTATTTTTAAATTTGATGATGATTTTGTATCTGCTCTTAATAAGTCCTACCGTTACTTAATGTCTAAGGAGGCTTTTAGCGTTGAAAACTTAAAAAAATCTTTAGATACTTCTTTTAATTATATTGAAAAAATTAAGAATGTAATAGAAAATTTTCCAACATATCAACAAGAAGATAAAACCTTTAAGAATTTACAATTAAAGCAATTTGAAAAATTGCTTGCACAAGAAGAAAAAAGAAATAAAATATTACAAGATATTTATAGTATTGAAAATAATCAATCAAACTTATTAGGAACTTTATTTTCTAAAGAAGCTGCTTCTGCAAAACAAGCTCAAAAGAGTTATGAGCAAAAGAGGAAAGAAGCAGGTTTTGGAAGAATAATTGAAGAAGAAAGAGAATTTAATAAAACTAAAGTAGCTACTGATAAAGAAACTTTAGGTGCTGATATATGGCAGGGTATAATAAATGCTGAAAATCCTATTTCTCAAATGCTTAATGTTATAAATACTTTTAGGGGAGGTCGAACAGAGAAACAGCATCAACTAGAAAAAGAAAAATTACTTGTTGAAAAACAAAAGGATGTTCTTAAAGCTCAAAACAGATATATTCCAAATATAGAAAGTGAAGAAGACCGAGAATATGTGTTACAAAAATATAACAAACTAGAAGAATATGAAAAATTACAAAAACAACATGAGAAAAAAATTAATCAATTAGAAAAATTAAAACCAATCGAATCTAAACCTGCACTTGCTGCGGCTTTAACTAATGTTAAAATTCCTGAAAAAGTGGGAATAGAAAGTGAACAAGAGCAAGAGCAAGAGCAAGAAGAAGATAATATTGTACCTTTCTCAAAAGTAATAGCAAGAAAAAAAGAATTAGGTTTAATTGAAAAACCTGAGATAGAGGAAAAAGGAGAAAAGGAAGAAGAAGATAATATTGTACCTTTCTCAAAAGTAATAGCAAGAAAAAAAGAATTAGGTTTAATTGAAAAACCTGAGATAGAGGAAAAAGGAGAAAAGGAAGAAGAAGATAATATTGTACCTTTAATGATAGGAAAAGAGTTTAGGGATTTAAATATTTCTACTAGTAGTATTTTACAAGAAATATTAGCTTTACTTCAAGAAAATATTCCTAAAATATCTGAAAATATTATAAAAATTGGAAAAAATTTTATTGCACTTGAGGCATTTCCAAAATATTTTGATGAAATTATAGCATCGAGTAATGGAAAAACTATTGGTGAATTTCATTTTCCTGAAAAATTTCATAAAGGTGGTATTTTAAAAAGGGGTGGACAAGTTATAGCTCAAGAAGGAGAATTAATACTACCAGTTGAAGAGACAAATAAAGCTATTTCAAGCGGGTTAATACAACAATCATCAGCTGGGGGTGTAGAAATAAACCCAAACTATACTTCCAGTCAGCAGCCGCAAGAATTGATTGAAATAGCTAAAAACATTTTAGAAGTATTGAAAAACGATATAGTACAGAATCTCAACAATAATGAGCCTTCTACAATTACAACACTTAATAATGATATGAATATAAAATCAATTTCTTTTGGTTAAGGAATATTAATTATGGCAGAAAACGGAACAGGATTAACAGTTAATTCTTATTGTAATAAACCAGGGATTTATATAGAATTAATATATAATAAAAAAGATGGTAATGTTTTGCATTTTATGATTCCTTATAAAGAAGCTATTTCTATAGGAACAAATCAAGAAACCTTTACTCCAATTAAAGATTTTTTTGCTGAAATAGAAAGAATCTTGGCTAGTGTAGCTAAAACAAATGTATTTGCGGCTGCTGCTAAAGCAGCTAAAGACATTGTGGCTCTAGCTACTACTTTTTTTGGAATGAATATATTAGGTAAAGGCTATCGAGCAAAAGCATGGAAAAATGGTTCACATATAACTTTAAATGTTAATTTAAATTTCTATTGGGGAATGAACGGAAAAGGAGACGCAAAAGAAGAGGTATTTAATCCGATTTTAACAATATATCAATATACAATTCCTTTAGCTTCTAAGCTTAGTAAATATTCTGGTCAAATGCCTAACTCCGCAGATGTTTTTGTAGCTTGGGGAAAAGATTTTTTATCTAATAATAATACATTAAAAGGAAATAAAGGATTCCAAGAAGCAAATGAGCAATTAAATTCTTCTATTTCATCAGATATAAAAGGTAATTCAAAAACATGGTCTATAAAAATTGGATATAGCAAAGATGGAAAAAGTTTTGATAATAATACTACTTTTTTTATATTAGATAATTTACTATGCACTAGTTCAAACTTTTCATTCGATACTTCTAAAGTCGATGAAACTAAATATCCAATGAAGGGTGATTTAAAATTAACATTCTCTACACAATTTATTCATACAACAGAAGATTTAAATAAAAAAGAATTTTTTGAAACATCTCTTATATTAGAGAATGATGAAGATATTAATTTATCACTTGTTGTTGAAAATGAAAATTATTCACCTGGAATGGCTACGCAAGGTAATCCGAATACTACTTCTAATTCTAAAGGAAAAGTATCACCATCTACTCAAAATACAGCTTCTCCTAAATCGTCTTTATCAGGAAAATCAACAAAATCAGGAGGATAAAATGTATATTACACGTTATGATTTATTAACCGAATCTAATCAAAAAGATATAGATAATGAAAATTTTCCCGATGTATTATCATTAAATTATAGAGAGGTTTTAGAAAATAAAAATAATTTTCCAACTCCTCCTGTGAAGTTTGCTATTCCTTATGATTTTTGTTATTCTCTTTGGTCATACATATATACAGCTTACAATGATTTATGCTTAAATAATGATAAAGTTTTTTTAGATGATATACTTTTAGATTTAAATAATATAAAATATAAAACATTATTACAGGAAAATAATATTTTTTATTTTTTCACTAAAGACGATTTAGAATCTTTCTTGAAGGCATATTCAAATGGTTAATTCGTATAGTTTTACTATTATAATTGATAATCAAGATTATACTCCTCTTACACAAGGTTTAACAAATGTAGAAATATATTCTTCTATTTATACATTATATCCTTACGCTATAATGAGAATAGCTTTGTCTGACCAGCAAATAGAAGAAGGAATTTTAACTATTGGAAAAAATTGGAGATTAGGAGTATCTCATGTAATTACTTCTGAAACAAAATTTTATGATTTAGCAGTATGGAAATATGAAACAACAACAAAAAATATTTTTAATAATACATTAAATAAAGATTATATTGTTTATTTTATTCATCCTTTCTTTTTTAAACAAAAATTATATTCATTTGCTTATTATGGTTCTACTGATATAGTTGCACACAGTGCTTTATTGAAAAATAATTTAATTGATTTTTTTGATGATATTTTTATAACTAAATCTTATAATTCAGAATCCCGATATTTTCAATTACAAGAAACATTTGGTTCTTTTCTTGAAAAGAGGTTAATGGGAAATTATTTAGGAGATGGTCCTACATATTGTTTTGTAGATTGGAATAATAAATTTTCAATAACTACTTATAATGATTGTTTAAAAGCATCTAGTGCTTGTTTAGCGAGTAATGAGATAAAACCTGTTTATGCAACACAAAGTGATATTCAAACTCATAGGGATAATCATAAGTTTTTATCTATTTTTGATATTAAGTTTTCTTTTAATTCATCGGGAACACTTTGGCATAGATTAAAAGCTGGTACAACATATATACAACCTTTTAATACAGTAGTAGATAAACGAACATTAAATAGAAAAAATGTTTCTACTGTAGAAGACCCTTCAAACTATTACCCTGTTTTTTATGATGAAAAAGAGATAAATAAAAAAGAATTTTTATTCACTTATATAGATGATTCATTACGAGATATGCCTTCTATTTTAGCAACATTTTATGATAAACATAAATATACTATTGAGGACCAAAAGTTAATTATTTGTAGCATGCCTGGTTTAGCTTCCCAAATTGGGAACCCAATTATTATCGATGTTCCAAAAAACTTTTTTTATTCTGTTCCTGAAGCATCCGATTTTACCACTAAATATATAATAAGTGAAATTAAACTTTTTTATACTAAAACTCAATTATTACAATATACTTCGTGTATTAAAGATGGACTTCCAACCGCATCGTTTGGAAACACTTTCAAATAATATAATTACTAATTATATATTATGGATAATTCGATAATTGAAATTTACAGACAAGCTATAGAAGGTGTAATACCTGTTTCATTTTATTATACCTCAGAGCATTCAAAATATTTTCCTGACTCGGAAAATCCTCCGCATCCTCGTATTGTGCAACCCGTATGTTTTGGGTATAGAATAAAAAGAAACGGAGAAAAAGTTTATTATGTTAGAGCATTCCTTTTGCAACAATATTCTTTCTCTAAAAATAGAGCATATCCATTAGGTTCGACTACAAAAAAATATGTTCCAAAAGTTAAACAATGGAGATTATATAGAGTAGACAAACAAACTAGATTACGTTTACTGCCCGATTACCCACAGGAATATCGAGCTTATGTTTGGAATTACTCCTCGTATAATGCCGATGATTCTTTTTTTACTAAAATATTATTTTCTATTCCACAAGAGGGTACAGGCATGATAAAATATTTTAATCCTTCACAACCGTATAATATTACAGCTCCTAATACAGGAGCAAAATATTCTCAATTCAATCCTAACAGTATGATTGAAGAATCACGAGACAAAGAACACGATTTTGTTTTTAAATTCTTTGTAAAAGAAAAAGGATTACCGGTAAAAGGTCTTATTATTTCTTTTTATAAGAACCCTGATATTAGATTTATTGGATATTACGATAATGCAATTTTACATATTAATAGAGAATCGATAAGAAAAGGAAATATAAATAGAGTTAAGAGAGATTTACTAAAAATGTATAATTATGTTTATGGATTACGAAAAAAAAGGGGGTTTTAATTATGATTTATGAGTATTATTGTGAATCTTGCAACAAAGTGTATGAGCTAGAAAAATCAATGCAGGATGAGATTCCTGCTTCGGTTCCGTGTCCTCATTGTAAAAAGGATAGCCCTCGATTGTGGAATAATATATCTGTTATTATTCCAGAATTTTTTAAAGCAACTTCAGAGCTTTACAATCAAGATACTGGAGCAAATTTTGATTACATAAAACAAAGAATGAAAATTCTTCCTTCTGGAAGAGAAAAAATTTATTATTAATTTTGGAATTATAACAAATGCCTAAAAGAGATTTTCAAAGCAGATTAGCTTCTCATCTAAATAGGATAAATAAAAAATTAACAGACAATGCTATTGAATGGTTAGGTACACTACAAGATTGCCTTCATATTACAATTAAAAAAAATGCTATGGGAGACATTGATTCAAGGATTATTGAAGATTATTCTTTGGTATCGGTAATATTTCCTCAACTAAAAGATGTTCCTGTGCAAATTAAAAAAACAGCTGAAGGTAATCTTGTAGCGATTCCTTATTCTTTTGAATTACAATCTTTTCTTGAAGTATATATGCCTATAGAGCATAAAATAAAAACAGATGATTTAATTGTAAGAGTATTTTGGGATACTGATTTAAATAAACCTATTGTTTGGGTGTTTCAAGTAAAAGATGTTTTAAAAAGTTTCGGTAATCATTCTGTATTATTTAATAAATATATTTTAACATTCTATGATGAAGTTTTACCAGATAGTGTTATTGCTGATATAATTAAGATGGTAGAACGAAGAAATATTTTAACATGGTAAAGGAGATAATAATATGAGTAATTACAATCAAATATGTTATATTACAATAACTGATTCGATTTCTCCAGCAACAACAAACTTAAATATATTAGAAAATAATCTCCCTCCTAATTATAAAGTAGTAGAATGGGTTATTTTTAATGACGCATTGGTTGGAGATTTAGAAGTTAGTTTGTCTCTTGATGAGGATACAATAAAAATTAAAGGAGGAGAATATTTTGGGGATAAAAGAGCTACTAAAACAATATATTTACATAATAACAGTTTAGATACTATTCCTTTTCGGTGCGTAGTTAAAGCATTATAAATTATTTTTTTTACTCTTCCTTTTCTAATTATTGTTTATCATAAATTGGGTTATTACCAAAATAAAATAATTCTACTTTTCTAGGAGCACCTTCTAAAGATAAAAGATTACAATTAGAACAATAATATCCTTTTGCTTCTTCAGGTCCTCCTTCTAAGGATTTTAAATGGCGGTTAAAATTACAGTAAAACAAAATTACTTTTTTCGGAGCACCTTTCAATGTTAAAAGATTACAATTAGTACATCCATATTCTTTTGCTTCTTCTGGTCCACCTTCTAAAGAGGTTAAATTTGGATTATGACTACAATAAAAAGAAATCACTTTTTTTGGAGCACCTTTTAAAGATAAAAGATTACAATCATTACAATAGTATCCTTCTACTTCTTCAGGTCCTCCTTCTAAAGAAGTCAAATTATTATTTAAACTGCAATTAAAAGAATCTACTTTTTTAGGAGCACCTTTCAATGTTAATAAATTATTACAATTAGAACAATCATATCTTTTTGCTTCTTTAGGTCCTCCTTCTAAAGAAGTTAAATTTTTATTATTAAAACAAATAAAATTATTAACTTTTTTTGGAGCACTTCTTAGTGATAAGAGATTGCAATTAAAACAATAATATTCTTCTGCTTCTTCAGGTCCTTCTTCTAAAGAAGTTAAATTTTCGTTATTATCACAACTAAAAAAATTTACCTTTTTCGGAGCTCCTTTTAATGATAAAAGGTTACAATTATTACATTTATATTCCTCTGCTTCTTCCGGTCCTCCTTTTAAAGAAGTTAAATTTTGATTATTTGAACAATAAAATTTTTTTACTTTTTTTGGGGAACCTTCTAATGATTCTAAATTTGAACTTGAACAATCGAATTTTCCTGTTACCTCTGAAAATGTAACAGACAATTTAGGTTTATTTGATTTCCATTCCACATTTCCATCAACAGAGACAGTAGAATCTTTATTGATTATATAATTCCCTTCTATATTAAAATCTTTTTCTAATAATTCTTCTATTGATTTTTTAAGGAATTTCCTCTTTTTCATTTTTTCTGGGTCTTCATATTCCTGAGAAATAGCATCAAGGTCAATTTCTTCCAAAGCTTCCCTAATTAAAAACTTATCCTTCTTACTCATAGTTTACCCTCTTTTTTTAATTTATCATGAATTGGGTTATCACTGAAATCAAATTCTTTTACTTTTTTAGGAGCACCTTTTAAAGATAAAAGATTACAATTAAAACAATAATATTCTTCTGCTTCTTCAGGTCCTCCTTCTAATGAAGTTAAATTTTTATTATATTTACAATCAAATCTTTTTACCTTTTTCGGAGCTCCTTTTAACGATAAAAGATTACATTTATAACAATGATATTTTTCTGCTTCTTCAGGTCCTCCTTCTAAAGAAGTTAAATTTTCGTTATTATCACAACTAAAAAAATTTACCTTTTTCGGAGCTCCTTTTAACGATAAAAGATTACATTTATAACAATAATATTTTTCTACTTCTACAGGCCCTCCTTCTAATGAAGTTAAATTCTCATTTCTAGTACAATTAAATACTTTTACTTTTTTAGGAGCTCCTTTTAACGATAAAAGATTACAACCGGAACAATCATAATACATTGCTTCTTCCGGTCCTTCTTCTAAAGAAGTTAAATTTTTATTATAGCCACAATCAAATTCTTTTACTTTTTTTGGAGCACCTTCTAATGATTCTAAATTTGAACTTGAACAATTGAATTTTCCTGTTACCTCTGAA
>Ga0208461_1001382_pt1 | contig 22016 bp, 29 predicted proteins | sample AD_JPNTR4_MetaG_FD_184448 | JGI IMG/M metagenome (GOLD analysis project Ga0208461, IMG submission 184448) | Active sludge microbial communities of municipal wastewater-treating anaerobic digesters from Japan - AD_JPNTR4_MetaG (SPAdes) (version 2) | ecosystem: Engineered > Bioreactor > Anaerobic...
GCCTCGAACGATGCTGTCCGGTATCGCCGCTATCGCCTGCGCCACATGCGCCGTGGTGGCCACGAGTTCGCCCGCCTGATAGATCGCGTCGGCGTACAGCGGTAGCCGCACAACGGGCATGCCGGCGAAGGTCGCGCCCCAGCCTGTGGCCGTCGGGTTGGTGACGTAGATCGTGACTTGGTTGGGGGTGATTCCTGAAAATATCCCGTCTCCGATTGTGGGAGCGTCATTGTCGAAGTAGATAGAGGTCAGCGAGCCGCAACCTTCAAACGCATAAGCTCCGACCGTCTGCACCTGCGGCAAAGAAACAGAGGCCAGCGAGCCGCAATAATAAAACGCATTATCTCCGACCGTCTGCACCTGCGGCAGCGAAACAGAGGTCAGCGAGGAGCAACCATAAAACGCACCAGCTCCGACCGTCCGCGCCCGCGGCAACGAAACAGAGGCCAGCGCGCCGCAATACTCAAACGCATAATCTCCGACCGTCTGCACCTGCGGCAGAGAAACAGAGGTCAACAGATAGCAAGCCTCAAACGCATAATCTCCGACCGTCTGCACCTGCGGCAACGAAACAGAGGTCAGCGAGGTGCAAGAATTAAACGCATAAGCTCCGACCGTCTTCGCCTGCGGCAACAAAACAGAGGTCAGCGAAGGGCAAGAATTAAACGCATAAGCTCCGACCGTCTGCACCTGCGGCAGCGAAACAGAGGCCAGCGAGTAGCAAGAACTAAACGCATAATTTCCGACCGTCACAACATTACCCGCGCCTCGGATTGACGTGATGCCACTATTCGCAAACGCATATGCACCAATCTCCGTCACCGGCAACCCGTTGATGTAATCTGGAATCACAACGTCTGTCCCGCCCGCAATGTTGTAGCCCGTGATCGTGATCGCGCCCGAATTGGTGACGAAGGTGAACCAGCTCGAAGCCGTCGCATTGCGGGGCCAGTAGGCTGCATAAGCGGCCAAAGCTGCAAGTGCGGCCGTGTCGGTTTCGTTGGTCAGCGCACCGATCTGCGCGGCTGTCACGCCATGCGGGTTGTCGGTGCGGTTCGTATGCGCGGCCATCGGCGCGACGGCATCCGCCACATGGCCGGTGGTGGCCACGAGTTCGCCCGCCTGATAGATCGCGTCGGCGTACAGCGGCAGCCGCACAACGGGCATGTCGGCGAGGGTCGCGCCCCAGCCGACGGCCTGCGGGTTGGTGACGTAGTTCGTGACTTGGTTGGGGGGAATGCTATGAAAAGTATTGGCCCCGATCGTGGGAGCGTCATTGTCGAAGTAGAGAGATGTCAACAGATAGCAATAACCAAACGCATAATCTCCGAGCGTCTGCACCTGCGGCAACGAAACAGAGGCCAGCGAGTCGCAATACTCAAACGCAGCATCTCCGACCGTCTGCACTCGCGGCAACGAAACAGAGGTCAGCGAGATGCAATTAACAAACGCAGCATCTCCGACCGTCTGCACTCGCGGCAGCGAAACAGAGGCCAGCAAGTAGCAACTAGCAAACGCATAATCTCCGACCGTCTGCACCTGCGGCAGCGAAACAGAGGCCAGCGAGGTGCAAAAACCAAACGCATAATCTCCGACCGTCTGCACCTGCGGCAACGAAACAGAGGTCAACAGATAGCAAGCCTCAAACGCATAATCTCCGACCGTCTGCACCTGCGGCAGCGAAACAGAGGCCAGCGAGCCGCAATAATAAAACGCATTATTCCCAACCGTCACAACATTACCCGCGCCGCCGATTGACGTGACACCGCTTTGCTTAAACGCATTTGCGCCAATCTCCGTCACCGGCAACCCGTTGATGTAATCTGGAATCACAACGTCTGTCCCGCCCGCAATGTTGTAGCCCGTGATCGTGATCGCGCCTGAATTGGTGACGAAGGTGAACCAGCTCGAAGCCGTCGCGTTCGGAGGCCAGTAGGCCGCATGAGCGGCCAGCGGCGCGACGGCATCCGCCACCTGCTGCGTTGTCGCCGCGCCCAATCCCGCCGCAGTGATCTCCACCGCGCCGGTCTGCCCGTTCACACTCACCACGCTCTGCGGCGGCGCAGAGGTCACAACCACGCTGTTGCGGTTGAGGTCTCCTAACCGCGCAGTCTGCCCGAATGACAGCCACGCCGCGCATACCATAAATGCCGTAAGTGTCACGCGCTTCATCACACAACCTCCTTCAACGCCGCCGTAATAGCCGCGACCTGAGCGAACATCTCGTCCACGTTAGCCGTCTCACCGTCAAATTCCGGCAGCGCGGCGAACGCGGATATGGCCGCGTTTGTCAGGCCGTGCCCTGGATCGCCTTTCGCGCCCTTGTCGCCTTTGTCGCCTTTGTCGCCTTTGTCGCCCTTCGCTCCGCGATCCCCTTTCGCGCCCTTGTCTCCACGGTCGCCTTTGTCGCCCTTGGGGCCGGTCGCCCCGGTGTACCCGGTCTCGCCCCTGTCGCCCTTGGGGCCGGTCGCCCCGGTGTCGCCTTTGTCGCCTTTGTCGCCTTTGTCGCCTTTCGGCCCTGTCGCGCCTTTCAGGTCTCCCAGCGCGACGAGGTCTGTCCACTCGTCGTCTCCATCGACCTGCCACTGGATATAGTTGCCGCTCACACGCAGTTTGGCGTTTTTCCCGTCCGCGCCGTCCGCGCCGGTCATTGAAACCACGGCTCCGGTGTCCAATACCACGACCGGGGACCAGTTCACGGCAAGCTGCCCGTGCCCGACCGTTCCGCTGGAGTCGGTCAGCCAAGCGGAGAAGCCGATGCTCTCGCCGCAGCATCCGCTGAATGCGTCGGCCAGCGTCTGCCCCTTCAGCGATAGCGTGGTCTTGCCTTCTGCGGTCACGCTCTGCGCGAGGCCGGCTCCTTTGTGGCAGGCCGTGACGGAGAGAACCGGATTCTCCAGCGCCGCCGCCTCGCCCGCGAACTCAACGGCGTATTCAGCTCCGAGGAAGACGCGGATGTTGAACGTCAGCCGATGGTTTACCAGTGTCACCGTCAATGTCTTCACCGTAAAACCGCCTTTCAGAGAATGCCGTACGGGATCACGTTCACGCGCCGACCGCTCGTGCGGTCTCCCGGACCGTTCTTGTCGGACACGATGCCGTCAAGCGATGCCTCGCTGAGTCCCGCGTTCCAGTTGGCCATCTCGACCTGCGCCAACCCGGCGTCGCTCCACGCCTTGCCGGTCTGCCCCAGAAGCGGATACAGTGCGCCGCTCACGATCACAGGCCCGTACTTCTTCATCAGCGTTGACGGGGCCACCTCTCCGCCGTCGTCCGGAACGATGGAGCACACGGCCTTCACAACGTCCGTGCCCCTGTCTGAAATGCCGCTCCTGACCTCAAGAATAAGGCCGCAGCATCCGGTGTCCCTCACAAACCAGTTCATGCCGTCGTTCTCAAGCTGCACGTCGTTGACGTACACGCTGAACACGCTCTTGATGTGGCACGAGGCCTGGGCGTAAAGTTTGTAGCGGTGGACGGTCTTTTTTCCGACCGTCTCTATCGCGCCGCAGTCGGAGCACTCGGAGCAGTCTTTAAGGAATCCGGTCAGCTTTTCGCGCCACACCTCGGTCTGGTCGCAGAATTGACGCCACGCCTCGCAAAGCGACATCCGCACGGCGAGGTCGGAACATCCTGGCAGTCTCCAGATCACGCGGTCGGCGAGCAGCGTCACCGCGCTCACGTCCCACCATGAGCCTGCCGCCGCCGTCAGCGGTTTGTTGGTCGCCTGTGTCTCGCTCATGTCACCGCAAGCCTTTCAAACTTGGCCATGTGGTCAGCCGCCAGCGCGGCGTTGGCCGTGTCGGACTGGTCGTGCTCGTAGCACCGCGAAGCGGCGAACGCGCACAATGCCGCGTTCCACTTGGGGTCGGTGTAAAGCTCGGTGGCCCGCGCGGCGGCCACGTCCTCGTCTTCCATGTCCTTGGGCGTCATCCCGGTAGGGCGCTCCCAGTCGAACAGCGAAACTCCGAAATACCGTGACTCCGGGCGGATCTCGCGCAGGCGCTCAACACCTTCGCACAGTGCGGTCAGCACAAAGCCGGCCTCGAACCTGTACGGCTCGTGGTGGTCTCCGACGATGTATCGCACCCGCATCTCCATCTCGCCCAAAGTCACGGCACACCCCCTCTTACCCGACAGCGCCGGTCAGCGCGTCGATGATCTGGGATTTGTTCAGGCCCGCCACGTCCATACCCGCCTTCGCGGCAACGGCACGCAGGTCGTCAACCTTCATCGCAGCCAGCTCGCCCTTGGCGGGCAAGCCGGCGACGGTCTCGACTTCCGTGACCGGACACTCGGCAACGGTCTGGGAGGGAACGTCGATCTTGACGCCCTCGTCATCCGTCACAATCGGGTCTGGCTTGGGAAGCTCGGACTTGCGCACGTTCTCCGGTCGCAGCCGCGCTATCTCCTCGGGCGTACGGGCGCGGTTCTTGAGCGCCACGATCACCTGCCGCACCGTCAGCTTGCCGTCAGACAGCGCTTTCACGGTGTCGGGGTGCAGCACGAAGTACGAGGGGTTCCTTGCCACCTCCGCCGTGGCGAACACGAGCCGCCCGTCGTTGATGTTGATCGCGTATTTCACGTCAGCCATTCCGGTTCCTCCTTACTCCGCGAACGGTACTCCGAACACGTAGCCGGCGATCTCGATGGCGAACTCGCCGTCAGAGATGTCAGCCGATGGCGTGATGATGAGGTCGCATTCCTCGGTCAGCACGCCGGGAGCGTTGGCGGTCACGGTCGTGGCCGCGACCGCGTCAAGCTCAAGCTGGGCGTCAACGGCCCACACGCTCGAATTGTCCGAGGTCTTCTTGATCGCGATGCCGATGTTGCCCGCCGTCGCCGCAGTGTTCACTGTGATGACAACCTGCTTGGGATCGAAACCCTTGGGCAGCTTGCCGACAGTGTACGCGGTCCCGCTTACCATCTTGCACTCCGCAAGCGGAGTGAACTTGCCGCGCCACGCGGGGCCGGCCCAACTGGCGTTCTTTGCGTCCAGCCCGATGGCCGGATATTTTTCAGCGAAAGTCATTTCATTTTCTCCTTTTTGAAGCTCCCCATCCCGGCCTTTGAAACAGGGATGGGGACGCCGTTGTTTAGCCGATGGCCACGATGCCCGTCGCCAGGCGTTCAGGGTAGCGGACGAACCACTCGTAATCCCAGAACGCGCGGTTGAAGGTGCCGCGCACGTTGATGTCCTTCAGACCGACCTCGATCTCGGACGTGTCTCCGAAATACGTGACCGCGCTGTTGTCGCCGGCCAGACACACGTACCGCGTGGGCTGCGCCCCGACGCCCTCGACCTTTGCGATCACGGGCGTCAGGTTGCTGACGTAAACATGGGCGCCGCCAAGGTCTCCGATGTAGCGGATGTCCTTGCGGACGAGCGAGATGTCGTCTCCGGCAAGGTCGGCCTGCTTGAGTTCGGATGTCTGGATGCGGTCGGCCACGACAGTAGGAACGATGATCCACGGTGTCAGGTTCTCGCCTCCGGGCTGCTCGCGCAGCGTGTTGACGAGGTGGCACATGTAGTCGGGAGCGGCTTCCTTGTGCGTCTGCGTAGAGTCCTTCACGTCCGCGCCGGTCTTGTAGATGTAGGTGGGCGTGGTCGCCGCGCCCAGATCGTACGAGCCGGAGATGTAGCCCGCCGTGTTGCCCTGGTTCTCGGTCGCGCACTTCGCGTAGATGTCCGCGTAGTACTCGCGCTCAAGCTCGGGCAGCCTCTGCGTCTTGCCGAAGGTCATGAACTGACCCGCCAAGTCGCCGATGGCGCTGAACTTCTGCTCCTCGCGCTCGATCACGAACGCGATGTACGCCTGACGCCCGACGGAGAACTTCTCGGTCGTGCCGTTGACGTGCTGGTAGTTGATCGGGTCGCCCTGCTTGCGCTGGCGAGTCGCCACCAGAGGTTCGATGGGAACCTCCAGCGTCGTTCCCTGCCCCACGAACTCACCGGAGAACTCGTCGTTGGTGATGCGCGACAGGATGGTGTTGTGCAGCAAGCGCCGCTTGAAAACGGGCTTGAATTTAACCGGGTCGAAACCCAGCCGGCTGGTGCCGTTGATGTCAGTAGCCATTTTGATCGTCCCTTCACGGGACGCGGCCAGATAACCCTACCTGACCCGTCCCTGATTGAGGGCCTCGAACAGTTCGGCGTCGATGCGGTCATACTCCTTCTTGTCGATGAGCCCGCGCGCGAGATCGCGCTGTATGCGCCTGTTCTCCTCCTCGAACTCCGACTGGGTATAGACCTTGCCCTGAACCGAGCCTGCCTGGCCCTCTCCTCCACCCGCTGCGATGAAAGGCTCCGCGACGGCGGATGGGTTTCCGCGCGGTGCCGGGACGCCGGCCTCGTTGTAGAACCGTGAAATGAGGACGCCCAAAGCGGCCATGTTGCCGCTCCCGTATGCGCTGGCCACGCTCGGCCCGTCCACAGAGAGGAATTTCCGCCATGCCGATTCGAGCTTTCCGCCCGCATCGACAGCCTGCCGGAAGCCTGGGAACGCCGCGTCGATCTTGTAGTCGATTATCTCGCCGCGAATCCGGTCGATGTCGGCCCGCGTGCGGGAATCCCTCTCAAGGAACTCCTGCCTCACCGGGTCGGTGACGTGCCTTGCGATGTGCTCCGCAGCCTGAGCGGTCTCGTCTGAAACCGACTCGCGAAGCTCTTCCGGCAGCGCGTCGTGCGCCTTCGCGCTTCTGACCTTCGCAAGCTCTTCCTCAAGCTCCCTGTTCCGCTGGGCAAGGCTCTTCACCCTTCCCTGCTCGACACGGGCCTTGTTGAGCTCACGCTCGGCCTCTTCCGCGCGCCTGCGCCAATCGACGCTTTCGCCGCCGCCGCCGCCGCCGCCGACGCCGGGAATGCCCGCCGCCGACACCGCCTCTTTTCCTGCGACCTCTTTGTTCTCTTCACTCATGGTATTGCCTCGTCCCTCACTGAGCCCCTCGCCAAAGGGGAGTCTGTGCCGCGCGTCCCGGAGCCCCAGCCGGAGGAATCCGCCGCGCATGTTTCCTAACACGGGTCATCCGGGAGCCGCGTCAGCAAGGGAAACGTCATTGGGAAGCGCGTTGGCGTTTGCGCCTCCAAATGACTGTGCCCCTGCAAGCGTCTCGATGACCCACCTCACTCCCTCCGCCTGTCCGATGAACTGGCGGAGTAAATCGTTCGTCTGCGCCTTGCCCGCGTTCACGCATACCCGCTCCCACTCGGCGAGCAGGCTGTTGCAGAACGCCTTGCCGTCATCCGTCGCCATGACCGCTGCGGCGGCGCGCCTCAATGTGTCGTCTCTCTGGAAGCCATACGTCATGCAGCACCAGCCCTTTCAGCGACAGCCCCCTGCATCATCGGCGCGGATGGCGCGGGGGCTCCTGTCATGCCGTTCGCGTCTGGCTGCACGGGAGGCATACCGCCTGCCTGTCCATGCGGCCCCTGTCCCTGTCCCTGTCCCTGCGCCTGCGCCAATCCGCTCTCGATCTCCGCAAGCTGCCGGATCTTGTTCAGAAGCTCCGCGTCCTCAAGCTGCGCGTCGCTCGGCATGAAGTCCGGTATCCCCATGCCATCAGAAACCTTGCGCAGGATGACCGCCACCGCCTTCGGGCCGACAAGCTGGAACAGCATCGGGTTCCCGGCCACCATCCCGAGAAACTGCACCTGCGTCTCTTTCTCCTGCTCACGCAGAACGCGCCCCATCACCCCGCGCGCCATGATCTGCGCGTCGCCCTTGATGAACGGGTCCGGGTCAAAGTGCATGTTATACTCGTAAAGCATCGTCAGGATGTTCTCGATGACCTCTTTGTCAGTCTGCCCGATGACCATCTTCAACCCGCGCATAGCGGCCTCGGTCAGCATCTTGAGGCCGGTGGCGGTACGCGCCACGCCGCTCGCGGAGGAAGCCCCGCCGTAGGTGTAGGCCGGGATTCCGGTGTCATCGTCGGCCATGATCTTCGAGCGGTCCATCGCGGCAATTATCTCCGCGATGTGCGAGGGGATTTCCACCGTGCCGATGGGAGGCCCGCCGGCCACACCCAGCCCGGAACCGCGCAAGGCCCAGAACTTTCCCGCCTTGATGTCCAGCGCGCCCGGACCCTTGTCCAGCAGGCTCGTGAAGTCACGCGCATAGAACATGGGGAGCGCCGTCATGCCCATGTTGACCTTGAGCCAGTACAGGCAGGAGTCCTGAAGGTTCTGCGCCGGAACGCACCGGTCGGCGATGGATTTGCCCCAGAAACTCCCCGGCACGTCGTAGAACACGCCTTTTGAAATCGGTATGCGCATGTCTTTCGACACGCGGCAGAAAACAACCTTGTCGGCAACGGTCACGACCTCGACCATGTAGAATGCGTCCGGCTTGACCTTCTCGCCGGACTTCTGCGCCGCGCCGTTCTTCAGCAGGACGCTCCCGCGCATGAAGGCGTACAGCTTGAGCCCGTCGTACATCCACCCGTCGCCGCAGAAAACGCCCTCGCCGCCGTTCCCTTCCAGACGCCTGCGCTCGGATTCAAGCCCGTCCCGCGTCTCGCGCCAGCCTTTCGGATGGTCGGCAAGCAACCTCTTGACGCAAGGGATGTCCCACCCGGCAACGGTCCCGCCCTTGCCGTCGGCGCTCTCGGCGAAAGCAGCAAGCTCGGGGCCTGTGAACCGCATGGCGATCACGATGGGGGAGTCGCCGATCTTATTGGACTCGGGGGCCGGATACACATCCCACGGGCTCTTAGAGCGGAACCGGAGCACCTTCCTTGCCTCGCGCGCGTATGTCACCGTGCCGAGTTTTGATCTCTTCGCCGTCAGCCTCGGCTCAACAACCTCGACGGGCCCCTCGATAATCCCCGTCCCGTAAGTGACGATGTCGTTCACGTACCCGGCCTTGGCCTCGCGGAACCCACCCTCCTCTAACTGGTCGCGCATCTTGCGCTCCATGCGCGCCACGCGCTCCTTTGCGAAAACCATCTCGGCGGCCAGCCGGTCCCCGTACCGCTTGTCCACCTCGGCCATGATGAGCCGCTGGTCTGGCTCCACGCCGGTCGAGACCGCAGCAAGCATCACGGACTTCATCATGTCTGCGAAAATGGCGACGGCATCCTCCTCGGGTATCTCTGGAACCGGCGTGGCGTCAACGGTGAACTCGTCGTTAGGCCCGTTGACGTACACCTCGTCCAGTTGAGCCTTGGCGGAGTTGCACTTGACATCCGTGATCTGGCTCGCCAAGTCCTCGTCCATCCCCGCCTCGCGCAGCGCCGCCTTCGATCTCTCGTCACGCTCGCCGCGCCGCAACCGAAGCGCCCTCAGCCACCTCGCCTCGACGCCGGAACTCACGCGATGCTGCGAGGCCCTTGAGTAAATGTCTCGAACGGCACGCGCGAGCGTACCGTCAGGCGCAAGGGAACGCTGCGCTTCCGCGCCCTGTTCCTTAGCGACACTGTTTTTGACATCTCCAACGCCGGCAAGCATCTTTCCGACCTCCCGTTATCCCAAACTTACAACGGCCCGCCGACTATCACGAAATCCGCGTTACATCGCCACGCTGAAACGAGACTCCGGCAGGCGGTTCCCGAGAAGCAGGGTGCCGCCGCTCCCGCCGTCGATAAGACCCCCGCTGTACCGGTTCCCCCTCAGCAGGCTCCACACGCCGTACTGGAAGGCGTCCTGGATGTGCGTGTAGAAGCTGCTCTTGTCTGGCCCCGGCGCGTAACGCTCCTCTCCCAGCACGCCGCCGGCCATCTTCTTGTAGCAGTAGCCGCCGTTGAACCCGTTGCGCAGAACCTTGCACCGCTCCCCGACAACCACCGCAGGCTTGCCGTCGCGCACTCCGCGCAGAAGCTCTTTCACGCAGTTCGACCGCAGCACGAAGCTGTTCCCCGCAACGTCGCACGGCCAGCACTCGATCCCGCAGGCGTTCACCATCTCTATCGCGCTCACGGAGTCCACCTCGTTCGGGTTCGCACCTGCAGGATCGGCGAAACACACGAGCCTCGTGCCGCAACCCCATCCGTACCGCTCGACCAGAACCGGAATCAGAAGCTCCTCGCAGAACTGACGTATGCCCATGTCCTCGCTCACGACCTCCTCCAGACACCGCACCTGACCGTCACGCCCCATCTGCAGCAGCACCGCCGCCGGCGTGCGCCCGAAATCCAGGCCCGCCACCAGCAACCGCCCCTTCTCGAACATCACCTCCCCGGGCCTGTAGTGCCATCCGTCTTTCCACTCCGGGTATATCGGAAGCCCAGCCACGCTCAGACCGTACTCGTTCAAAACCTGCGTGCGGATGTCGTCCTCGTCCTTCGTCCGAACCATGTTCAGCCAGTACGCGAACCCCTCGTTGTGGTTCTCAACGTTCTCTGCCGGCAACACGCCGTCGCGCTGCCCGATGTTCGGCGTGTACTTCCACCCCTTCACCCCGTCGCCGCGCTCGATCCATTCCCTCAGCAGCGCCGGAGGCTGCGTGAAATACTCTTCGTTCTCGTCCCTTATGTCTTCGCTGCGCCGCTTCCACCAGTTGCTCTCGTGAGGGCTGTTCGTGTCCATCAGCAGGCCAAGCCTCGGGTATTTCTTCCCGCCGCACGCCCTCGGATAACGCCCCAGGCGCTCGTACACCGTGGAGTGTACCTTCCAGGGTATCTGCGTCGCCTCGTTCCCCCACGCGCCGCTGAGCTCAAGAGACTTCAGCTTCTTGATGTCCTCATCCGTCTCAAGCCCCATCATCACCAGATGAATCACAACCTCGGTCCCGTCCCCGCTCGGATGCGCACACCGGTACTCACCGGTCATCGGGCTGTCGTATTTCATCCGCGTCTCGGGAAACCACTCCAGCCACGTCTGCAGCGTCGTCAGCTCCAAGTCCACCGCGTGCCGACGGTAGAACAGCCACTTGCTCTCACGCTTCCCTTCCTCGTTCGCTTCCTGTCCGCAAGACCGCAGGAACACCTCCATACAGCACGCCACGCTCTTGCCGCTGCCAACCGGACCCCTTATCCCCTTGATCTTCTTCCCGCTCAAATGGAACAGCCTGCACGTCGCGCTCGGCGTGTATTCCCGCTTCTTGAACTCTCGCCGATCAATCGCCATGAATCACACCGCTCCATTTCTCATCGTCTCGACGAGCCGCGCCTTCTGAACATCCAGAATACGGGCCACCACAGTTTGCATAATCGCTACAAAGCGAAAACACGTCACAATGGAACATTCAGCGAATAGCCGACACACACAGGTAGACCCCCCTATATGCTGGCGGGCGTGCCCCACCCCGGCACCCGGTCTAGCCCCCCGTACCCGGTCTTCTTGCCGGTCTATGTCGGCTGCGCGGTCTGGCCTGGAAGGTGGAAGAGGTGTGGAAAATGTCAGATAGAGGGCTAGCAACCCTCTGCCAATCGCATAATTGCTGGGGATTGCGGGGTGTTGGCCGGATTTTGGCCGGATTTTGGCCACAATTACCGTCATTTGCCGCCTCCCACAATGAATATGGCGTCCTGATCGGCCATACGCACGTCATCCGGTGCGATCCTGCGCGGCGTGTCGGCCTGCTGTCCCAGGTTGATGACGATCTGGACGCCGCCGGGGCCGCCGTCGCCGTTGCCTGGGCCGTTGCCGGCGTCGGCGCATCCTCTCTCGCTGTACTGGAGGGCGATTGACGCCGCTTTGAGCGCGTGTGCCTGGTCGTCCGGTGCATCCATGATGCTATCCACCACCTCACGCGCACGATGGACGAGGCCTCGCGCCTGACCCTCGGCTATGATCTGCATCGCCGCGCGGATGATAGGGTGACGTTGGCAGAGGCAGTTAATCAGCCCTCGCGATATGCCGCACTCGGCCATCGGCGCGGACAGCTTGCCGGTCTGGTAGCAGCGGGCGAGGTATTTGGCCACACGCACGCGCGAACCCGGGTCGGCTTGGACCCACGCGAGGAACCCGTCGGAATCGCGGATTGTGGGGTCGCGGATTGTGGGGTCGCTGATTGCGTGGTCGCGGATGGTGCCGGTATTTGGCGGTGCTAATGCTGTTGTGCCTGGAGCGGCGAGTCCGGCGAGACCTGCGGCGGCGTGTGCCGAGGGAGGCGGCGTGATAAGGGGTGCGGCGGCGTCTATGAGGTCTGCGGCGTCGCGGAGGTCGTCCGGCGAGATTGGCGGGGGCGGTGTAGGTGCGGCGGCGAGGTGTGCGGCGATCTCGGCGGATATGGCGGCGTCGCGCACGGCTGGGGGGCGGCGGGCGTGGAACTTGCGCGGTGGTCTGGTGGGTCTCTTGTCCATACGGCCATGATAGGCGATGGGAGGCGTGGCGGACAAAACGGCGTTACGGGCGCGGAGGTGAAAAACCCCTACGGGGGAGACTGCGGGGATACCCTTGTCATAATTTATTGATTAATTTTTTTTGACTGTCAAGTTTGCGTTACGCTCGATTTTGAAAATGTTGAAAAAGGCCAATAAAAACGGGGGAAACGTGATTTACCGAGTGATAGAGGGAATGGTTGAGGGTGGGGAAATGTGGTGTATGTGGTGCGCGTTAATATGCTGGTATTGTACACAAAATAAATGTAGTTGACCGGTTGACAACTAAAGGGGGTGTGTGGTAATCTGTGGCCAATCAAGCGGGCAATGGGGCTCGCGAGATCAGAAAGGAGAAAAGACCATGAAAGCTACAAAACAGACCATTCTAAACGCCCTGCGCTCTTGGGTTAATCAGCGTCCCGGCCTGGATTATTGCAACTACGGCGATCGCCGTAGTTACCGCGCCGAACTGCGCGGCATCACACGCGACAAGAAAGACGCATTGGCCCTCCTGTCCGCTGTCGAACTCTCCCCCGTTACGGCTGACCAGCTCAGAGCAAGCTTCCGCCGGGCCTATTCTGGCCGGCTGACTTGGAAGGAGGACGGCAAGGGGGGCGGGCGGCTGTCCTATTGCACTGGGCAGTATTGGCCGACCGAATACCGTAAAGCCGCCTGCGCATGCCTGGCGGCGGCTCTCTGGGGCGCGGCGCGGGCCGCCTTGCCCGAGGGGACGGATAAACCGGGGGACGCGCTGCGGGCCGGTTTCCGGCGTTTGTTCGGGCGCAACATGCAAGCGCGGTGGTTTGATTAATTTCTCTTTATTATGTGCACGGAATAGGAGTACACAGTGCTTGACAAGTTCGGAGAGTACGGCAATCGGTTTGCTGAAAAGGCAAGATCCGCCGGCATAAATGAAACCGGTGTTAGTATCGGCGCGGTAACCGCCGGCATCATGGCGGAACTTCTGTCGTGTCCTGAGTGCCAGGAAATGCGGATACCGAATAACGAGAATTGGGACGTGCTGTATTGTAGAAAATGTGACGTATTCTACAAACACGAGAAGGCCGGCACATAACAAGCGGATTCACCAGACGGGCAGTAGCCCGCAGGTGATCCGGGTGTTCTACCCCGCGCCCGGCGGGCAAACCGGGCAGAAAGAGAGAAAACATGAACAGGTACGCTATCGTAATCGACGGAAAAACGGTTGACCGCATCACTGCTGAAGATGCTGAGTCAGCGGCACTCGAATACAGCGCAGAAATGGGTCTCGACAGCGACTTCGGATTCGTCCGGGGCGTGAAAATGATCGACGCAGACACACGCGGACGCGAGTGGGCGATCATCAAAACCGACGGTGGCGACATCACCGCAGAGAGAATCTAAACAACAACCCCGCGCCCGGCGGGCAGAACCGGGCAGAAACGAGGGGAAAATGAAAACAACCAAACTGATAGTGCAGTCGGGGCAATACGAGCAGGCGGCAACCGTGGTGACGGTGCGCCACAACACGGAGCGCGGGCTGATGCGTCGCGCGCGGCAACTTAGCCGCGAACACGCCGTATATGGCGACAACTGGGCGGGGTGGATCAATGCCAGTGTCGCTATCGCAGACCCTGAAAACGACGTCTGGGGCGACAACAGCATCATTGGTGGGCGGTGGTGCGACCCGGCAAACGGCTGGCTGGATCTGGACGATGATAGATAGATTTGGATATAGTTTTTACCCCGCGCCCGGCGGGCAAACCGGGCAAGGAGGAAAAAAAAACAATGAAAATCACGGCAACGAGCGAATTCCACGGTACGCTAAGCACCACATTCACGGGGTGCAAGGAGGGATTGAATGTCCGGCGCCTGCGCGGGCCGCGCTCCAGGTACTGCTTGGATTACTCCCACACCAACTCCCATGCTTGCGGATGCGGCTACCCCGTTTCCCGCACATCATGGGATGCCGGAGAAAATTTTGAGGTCGAGAACGTGGCCGAGTGCGGGGCGAACGGCGATGTATACGGACGCGGATACATCCGCTTCGAGGTTTACGATGCGGTCGCCCGCGCGGTAAAGGAGTAACAAAAATCATGAAATGCCGGTCACAAGTCCGGCTAAAAATCGGAGAAGAGAATCGCCATGACAGAACTTCGGACAATCAAGGAAGTTAAGATGGTTAAGGTTGAGGTAAAAATGCTGGCCATCGCATTATCAGTCGCGGCCGCAGAGGACGCGGGTTTGTCCGAAAACGACGAAATAACACGCCTCTGCGCCATGGGGTTATTTGAGCATGCCCATGGCGAATTACGACGGCGGCCGGGTGTTAAGTTCCGCCTTGACTATGTGTTATGCTCTCTAATTGAGCGCAACATAGGCGAGGCGCTTTACCGTGCCAAGCGCCTATCCGGCTGGGGAGCGATTTGTCTGGCGTGGCCAGGCCGGACGGAGGAGCAAGACTATGTCGATCTGCCCGAGGATCTTGTGACGCAGATAATCCCCAAGGGCTGGACCATCTACGACAGAGGGCGGATTCTGTCCGTCGCCGTGCCGGGCGGAATGCCGGGAACATGGACATTTTTGTCCCGATAGAGTTTCAATCCACGCGCCCGCCCGTGGGCATTGTACGCGGGCAGAAAGGACCATGGACCATGGACAACGACACACGGAAGCATGTGAGCTACAGGACGGGACGCGACAGGAACGGGAACAAGATTGTTCACTGCTCCAGCCGGGAAGGCGGGTTCGCGATCCAGACGAACGGCAATCTGCCCCGGACGCACCGGGACGGGGTAACGGTTGAGACTGACGCGGAGGTGTGCGCCTACGTGGCCGCGCACGGCACCGCGCGCCAGAAGCGCATTCTGGGAATCTAAATCACAAACCGCGCCCGGCGGGCAAACCGGGCAATAGAGAAACGAGGAAGGAAAGATGAACACCGACAATATCAACCTTGCTGTAGAGGCAATCCTCAGAAAAAAGGCCTCCGCGCCGTCGAGCGCCCGTTAGCCCGGCCAAGTTCCAGAGAGGACTGGTATGTGTGGCAAATATGCAACACAAACTACCCAGAAACGCCAGTTTTTGAACCTGTTTTGTGTGTCACTTTTGACACACTTGTATAGGGTCAGTTCGTGCGTACATCCCCATGACGCGGATGTAAAAAACACCAAAAGGAAAAAACCACTATGAAAGACAAACCAAAAAACCCCGCAGCCGTGGCACTCGCGCTCTCGCGCTGGCCTGGTCATACTGCGGGAGCCTCACAGCCGCGCCGACTGCGGTGCGACACCATCGACCGGATAAACGCCTACCAGAAGCTGAACAGCCTAGACCTGTTCGACCGGGCGCTCAATTCGGCGTTCGACCGGGCTGAGATCCTACAACCGGCGAAGCCTCACTTTGACGCATGCCGGGACAATGGAGGTCGGACAAACGAAGAGCGGGCAAAGGACGCTGCGAAGTCCGTCACAGCCTACGCCGCGACGCCGGGGGGTGGTATTATGCACCCGGACGCGGATACGGTGCGCGACATGATCGCCGACCTCGGCCACTGGTGCGACCGTGAGGGGCTGGACTTCACGGGGGCGGTCATTGCCGCGCTGCGCAACTGGAGGGCGGATAGATAGCAAGTAATCACGCGGCAACTTGAGGCATCCGGTCAGCGCCGGGTGCCTCTTTCGCTTTCAGGCGATGATGCGACGCCTCGTTTTCTGAACTTCCGCCACAGAGAAAAAAGAAAGCCCGGAGGGGTGGTGATGTGCGGTTGATGGCGGGGAACTCACCTTGCCGCACCCCCTCCGGGCCGTTAGGGCCATCATGGAATGTCTACAAAATCGCTAGCGTTTTGCCGCCAGAAAAAAAACAACCCGCGCACCCGCGCATTCCCTCATCACCTTCACTCAGCGATTTGCTGATTGCTGATAAAGCGAGACGGAAGACCGCCTTCGCGGAGGAGCCGGGCAGACCGCCCCCCCTACCCCCCCGTCGCCAGACGTGACAATTTGTCGCGGTGACATTCTGTCGCGTCTGGTTTCAGAGAGGCTTGGGGGAACGGCCACCCGGCTCCACCCGCAGAAGGCTGTCTCACCGCCGCTCCGAAGAGGTGATGAGGAAGCCGCCTTGCGCGTTCTCGCCGTCGTAGCCCTGGGTAGTTCCCCAGGCCACCCGCGCAGGGATGCCCGAAACCGATCCCTGCGCCCCGCAAAAACGATGAGAGTAAACCACATCCTGCCGTGAAAGTCAACTGCATTTTTGTGACTTACAGAAATGACTAAACGTCAATGGGTTACGAACCATACATCGCCGTTGCGCGTGTCTAGCTCGAACAGGTCGTGGGGAACCGATATGTTGCGTTTTATGACATTTTGCTTTTTCATAGCCATCCCTTTTTTCGGCGTAATTGCAGCAAAAACCACGGCCAGCAGAAAAAAATAAAAATAATTTAATTTTACGGTTGACGCTGCTGCTATGAGGTGCTACTCTCACGTCATGAAAAGAGCAAAAACTGTTTCTAAAAAGTCCTCTCAGAATATCCGCGTCACAGTGGATATTTCCCGCGAATTATTGGGTGCTGTCGAGAAAGCCGGTGCCTTTTACGGGTTCGACCGTGCAAAGGCGATCCGGTTTTTTTTGCGTAAAGCGGTAGCACTTTGTAGCACCGCCGGTAAGTCTGTCATCTGAAAAAAGGAGACCACGCCATGAACCCGACTCTGAAAAACGCGCTCTGCCTGATCGGCAACGTCATCGCGGCTGTCCTTCTGATCGCCGTGCCAATCCTCGCCAAGATCGTCCTCGACCCGCTTTGAACGGAGACCAGCCATGCCGAAGAAAAAATCACAACAGAAGAAAAAATCACAACACTGGAACCCTCCGGAAACCGCGCCAGCTAACGCGGCTCTATTGGGCATGTTTACGATCAAAGTCATCGGACTCAAATTTATCACCGCCGTTTACATTAAGGACGGCGTATTGGTTTGGTTCGGTTCTCAAAAGCCTGTTGATACAACGACTTACGAGTTTTCAGGTTGGATGCCACAGATTTATGCGTTGTTGATTCTCGGAGGTTACCAGTGATAGACGCATCCCCGACCCCGCACCTGCTGCGCATCCCCGAAGCCGCCGAGCTTCTGCGCGTCCGCCCCGGCGACATGTGCCGGTACATCCAGCACGAGGAGCCGCGCCACGTCACCGCAAAGACCGTGCTGAGCCTCCTCAACGGCAGGCGGGCCGGAAGCTGGCGCGGCGACCTGTGGCGTCTCCCGCTTCGCCTCCTCACGCTGGAGGAGGCCGCGCGGTCGGTGCTTCCGCGCATGACCGAGGACAAGGCCCGCCGCCGCCTGCTATCCATGTGCAACCGCACCAAGAACGCGCCGCCGCATTTCCGCCTGACCCGCCGCATCGTACGGTTCGAACCACACGCCCTGCGCGAGTGGCTGTGCGAGCGCTCAGGCAGAGAGGCGGTGCTGCGTTGACCCCCGGCTCCTCACACGACTGCATGGTGCGGCTTGTCCGCTGGCTTGCCGCACGTTGCCACACATGCCCGTGGGGAACCATGTCCGGCAGGTGCATCCATTGCCCAAGTCTGGACGCCACCCACATCCTGCGGTTCATGCGCGAGGAAGCGGCATTGCGGGCGGACGGGTCATCCGTGCCGGAGACGGAGATCGGCCTCATCCGAGAGATCGCCAAGCTGTTCACCCTCACAGCCGCGCGCCGCTCGGTGGCCAAGGCGTGCGCGGGCACGGCAAAAAATCGGATGTCGCGCAACAGGCACTTCCGGAATTTGGTGAAGCACGGATACCTGACACTCTCTGACGACGGGAAGACGGTCGGCCTCTCCCCGCTCGGTCTCGCACTGTTACGCGCCGACGCCAACCAAAGGGAACAAGGGAATGAACCCCAATAACGTGATGACCGCCTCGCGCATGGCCGCGCTGTCGCTGTGCCTGCGCAAACACTACTGGGCATACGAGGCGATGCTCAAGCCCGCAACTGTTGCCGACGCTCTGGCATTCGGTACGGCGTGGCACAAGGCGATGGAGGCTATGGCGAAAGGCGCTGACGCACGCACGGCGTTCCTCGCCGCCGCCGAGTGCGGCCTTAAAGACGAGTTCGCCGCCGCGACACTTCAGGCGATGTTAGACAGGTACGCTCAACACTGGTGTACGTCCTATGGCACAACGATGCCTGAAGTCCAGTTCAGCATGCCCGTCAAAGGCGCGAAATACTGGACAGCCGAGGGTAAGATCGACGGCATCATGGACAACGGCGACGGAACCGTGTCCCTGCTGGAGCACAAGACCTCGGGGCAGGACATCGACCCGTCAAGCGACTACTGGCTCCGTCTGCGCGGCAACGTCCAGATCGCCACCTACGCCGATGCTTTGGCGCGAAACGGTTACACGCTGCGCGACGTGGTGTACGACGTTGTCCGCAAGCCTACTATCCGGCCTATGGCGTCCGTGCCGACGCTCGATGCGAGCGGCCTCAAGATCGTCATCGGTCTTGACGGCCAGCGCGTCCACAAGCGCGACGGCCAGCCCAAGCAAAGCGCGGACAAAGATAAGGGCGAATCCTTCCTCTCCGCTCCAGAGACCGCCGAGCAGTACGGCGAGCGCCTTCTTGCGGACATCAAGGAGCGTCCAGAGTTCTATTTTCAGCGGCGCGTCTACACCGTGTCTAAAGCGGAGATCGCCGGTTTCGTGACCGCACGCAAAGAGGCCGTCGCGCTGGTCAAGCATCTGCGCAAGCGCGCGAAGGCCGGACACGCCGCATGGCTGCGGTGTGACTCGCCGATGGTCTGCAAATTCTGTCCATACGAAACCCTCTGCCTCCAGGACATCAGCCCCGTTCGCGGCGTTGACGAGGCCCCCGCCGGATACCGGTGGGCGGAAGAGGCCAATGAAGAGCTTGCGGCGGCGTCACACGTCGCGGAGTAACAAGGAGAAACGAAAAATGACAATCCCAACAAGAACCCCAACGCCCGCCGCCGACCGTCAGCCCGTGCTGAACATGGTCCCGCGTCAGGCACCGACCGCGACCGTCGCGTGGTCGAAACCCCATGAGATCGGCAAGCGCGTCCTGCTCTACGGAGTCGGAGGCATGGGCAAGACGACCCTTGCGAGCCGTCTCCCAGGCGTGCGCTTCATCGACCTCGACAAGTCACTCGCCTCCATCGGGGCTGACATCCCGTGCGTCACGCCGGCCGACTGGTCGGACTTCCGCTCGGTCATCAAATCCTGCTCCAACATGAAGTCCGGCGAGTGGCTTGTGATCGACTCCTGCACCCCGCTCCAGAACTACTGCGAGCACTGGGTGTTGGCAAACGTCCGCAACGACAAGGGCGCCGCCGTCCGCAATATCGAGGGCTACGGCTACGGTAAGGGCTTCCGCCACGTCTATGACGAGTGGGGGCAGATGCTTATCGACATCGACGCCGTGGTTGAGAAGAAGGTCAACGTGTGCTTCATCGCACACTCGTCAAATTTTACGGTCAATAACGTGGAGGGCGACGATTACAAGCGGATCGAGCCGCGCCTTCAGGACGCCGGCGACGGCGGGAAGTCTTCGATCAAGGAGAAAATGCGCGACTGGGCCGACTTTGTCCTGTGCGTCCGCGAGGAGGTCGTCATCGACGAGTCCGGCAAGGCGCAGGGGTGCGGCACGCGCGCCCTGTACAGTTCGGTCAACCCGCACTGCATGGCGAAGAGCCGCCGCGCTGACGGATCGCAGCTTGCCCCCGTTCAAATCACGGCGGACAACGGCGCCGAGGTTTGGGAACAGATTCTTAACTAACAAGAAAGGACACCAGAAGATGATTACCCAAGAGGGAAGATACACCGCCACGGTTGACGCCGTGAGCGTGGGCGACGGCAAAAGCGGCTCGCTGCTGATGACGTGCCTGCACACCGTTGACATGCCGGACGGCACGACCGAGCAGATCAAGAGCGTCACAACGCTCGTCAGCAAGGACGGCGTTGTGATGGTCAAGAATATCGAACGGGTGAAGGAGTGGTCTGGATGGGACGGTAATGACGTGCTCGACCTGATGACCATCCAGATGCCCGAGCGGGTTAGTCTCACGATCAGAATGGAGCCGGGTTTTGTGGACAAGGAGCACCTTTACCCGAAGGTCGCGTGGGTCAACCCGGTCGGCGGCGGCGCGGCGGCGGACATCCCCGCGCCCATCAGCCGCGATGAGTTCGCCAAGAAGTACGCGGCCAAGTTCCGCGCGTTGGGCGGGACGGCTGCCACGAAGCCGACGGCCCCGCGCGGAGTGCCCGCGAAGCCAACGGCCCCGCTCGGAGTGCCCGCGAAGCCCTCCACGGCCAAAGCCCAGCCGGCCAACCCTGCGGCGAGCATGACCGTCGAGCAGGTCATGGAGAAGGTCTGGAATGCGTTCGGAGCGGCCAACGACAGCCTCGACCAGCCCGCGCTTGAGGCGGCATGGTTCGCCTTCGTTGACGCTGGCGGCGGCGGCAAACCGCAGGATGCCATCACTCGGGAAGAGTGGTTGGCGATGTGGACCAAACTGGAACCCTGCCCGTTCTGACGGGACGCGGGGCGCGCATGCGGACAACGCGCAAGGATTTTCCAACGTGACACAGATACCCAAAACCAAACCCATGCCGAGGATGAGGGATGACGCCGGTGAAGTGATCCCCGCCCGCATAGAGGCTGTGTGGAAGCGGCGCGCCGATCTGCGCAAGGCCGTCAGGATGATGTCCGATTCCGCCAGCCTGCTGGAGGAGCTTCACAAGGAAGCCCCCGAGTTGTTCGCCCACACTCAATACGATGTCGCCCTGGCATGGCTGGACAGCGCAGCGTTCGCGCTGAGACAGGGGATGCCGTCGCGGCTGTGCCCAATGTGCCGTGGGATCGGGTGCCGCGTGTGCCGAAGCAGCGGGATGTTGAGCAAGGAGAAATATGCTGCCTGCGTATCTGATAAGTGAAATGGTGCCGCCTGTGCCCAACGACAAGGGTAAGCGGCGCGGCTGTTTCGCGTCCGCTTGACCCGCTGGTTATGCGATTTATCAACAAGGAGGAACTTATGACTGGCAATGAAGACTTGACCGTACAATTTGGTGAAGATCCTCCGTGGGACGATCTTCCGCCTGTTGATCGTGAGAAAGCGAATAAAGAACTTGAGTCGCGGTTGATATTCGACTCCTGGACATGCCGCTTTTGCGGCGGGACATTCGCGGATCGTACACTTGCAATCAAGCACGCCATTGATTGCGATGATAATGAAGATGTGCATTCGTGCGCCACTTGTGCATCGTATGAGATCGGTGAGGACACGCGAGATGGATACCGTCACATCTGCAAGGGGAACCCAAAACGAATAGACACATGGATGAAACATTGCCCGGAGTGGATTGGAGCATAACGAAAAGCTCACCCGGAGCGCAGCGATCGGCTTGAGCGCTTGGTTAGGGCGACGCTTGATAAGCACCAGTCCAAAAATAAACACTAGGAGGTATTTGGATGGCACATGGAGATTATGCCTGCTGTGCTTGCTGTGACGATAAGTGCCATTATGATTCCAACGCAGAATCAAAGGACACGCTTTGCGCTTCTTGCGCTGTGGGGCTTTCAAAAAGGCTAGGTGTGGAAGTGACCACGCCGGGGAAACTGCTGGAAGTCCTGAAAACATGGCCGGATTCTGATAATGAGATTTTGCGCGAGGCGTTGAAAGCGAATGGATTTTCAAAGTGCTGCTACTGGAACGAGATTGATGATGCGTTCTCGAACCGATTCCCGGATGAGCCCTA
>Ga0208461_1001387_pt1 | contig 21917 bp, 23 predicted proteins | sample AD_JPNTR4_MetaG_FD_184448 | JGI IMG/M metagenome (GOLD analysis project Ga0208461, IMG submission 184448) | Active sludge microbial communities of municipal wastewater-treating anaerobic digesters from Japan - AD_JPNTR4_MetaG (SPAdes) (version 2) | ecosystem: Engineered > Bioreactor > Anaerobic...
TATTATACTGATATCAAGTAATTTATCATTCGATATCAAGTATAAACTTGAAAGTGATTTACGCATGTTTTAAATTTTGTATTTACGAATGTTGTATATTTATTGCGTAAATAAAATGTTACCGTTCATGCTAAAAAGACAAAAAAGAAAACAATAAAATAATTTGTAACTTTGAGAATTTAAAAAAAGTAAGAATGACACACATTGGACCACTAGAACTGGACAAGTTACATCAAGGTGACTGCATAGAATTATTAAAAAAAATACCTGATAACTCTATTGATTTGATATTTGCTGACCCCCCCTATAATTTACAGTTAAATGGGGAACTATATAGACCAAATCAAACAAAGGTAGATGCCGTTGATGATGCTTGGGATAAATTTGAATCAAAAGAGGAATATGATAAATTTACTACTTTGTGGATGAAGGAGTGCCACAGAGTATTGAAGAATACAGGTAGTTTCTGGGTAATAGGGACATATCATAATATTTTCAGAGTTGGTGCTATACTTCAAAATATCGGATTTTGGATGTTGAATGATATAATTTGGGTAAAAACTAATCCGATGCCGAACTTTAAAGGTACAAGATTTAACAATGCACATGAAACTTTAATATGGGCGACAAAATCTAAATCATCAAATTATACTTTTCACTACCATTCAATGAAGGTTATGAATGATGATTTACAAATGAGAAGCGACTGGTTAATACCAATTTGTCAGGGTGACGAAAGAATAAAAGTAAACGGACAAAAAGCTCACTCAACTCAAAAACCAGCAGAATTATTGTTGAGGATTATTCTTTCAACATCAAATCCAAATGACATTATTTTGGATCCTTTTTCTGGTAGCGGAACAACTGCTGCTGTTGCTAAAAGATTAGGTAGGCGTTTTATTGCATTTGATAAAGAAGAATTTTATATAAAAGTTGGTAATGAAAGATTAGAAAAAATAAAACCTCTTGATAAACCTTTGCTTGAATATAAAATAGAAAAAAGAAAACCTAAAGTACCATTTGGGAACCTTATTGAGAAAGGATATGTAAAAATTGGGGAATATTTGTATTCTAAAGATGGTAAGCATTATGCTCAAGTTATGGCTGATGCATCCTTAATTTATGAAGGCGAAGCGGGTTCAATACATAAAATCAGTGCAAAAATACTTAAAAAAGAAAATAATAATGGATGGACATATTGGTATATAAAAAGAGATAACAGATTTATTAGCATAGATGAATTGCGACATGATTACGAAAAAAGATTCTTTAATGATACTTTTAAAAAGTACAATCAAGAATTGGCCTTTGATAATAGTTTAGTCCAAGAACCTGAAGAAAATTTTTTAGCATATGGCAATAATGGAATTTAATCAATTTAGAAAAATTTTTAATGAAACAATCTTTGAGAAATCAAAGGCTGATTTATTAGAAAAAATATCAAGTTCACCAAGCAGATATATCGGATTGTTCAGGCCGACAAAACCAAAAGCCAAGATTTTGCAAAATTTATTACAATCTCATGAAATTCGGTTTGGGGATGCGTTTGAACTTGTTATTGAACAATATTTAATGATAAAAGGTTGTGAAATTTTGCAGAAAAGATTCACAAATGAAAATGGAGATGTTTTAAATATTGACCAATGTTTCCGTAAAGAAGGCAAAATTTATTTTATCGAACAGAAAGTACGGGATGATCACGACTCAACAAAAAAACGAGGGCAAATAGAAAACTTTGAAAAGAAACTTGACATTATGCTAACCGAGTACTCTGAAAAAGAGTTAATAGGTATATTTTATTTTATAGACCCCGATCTTGTTAAAAACAAGAATTTCTATGTTGCAGAACTACAAAAAATGACAAATGATTACAATGTTGAAACTCAAATTTTCTATGGAAAATCTTTGTTTGAATACCTAGGTTACTCTGATATTTGGACGGAAATTTTACACTATCTTGAAATTTGGAAAAGAGAAATACCTGATTTACCAGAAATAAATTTTGATTTAGATGCTCAACATACATTTAATGAAATAAAAAATATAAAGCCACTTGTATTCAGAAAACTTTTTGAAAACGAAGAAATATTCAAAGAAATAGTACTAACTCTGTTTCCTAATAAAACTACATTAAAATTACTACACGAATATTTTCTTACTAAACAAGAAACAATTTATAAAACCCTTGCATATAATCTATCTAAACGAATTTAAAATTTATTAATATGGCATTTAATTTTTTTGGAGTTTATTTTCAGGACATTAACAGCATTGAATATCGTTGTGGTTTCCATGATGATGACCACTATATGCCAATATTAGAAAGAAGAGATAATAATAATTGGGTTGAGGTAAACTATCAACATGGAACTGGTGCTGCAGGAGGAACATGTAGAGACATTAGGGATAATTTACCAGTGACAATTCAATTCCCAAACGGACACACACAAAATGAACGAATGGAATTGATTAACCAGATTGTTTATAATATGAACAGATATATGACCGAGAGAGTAAATTATAGGGGGGCTCATGGATAATATAGCACGAAACGGTAACAAGCGGTTGCTGTCAGTGGCGAGGCAGTGGCTCGTATGACAATGACGTGCATATTGAAACCTATGTTCTTCGTGGAAAGTTCAGTGCTAAAATTCGCCACCGAACAGCAACCGCCAGCCGTTAGCGGTCAGCTTAAAACGACATAACATAAACAGACAATGATTATAGACTTCAAAGAAATACCACAAGCAAATGGTGGTGACGGACTTCAAGACACCTTTGAACTTTTTTCAAGGGATTTTTTTGAAATTCTCGGTTACGAAATTTTACAACACCCAGACAGGGGTGCGGACGGAAAAAAGGATTTGATAATCCAAGAAACTAGAATAGGCGTTTCGGGGACAACAAAAATCAAATGGTTAGTTAGTTGCAAGCATTATGCACATACAGGTAAATCTGTTTCGGACACTGACGAACCAAATATACTTGACCGTGTTTCAGTCCATAATTGTGACGGATTTATTGGCTTTTATTCCACTTTACCAGCGACTTCATTAGGTAAAAATCTTGATGGACTTAAATCCAAAACAAACATTCAAAGTTTTGACAGAGAACACATAGAAAAAATATTACTTGAATCGCCTCAAGGTTTAAGATTAGCAAGTAGATATTTCCCGATAAGTTTTGAAAAGTATAAAACAGAGAATCCTAAACCAGCTAAAATATTTTCTGACGAACCGACTATCAATTGTGAATACTGCAATAAAAACCTTTTGGAAGACGGCTCAGGTATTTTTGTTACATTAAGAAAGTTTACTGACTACGATGCAAAAGTTGTGACTAAAAATCCATATGAAGAAGCATATTTCAGTTGTAAAGGACATTGTGATACCGTTTTAAAAAATAAGTATTTGCAAAAGGGAAATTACATTGACGAATGGATTGATATTTCAGATTATTTGACACCAACAGGTTATATTAAAAAGTCTATGGCTTGGATGAATGGAATGAATATTGATAACGAAAAACTTGAAAAAAATGCCTTTGATAAGTTGAAAAAACTATTTCTTAATTGTTTTCCATACATTTCACGAGAACAAACAACAGAAGAAAAAGAAAGAATAAAAATGTATTTACAAAATGGTTGGGACGACCTTTTGTAGAATAAAGCCGAACCGCTAACACGGGTTTTGCGTCAGGCGGGGTGACGTGCAAACTTGGAGCTTTGAGCTTCTATCAAAGTTTCTGCTTGGTTGACAGTGAAGTACTCCGAAATCGCCACCTTCGGGTAGCTGCAAACCGTTATGGCTTATAGTAAAAAGAAGCGAATATGAGAAGATTGTTAATAATAGGAATTCTTATTTTTACAGCAACATATGGTAAAGCCTCACAAAAAGATGAGTCTGTATGTAGACAAATAGTTGTTGAATTTTATAAATGGTATAGCCAAAAACTAACTAGTGACAATCCTTCTGAATTTCAACCAAAATTTGCTCAAGACAAAAATGGTTATACAACTTTAGACTTTACTGCTTACGTGAAAAATTTAAAGCGAATGAAATGTTCTGATAATTTTATAAGCCGTGAAATTGAAAGTTATAAACCATGCATTAAGAACTTAAAGAAAATTAAATACAGAGAACTTGAAGATAAATTGCCGGATTTGTCTGACTATGAAAATATAAAATGTGATTTCTTTAACATACACCGATGGACAATGAGCATGGAAAACTTTTCAGGTGTTGAGATAAAAAAAACTATTGTTCAAAAAGATAAGTCCGTAGTCTATGGCAGAATTTATGAGGATACTCCAGATAAAAAGTATTACTATGGTAATGTTGTTGTTACATTACTCAAAGTTGGAAATGTTTGGATGATAGATGATATAAAAATATGAAACTACAAGCCATAACACACGGTTTAGCCAACAAGCGGGTTTCAGAGGTATGCGAAGGTTTGTAGCCCGCTCAAACTGCGTAGCTGTTTGACAGGAAAGAAGCCCGCAATCTGCCACTACTCATACAATTTACCGTTGTGCCACATGTAAAGAGTGATTTTTTTAATAATAATTTTAAAGAACAATTATGGATTTTTCAAATGTAACAAACGGAATTAATCAGTACATTGACAAATGGGAACAAAAATTAATTAATTTACCTGTCGAGACCATTACCCAAAAGCGAAATAAGCAAAACAGGACTATTAAACAGATTCTTGGTCATTTGATTGATTCTGCTGCTAATAATCATCAACGAATGATTAGATTGCAATATAATGCAAAACTTGTTTTTCCAGATTATCAGCAGGATAATGATTTGTGGATTGCTTTGCAAGATTACCAAAATGAAGATTGGTTTACGATAATTCAACTTTGGAAGTATTATAACCTACATATGATTCAAGTAATTAAATCCGTTGACCAGACTAAGCTTGATAACTCATGGCAAAGCTTTGAGAATATTAATGTAACACTTCGACAAATGATTGAAGGATATTTAGGACATATAGAGTTACATTTAAATGAGATTCAAGAATTGATTGATAAATAAAGTGATATGCTATCTATTTTTTCCTGATAATATAATAAATTTACCTGAAGCAGATATTCAATTAAATGGTATTAATGCATATCTGTTACAAGGGACAGAGCATCAAATAATATTAATGGAATTTAGCGAGGATGAAGAGTTGCCACCACATTCACATGGAAGCCTATGGGGAATTGTACTCGAGAGTAAGATTGATTTGATAATTGATGGAGTCTTAAAGACAAGGTGACAGATATTACATTCCCTCCAATGTTATACATTCTGGTAAGATTTATAAAGGATATGCTGATTTTACATTTTTTAATCAAGTAGATAGATATAAAACAAAATAAAACACGATGGCACAACAACGACTCATATCCAATGCGGGTCAAGTAGGTTGAGGTTTTCATCGGTTTTTAAATATATTAGTTCACGGTTAATAGGTCAGTGCTATCTAATCCCTCATTGGGCATATCCGCCACTGTTGTGTGCAAGCCTGAAGAAAATGAATAACAAATAAATAAAAAAACAAATGAAAACTAAAAAATTATCATTTTTACTTATTAATACTGTCCTTATGATTGGATTGTTTTCTTGTTCAACAATCCCGAAAGGAGTAAAAGCCGTTGCTCCTTTTGATAAAGGAAAGTATCTTGGCAAATGGTATGAAATTGCTCGAATTGATTTTAAATATGAAAAAGATTTAAACAATACTACTGCTGAATATTCTTTAAATGCCAATGGTACAATTAAAGTTATTAATAAAGGATATAATCCTAAAAAGGGAGAATGGGAACAAGCGATAGGAAAAGCCAAATTTGTTGGAAATGATACGATTGGAATGCTTAAAGTGTCATTTTTTGGTCCGTTTTATTCAGGATATAATGTAATCGCGCTCGACCCTGATTATAAATATGCATTGGTAGGAGGAGCAAGCTACAAGTATCTATGGATTTTATCTAGAGAGACTAATATACCTGATGAGATAAAATATAAATATTTAAAGATTGCAGAGGATTTTGGATACAATACTTCAAATCTTTTGTGGATTGTACATGACAATCAAAAATAAGGTTAGCACACAACTGACACTTTTACCTTGATTTGAAACAAAAAACAACAACAAGTAAAACCTTCAAATATTTTATGGGATAGCAAATAATGTTGGCGGTTAATCTTAAAGAAATATTGAAAGAAGAATAATGACAAAAGAAATTCAAATAGAAGAAAGCTTAATAACCAAACTGACAGACCTAAAATACACTTACAGGTCGGATATACATGACAGGGTTAGTTTGGAAAATAATTTCCGTGAAAAGTTTCAAGCACTTAATCGGGTTCATTTGACTGATTCCGAATTTGCACGACTTCGGGACGACATTATAAATGCTGACGTATATGTTTCATCAAAACGATTGAGGGAAATCAATACGTTTATGCGCGAGGATGGAACACCTTTGCATTACACATTGGTGAACATCAAAGATTGGTGCAAAAATGAGTTTGAAGTTATCAATCAACTTCGGATAAATACCCAAAATAGCTATCACCGGTATGATGTGATTTTGCTGATTAATGGAATCCCTGTTGTACAAATAGAGTTGAAAGGTTTAGAAGTGAGTCCACGCAGAGCCATGCAGCAGATTGTTGAGTACAAAACGGACCCGGGCAACGGTTATACCAATTCGTTGCTTTGTTTCATGCAGTTGTTTATTGTGAGCAACCGTGCTAATACTTACTATTTTGCCAATAATAACAATAATCATTTCAGCTTTAATGCAGACGAACAGTTTTTGCCCATTTACCAATTAGCAAGTGAAGACAATAAAAAAATCACACACTTAGACGACTTTTCGGAAAAGTTTTTGAGCAAATGCACCTTGGGGCAAATGATTAGCAGATATATGGTTTTGGTGGCAAGCGAACAAAAATTGTTGGTAATGCGGCCCTACCAAATTTATGCGGTAAAGGCTATTGTTGACTGTATTCATCAAAACAGAGGCAACGGCTACATTTGGCACACCACAGGAAGCGGTAAAACGCTTACTTCATTCAAAGCATCAACTTTACTCAAAGACAATCCCGACATCGAAAAATGTTTGTTTGTGGTTGACCGCAAAGACCTTGACCGACAAACCCGTGAGGAGTTCAATAAATTTCAGGAAGGTTGCGTTGAAGAAAACACCAACACGGAAATGCTGGTAAGACGTATGCTTTCCGATGATTACGCCAACAAAGTAATCGTTACGACCATTCAAAAATTAGGACTGGCATTAGACCCAAACATTAAAAACAACTACAAAGAGCGCTTACAACCCCTGAGGAATAAACGCATTGTTTTCATTTTTGACGAGTGCCACCGCTCGCAATTTGGCGAAAACCACAAAGCCATCAAAGAATTTTTTCCCAATGCGCAGTTATTCGGATTTACCGGAACACCCATTTTCGACGAAAATGCCACGTATAAGCAAATTGACGGAACAGTTGGCTCTTTTGTAACTACCAAAGATATTTTTCAAAAGCAACTGCATGCCTACACCATTACTCATGCCATCGAAGATAGAAACGTTTTGCGTTTCCACATCGACTATTTCAAGCCTGAGACAGATATTACGATAGGCAGCAGGGAACATAAAACGGCGGTTGCCAATTCCATCCTCAAAAAACACGATGCAGCCACTCATAACAGACGTTTCAACGCAATATTGGCAACGGCTTCCATCAATGATGCCATTGAGTATTACAACCTGTTCAAAGACATTCAGGCAAAAAAAATCAAGAAAGATGAAAACTTCATTCCTTTAAACATTGCTTGTGTGTTTTCTCCGCCTGCACAACTTATTACTAAAGAGGGCGACCAACAAAGCCAAAAAAATGCAGCCGATATAAGGCAAATGCAGGAAGATTTACAGCAGGAAAAAGAGGACAACAAAGTTGAACCCGAAAAAAAGAAGAAAGCGCTGCAAGCCATTATTGCCGATTACAACAAGCAATACGGAACGAATCACACGATTAACGAGTTCGACCTGTATTATCAGGATGTACAGCAACGCATTAAATTTCAGAAATACAGCAATGCTGATTTTCCACACAAAAACAAAATTGATATGGTGATTGTGGTGGATATGTTGCTTACCGGTTTTGATTCAAAATACCTGAACACTTTGTATGTGGACAAAAACCTGAAATACCACGCATTGATTCAGGCTTTCAGCCGCACCAACCGAACATTGCATTCCACAGGCACGGAAGTTACCATTAAGCCTTACGGAAACATCCTCGATTTCCGCCAACAGCAGGAAGAAGTGGACAAAGCCATTGCCTTATTCAGCGGAGAAGACACAGGGCGAGCCAAAGAAATATGGTTGACGGAATCTGCTCCGGAAATAATTGAGAAATATCGGGAGGCAGTAAAAGCCATGGAAAAATGGATGGAATCGAAAAACATCGTGGCAGAACCGCAGGAAGTTTACAATATCAAAGGCGATGCTGCACGCATCGAGTTTATCAATCGTTTTAAAGAAGTGCAACGGCTGAAAACTCAGCTTGACCAATACACCGACCTGGACGATGAACAAAAAGCAAAGATTGAACAGTTGATGCCCGAAGAACAATTGCGTTCGTTCCGCAGTTCGTATCTGGAGATTGCCAAACAACTCAAAGAAGTTCAACAAAAAGAAGGTGACAAAGCACCTGATAATGTTAAGCAACTCGATTTTGAATTTGTGCTGTTTGCTTCAGCCTTGATAGACTACGACTACATCATGAACCTGATTGCCAAATACACGCAAGGCACACCGAAAAAGCAAAAAATGACCCGTGCCCAATTGATTGGTGCATTGAGTTCAAGTGCTAACCTAATGGAAGAGCGGGAAGATATTATCGAATACATCGAAACCCTGGAAGTGGGCAAAGCATTAAATGAGCAGGAAATTAAAGAGGGTTACCAATTGTTTAAAGCAGAAAAAATAGCCAAAGAGTTAGCCCATATTGCACAGAAAAACGGTTTGGAGCTATCAGCATTGCGACAATTTACCGAAAGCATTATCAGCAGAATGATTTTTGATGCCGACAAACTAAGTGAACTTTTTGCACCCTTAGACTTGGGCTGGAAAGAACGCACCAAACGGGAACTTGCCTTGATGAACGACCTTGTTCCCATACTCAAAAAACAGGCAGAAGGACGGGAAATTAGCGGTTTGAAAGCGTATGAGTAAAGGTTGGATGTACATATTGGAATGTGCCGATGGCAGTTACTATACCGGGAGTACCAATAATTTGGAATTGCGGTTAGCACAACATCAGGCCGGCGAAGGGGCTAATCATACCAAAAAGCATTTACCGGTTAAACTGGTATATTTTGAAGAATATGAAAGAATTGACCATGCATTTTATCGCGAAAAACAGGTGCAGGGCTGGAATCGGAAAAAGAAAGTAGCATTAATAAATGGGATGCCCCAAAAACTACATGAATTGGCCGAATGCATGAATGAAACACATTACAAGAATTATAGTAATGGTGGTTTCGGCTCCGCTCAACCACCTCAATCACCTCAATCACCTCAACCACCTCAATCACCGCGCTCCCCGAGCGAAGTCGAAGGGAGCGAAGTCGAAGGGAGCACAACACATAAACAAGCCGAAGGGCGGTAAATATCAGGACTGAAAGCATATGAGTAAGAACAACGAAAATAAATTGGTGCCACGGCTGAGGTTTCCTGAATTCACATATAAAACTACTTGGGCAAACAGAAAACTTTCAGAGGTTCTTTTTGAACACAAAGAAAAAAGCACTGGGAAAGAAGAAGTGTATTCTGTATCTGTTCACAAAGGTGTTGTAAATCAAATTGAGCATTTAGGACGAACTTTTGCAGCAAGCAATACAGAAAATTATAAACGTGTTTTACCTGGTGATATAATTTACACAAAGAGTCCAACAGGATGTTTTCCACTTGGAATAATAAAACAAAGTAAAGTTTCAAAACCAGTAATCGTGTCACCCTTATATGGTGTGTTTAAACCTGAAACAATTGACCTTGGGTTAATACTTGACGCTTATTTTGAATACCCTGAAAGAACAATAAATTATTTATCATCAATTGTTCAGAAAGGTGCTAAAAACACAATAAACATTAACAATGATACTTTTCTTTCAAAATCTTTAATTTTACCTACTGATAAATTAGAGCAGCAAAAAATCGCCGCCTGCCTTTCGTCTTTAGATGATGTCATAACTGCCGAGAGCAAAAAATTGGAAGTGCTGAAAGAACATAAGAAAGGGCTACTGCAAAATCTTTTTCCGCAGGAAGGGGAAACCGTGCCGAAGTTGCGATTTAAGGAGTTTGAGAATAGTGGGGAGTGGAAGGAAAAATATCTGAATGAAATATCACCTGCAATCTTTGATGGGACACATCAAACGCCGTCATATACTGAAAAAGGTGTTCCCTTTTATAGTGTTGAAAATATAAAAAGTGGAATTAAAAATAAATTCATTTCAAGGGAAGACTACCTTCTATCAATATCAAAGAATAAACCCGAAAAAGGAGATATTATAATTACTCGTATTGGTGATATTGGAACTTCAAAGGTCATTGATTGGAATTATGAATTTAGTATATATGTAACACTCGCAATTGTAAAGAAATCTACCATTTTTAATTCGTACTATTTGCATAGCTTTTTTCAATCAAGCAGATATCAAAAGGAGATATTAAGCAAGTCTCTTTTAAATGCAGTTCCATGTAAAATCAATATGGATGAACTCAGAAGAACTAAAATACTTATTCCACCTGATAAGGGGAAAAAAGAACAACTGAAAATATCTGAAATTTTTTCTTCAGTAGATGATTTAATCAATTCCCAAAGTCAAAAAATAGAAACCTTAAAATTGCACAAGAAAGGATTATTGCAGGGGTTGTTTCCTGATGTAAATGAACATAATGGATAAATTTCAAAACAAATACCGCATACCTTCTGCCCGCCATCAAAATTGGGACTATCGTTGGGACGGGGCATATTTTATTACTATTTGCACCAAAGACAGACAACATTATTTTGGAAAAATTGAAAATGGAAAAATGTTTTTATCCAATGTTGGGATATTGGCAGATGTATTTTGGCACGAAATTAAAAACCACAACAAAAATGTGGAATTAGGCGAATTTGTGGTGATGCCCAACCATGTTCATGGCATTTTAATTTTAAACAATAACGAAACCGTTGCCGGCAATGGAAATGGGGTTGACAAACCATCGGTCGTAAAATCAAACGAACAAACCATCGGACAACAACGGTTTCAAAACATCGGTAAAAATTCCATTTCGTCTATTATAGGTTACTACAAATCTGCCGTTACTAAACATGCCCATCGTTCAGGATTTGAATTCGGTTGGCAAACCCGATTTCATGATTACATCGTCCGAGATGATGACTCATTTCAAACTATAACCCATTATATCTTAAACAACCCGACAAACTGGCAGGAAGATAAATTTTTTCAATAAATAGAATATGACAACAAATAACCAAACTCAATTAGGAAATACCCTTTGGAAAATCGCAGACGATTTGCGTGGAGCAATGAACGCAGATGATTTCCGCGATTATATGCTTTCGTTTCTGTTTTTGCGCTATTTGAGCGACAACTACGAAGCGGCAGCCAAAAAGGAATTGGGGAAAGATTATCCGGTATTAAATGGCAATGGTGGTAAAACTCCTTTGTCTGTGTGGTACGAACAAAATCCTGACGATATAATCGAATTTGAAAAGCAAATGCGTAGAAAGGTTCATTATGTGATTGAACCTAAACATTTATGGAATAGCATTGCATACCTGGCTAAAACCCAAAGCAAAGAGTTACTTCAAACTTTACAAGAAGGTTTTAAATACATCGAAACCCAATCTTTTGAAAGTACCTTTCAGGGTTTGTTTTCCGAAATCAATCTCGATTCCGAAAAGTTGGGAAGGAGCTACGAGGAACGAAACAAAAAACTTTGTACCATTATTCAGAAAATTGCGGAAGGCATCAATCAATTCTCGACCGACATCGATATTTTAGGCGATGCATACGAATATCTGATTGGTCAATTTGCTGCAGGTTCAGGCAAAAAAGCAGGTGAATTTTACACACCACAACGAATATCCGATATTCTTTCGGCCATTGTAACGCTCGACAGCCAGGACCCGAGTAAAGGCGAAAAGAAAAAGATTGAACGCGTATTGGATTTTGCCTGTGGTTCGGGTTCGTTGTTGCTCAACGTCCGCAAAAGAATGATAGAAGCCGGCGGCACCATCGGAAAAATATACGGGCAGGAAAAAAATATTACCACTTACAACCTTGCCCGCATGAATATGCTTTTGCATGGCGTTAAGGATACCGAGTTCGAAATTCATCATGGAGATACTTTGCTCAATGATTGGGATATTTTAAACGAAATGAATCCCGCTAAGAAATTGGAGTTTGATGCCGTTGTTGCCAATCCACCTTTCAGCTATCGTTGGGAGCCAACAGAAGCAATGGGAGAAGATTTCCGTTTCAAAAGTTACGGCCTTGCACCAAAATCGGCAGCCGACTTTGCATTTCTGTTACACGGTTTTCATTTTTTAAGCAAAGAGGGTACAATGGCAATTATTCTGCCTCACGGTGTTTTATTCAGAGGTGGGTCAGAAGAACGTATCCGTACAAAATTGTTAAAGGACGGAAATATTGACACGGTAATTGGACTTCCTGCCAACTTGTTTTTCTCAACTGGTATTCCCGTTTGCATATTGGTTTTAAAGAAATGCAAAAAATTCGACGATGTGTTGTTCATCAATGCCGTTGACCACTATGAAAAAGGAAAACGACAGAATATCCTGCTCCCCGAACATATTGACAAAATTGTTGACACATACAGAGAACGCAGGGAAGAAACCCGTTACTCCCGCAGAGTAACCATGAACGAAATCGAGAAAAATGAATTCAACCTGAATATTTCACGCTATGTAAGCACCTCTTTAGACGAAGAAATAATTGACTTGGAAGAAGTAAACAAAAAACTGGTTGACCTTGACAAAGAAATTAATAAAGCAAGAGAAACACACAATCAATTTTTAAAGGAATTGGGGCTTCCACCGATATAATGAGCCAACGCCATTTGCAAGTGCATTGTCAAAGACCCACGAGCCAACCCTCAATCCAAAGCTTTGTCAAAGAGCTTGCAAATCCAATCCAATTACCGCCTTTCGGGACGGTTTAGGTTTTACCCACGCTCAAAATGCAAAATAAATTTGTGCTTGGTGGATAGTTGGTGCAGATTGACAATAACAAGAAAATGAAGCCAAACAAATGACAAACAGAAGGATAGGAATGAACATCGGCTGCCAACAAGCGGTCATACGCAATTGCCGGTGCAGTGCAGTTGCTAATGTAAGTTATCGTGGCATCATTAGTGGTTAACACGGCCATTAAGCGCCTTGAAATCGGCAACTAACCATACCGCCACCCGTCAGACTGCGCAAAAAATATCAGCTGATGTTTTTAGAAAAAACAATAATATTTTCTTTAAAAGCCAAAACAACTTCATGGTCAGTTTTGTTAAAACAAGAGCGAACATAAATGCTATTTATTTTTTAAAAAGTACATTAACATTTTAATTTACAAAACTATGGCTTTACAGGTAGGAGATAAAATTCCTGAATTTTTGGGTATCGATCAGGACAACAAGGAAGTACGTCGTTCCGATTTTGCAGGTAAAAAACTGGTTCTCTATTTTTATCCAAAAGACAATACTTCGGGTTGCACAGCAGAAGCTTGCAGTTTTCGGGATAATTTCGACATTTTAAGAGAAGCCGGCTATGAGGTAGTCGGAGTAAGCGCGGACAGTGTCAATTCACATCAAAAGTTTATTGGCAAATATCAGTTGCCATTCCGTTTAATTGCCGATACCGATAAAAAACTTTCGGAACAGTTTGGTACTTGGGGCGAGAAAACAATGTACGGAAAAAAATACTTTGGAATGCTCCGTACAACGTTTATCATAGATGAAGAGGGTATTATTAGAAAAATTATTCCACCCAAAGAAATTAATACCAAAGAGCATGCTCAACAAATACTTGAAGTTATTAAAACGCTGTAAAACAAAGAGCGGTTGGAATCTTTTTAATAAAAATTCAACCGCTCTTTCAATTTTTTAACTGTTAAAAACAGAACTTAGATAGCAGTCGAGTACTGATTTGGCCATAATTTTCAGAATATTGTTTTTATACAAATTCAACAAATCGGGGGACAGGTCTATTTTCTCCAAATTGTTGAGGTGTATTTCATCCTTGTAGGCTTCCAGCATTTGTATAATTTCAAAACAAGATAAATTCCTGTTATTCAGTTCAACCATCCAATTTTCGATACTTGGTTGAAACTGCGAAATAGTCAACATTGCATCATCACGGAATGCATCACGGTATGTTTTCGGAGTGGAGGGAACAAAATTGTTGATTTCGCGCTTGTACTGAAGCAATACTTTGTGATAATTTTCGCCGGCCATAATCTTTTATATTTTATGAAGTTTATAATCAATATATTAAATTATTCCCTCACTTTTATATTTCAAGATTTGAAATATTCGCACATCTTTTTTTATTAAAACAATCAAATCCTGAAAAAGTTTTAAGCAAATAATGTTCCAAATCAAAATTTCGTAATTATTTAAAAATCCTTTCGACGTCGGAATTTTGTAATAAAAATTCGCATATATTTGTACCTACAATTTCGGTATCTCAATTTTTTTAAACGAATTTCTTCAAAGAGCATTCAAAATGTCTGATAAGTACCTAACCATTGCTTCAAAAGCCGAAGGAATATATAAGGAAAAAGGGAGCAAGTTTCTTTCTTTTGCCTTTCCGGTGGAAAACGTGGAGGAAATCAAAAAACTGATAAAAGATTTCCAAAATCAATACCATGATGCTCGTCATATTTGTTATGCTTATGTATTGGGGACGGACAAAAAAGAATGGAGAGCAAATGATGCCGGCGAGCCCTCGGGAACTGCCGGTAGACCAATATTGAGACAAATTAATGCCCGCAATTTGACCCATGTGCTGATCATTGTGGTAAGGTATTTTGGCGGGATTCTGCTGGGCACCGGCGGGCTGATCAATGCCTATTCGGAAGCAGCATGCGATGCGTTAAATCATGCTGAAATTATTGAAAAAACCGTTCAAAGCCACTTGAAACTAACTTTTGGATATTTGCAGCTAAACAACATAATGAAAATTGTAAAAGAACAAAAGCTTCAAATAGTTTCTCAGGAAACAAACAGCGAAAAATGTTATGTAGAGTTGGCAGTCTCTCAGAATGAATTACCCGAATTATTTATCAGATTCCAAAATATTGCAGGAACAAAAATTGAAACTGTCCACAATTAAAAATGAATGTGTCTCTGTTGTTTTCATCAGTTAAAATCTTCTTTCTGTCAGTTTCTTACTTTAAAAAAATTCAATGTAAAATCCAAACAAAAAATGAGTATTTATTCTCAGAAAGTCATTATCTTTGCAATTGAAATGAAAACAACTTTTTTAAAATATTTTTTTGAATTTAATTACTTGCCGGCTGTAAGTAATGAGTGGAAAAGAATGAAGTAAACCAATATGAATCCGACTTCGATTTGTATTGGTTTTTTTGTTTTTTAATACAAAGTCAGAAAATTTTTCTGTGAATGTTAGGTGAAGGTTTTAATTTCCAATGTCGTTTCAAAAAGAACCAAATAAGACAATTAAAACGTATTGAATATGAGCAATAGAAGCTTGGTTTCAATTTCAGACTATAACAAGGAAGAAATCCTTGAAATTCTGGATGCTGCTGCCGATTTCGAAGCCAACCCGAATCGGAGTACCTTGAAGGGGAAAGTGATAGCCACTTTATTTTTTGAACCTTCTACCCGCACAAGGTTAAGTTTTGAAACGGCCGTATTAAGGTTGGGCGGTTCTGTCATTGGTTTCTCTGATGCAGCAACCAGCAGTTCGGTGAAAGGCGAAACCCTGAACGATACCATTCGAATGGTCAGTTGCTATGCAGATGCCATTGTTATGCGTCATCCTTTTGAAGGAGCAGCGCGTTATGCCGCCGAAATTTCTCCCGTGCCAATTATCAATGCCGGCGATGGCGCTAACCAGCATCCTTCTCAAACTTTACTTGATTTGTATTCCATTTTGAAAACACAGGGAACGCTCGATAATTTGAAAATTTGTGTTGCCGGCGATTTGAAATATGGACGTACTGTTCATTCTCTGATTATGGCCATGTCGTATTTCCATCCTTCTTTTAGGTTTATTGCGCCGGAAGAATTGAAACTGAACGAAGAATACAGAATTTTCTGTCTCAGAAACAATATTCCTTTTGAAGAAACAACAGAACTCAACGAAAATATCAATGATGCCGATATTTTATACATGACCCGCGTTCAACGGGAAAGATTTCAAGACTTAATGGAATATGAAAGAGTAAAAAATGTATATACCTTGAAAAATTCCATGTTGGAAAATACCAAACCCAATCTGCGAATTTTGCATCCTTTGCCCCGAGTTGCCGAAATTTCGCCCGATGTGGATAAAAATGAAAAAGCCTATTATTTTCAACAGGCACAAAACGGATTGTACATCAGACAGGCTATCATCAGCAAAGTATTGTCAATTTAAGTTATACATCCGATATTGTATTAAAATAATTCGGATTCAAAAAATCAAAACATATCATCTTGAATTTTCAATTTTATAAAAAGCATCATGGAAAAAGAGCTCAAAGTGGCAGCATTGCGTAACGGAACGGTTATTGACCATATTCCAGCCGATAAATTATATAAGGTGGTATTCATGTTGCATTTGGATACTTGCGACAATCAAATTACGATTGGTAACAACCTGGAAAGTGCCAAAATAGGGAAAAAAGGGATTATTAAAATATCCGGAAAAGTCTTTGCAGAAGACGAAACCAATAAAATTGCACTGATAGCTCCAAATGCCAAAATAAATATTATCAAAGATTTTCAGGTTATCGAAAAACGTCCACTTTCGTTGCCTGATGAAATTCACGAAATTGTGCAGTGTAATAATCCCAATTGTATTACCAACCATCAAAATATCCCTACGTTTTTCCAAGTAATCAAAGATGAAAATGATACAATGCTTAAATGTCATTATTGTGAAAGACTTATCAAGTTGGATGAAGTAAAAATCAAATAAATTTTTCTGTGTTGAAAGACAGTTTGAAAAAATTAAAAGTTATTTATGGTTTTATCCAAACATTTCTGCGATGACAAAAACTGACGAAAATTTTTCACATGTTTCATGGAAACCGGGAACAATGATATATCCGCTTCCTGCCGTCCTTGTTTCGTGCGGGAAATCGGAAGATGAATATAATTTGCTGACTGTAAGTTGGGTAGGAACTATTTGCACCCAGCCGCCCCTGTGTTACATTTCCATCCGTCCTGAAAGGCATTCCTATGAAATCATAAAAAGGACAGGTGAATTTGTACTTAATCTTACCACTGAAAAACTGGCTTTCGCTACCGATTGGTGTGGCGTGAAAAGCGGCAAAGACCATCGCAAGTTTGAAGAGATGAAACTTACACCCGAAAAGGGAAAAATGGTTGATGCACCCATAGTGAAAGAATCTCCTGTATGTATCGAATGTAAAGTAAAAGAAATTGTTCCGCTGGGAACGCATCACATGTTTATTGCCGAAGTGGTTAACATTCAGGCTGATCCGAAATTTATTGACAGTAAAACAGGAGCCATGCACCTTGAAAATGCTCATTTGATAGCTTATTCACACGGACATTATTACAAACTTGGAGAGGAAATTGGCAAATTTGGTTGGTCGGTAAAGAAGCCAGACAAAAAAAAGAAGCTTCCGCCTAAAATTCAGAAAGATCGGTAATAAACACTCATAACATTTTGAAATTTGTTTTGCCTCAGAAAGCGAAAAATCAAGAAACGTAATTCATATTTTTTATAAATAAAGGAGAATAAAAATGAAAAGAGACCAGGAAATTTTTGACATTATCGAACGCGAAAAACAACGTCAGATGAAAGGTATTGAGCTGATAGCATCAGAGAATTTCGTCAGCAATCAGGTACTGGAAGCAATGGGATCAGTTTTGACCAATAAATATGCTGAAGGTTATCCGGGTAAGCGATATTATGGCGGTTGCGAAGTGGTGGACGAATCGGAACAGCTGGCTATTGATCGATTAAAAAAAATCTTTAATGCCGAATGGGTAAATGTTCAGCCGCATTCAGGTGCGCAAGCCAATGCTGCTGTATTTTTAGCTTGCCTTAATCCGGGAGATAAATTTTTAGGATTAAACCTTGCTCACGGAGGTCATTTATCGCATGGTTCACCGGTCAACAGTTCGGGAATTTTATATCAGCCCTTGCAATACAACGTAAAAGCAGATACGGGAAGAGTAGATTATGATCAAATGGAAGAAATTGCACTTCGAGAAAAACCAAAATTGATTATTGGTGGAGCTTCGGCTTATTCCCGCGAGTGGGATTATAAAAGAATGCGCGAAATTGCCGACAAAATTGGCGCTATTTTGATGATTGACATGGCCCATCCTGCCGGACTGATAGCAGCCGGTTTACTCGAAAATCCTTTGAAATGGGCTCATATTGTAACTTCCACTACACACAAGACTTTGCGTGGTCCGCGTGGAGGAATTATTTTAATGGGAAAAGATTTTCCAAATCCATGGGGAAAAACCACACCGAAGGGAGAAGTTAAAATGATGTCGGCGTTGCTTGATTCTGCTGTTTTTCCCGGTATTCAGGGTGGCCCGCTGGAACATGTTATTGCTGCCAAAGCTGTGGCTTTCAGTGAATGTTTGCAACCCGAATTTTCGGAATATCAGAAACAGGTAAAAAAGAATGCAGAAAAACTGGCAAATGAACTTATTTCCAGAGGCTTCAATATCGTTTCCGGTGGAACAGACAATCATTGCATGCTGGTTGACTTAAGAAGCAAATTTCCCGACTTGACAGGGAAAATGGCTGAAAATGCGCTGGTAAAAGCCGATATAACGGTCAATAAAAATATGGTTCCTTTCGACAGCCGTTCACCTTTCCAAACTTCCGGTATTCGTCTCGGGACTCCCGCCATAACAACACGTGGAGCCAAGGAAGATTTAATGGTAGAAATTGCAGAAATGATTGAAACCGTTTTGCAAAATGCAGATAACGAAAAAATTATCCTTCAGGTTAAGGAGAAAGTCAATAAAACGATGAAGGATTTTCCTTTGTTTGCTTACTAAAAGTGCATAAAAATAAAGAATTTTTTCAAAAAACTGTTTGAATTTTAAAAAAGTTTTGATTTTGAGAATAGAAAAATCAATATCTTTGCAGGGTTTTGAATATTAATTTTGTAATTACTTAGCAACGTGGGAATTAACGTTAAAGGGAAAATAGCCATTATTGGTGGAGGAAGTTGGGCTACAGCTCTGGCAAAAATTGCATTGAGCAACGAGCAGCAAATCAACTGGTACATGCGTCGACAGGAGCAGATAGACGAATTTATTCGGCAAAGCCGAAATCCTTCGTATCTTACCGGTGTTGAATTCGACACAGACCGAATAAATTTCACCAGCGATATTAACAAAGTGGTAAAATCATCGGATGTGCTCATTTTTGCTACTCCGTCGCCTTTTTTTAAAGGGCATTTAAAAAAGTTGCGTCAAAAGCTGGACAAAAAATTTATTGTTTCGGCCATCAAGGGAATCGTACCGGAAGAAAATATGGTTATTTCGGAATACTTCGAGCAATTTTACAACGTTTCACCAGAAAATATGGCGGTTTTGGCCGGCCCGTGTCATGCGGAGGAAGTGGCTATGGAAAGACTTTCTTATCTGACTGTTGCATGCGCTTCAAGAGAAAAAGCCCGTATGCTGGCCGATCGGTTGGCTACCAATTTTATAAAAACATCGGTTAGTGACGATGTGCTGGGGATTGAATATGCTTCGGTTATGAAAAATATTTATGCCATTGCTGCAGGGATTTGTCATGGCTTAAAATATGGAGACAATTTTCAGGCTGTTCTCGTCTCGAATGCCATTCGGGAAATGAATCGTTTCTGCAATGCCATGAATGCCGTTCACCGCGACATTTCCGAATCGGCTTATTTGGGCGATTTGTTGGTAACGGCTTATTCTAAATTCAGTAGAAACCGTCTGTTTGGTACCATGATTGGCAAAGGTTATTCCGTTAAAACTGCACAAATGGAAATGGAAATGATTGCGGAAGGTTATTATGCCACTAAATGTATCCACGAAATTAACGAAAAAGTTCAAATCAGTATGCCTATTGTTGACACGGTTTTCCAAATTCTTTATAATCGTTGTTCTCCCATTATCGAAATCCGTAAACTGACAGAACAATTAATGTAAAAACAAACAAAATTTTTAATAAAAATGGAACATATACAATTTTTTAGCGACAAATCTTCAGTAAGTAAAGAAAAAATTGCTGAATATAAAGAGAAAGCCAATCAGTGTATTTCGGCACTTCACGAAGGAACAGGAAAAGGAAACGATTTTTTGGGCTGGTTGCACCTGCCAAGCAGCATTGATGAAACTCAATTTGCTGAGATTGAAAATACCGCTAAACTTTTGCAGGACAGTTGTGAAGTAGTTGTAGTAATTGGAATAGGAGGAAGTTATTTAGGTGCAAAAGCCGTGATCGACGCCTTATCAAATAGTTTGGACTGGTTGCAGAAAGTTCGGAAATCCCCTATTATTGTTTATGCGGGACATAATATCAGCGAAGATTATTTATTTGAGCTTCAGGAATTTCTTAAAGACAAAAAATTTGGTATTATCAGTATTTCAAAATCTGGAACTACTACTGAACCGGCATTGGCTTTCCGCCTTCTTAAAACTCAATTGGAAGAGCAACAGGGAAAAGCCCAAGCTCAAAAACTTATTATTGCCATTACAGACCGATCGAAAGGTGCGTTGCGCAAATTAGCCGAACAGGAAGGCTACAAAACTTTTGTTATCGAAGATAACATTGGCGGACGTTATTCCGTGCTGACACCTGTAGGTTTGCTTCCCATTGCAACTGCAGGGTTTGATATTCGTCAACTTGTAGCAGGAGCAGCTTTTATGGAATCGTATTGCGGTGTGGAAACTCCATTCGAAAAGAATCTTGCAGCTCAGTATGCGGTAGTGAGAAATGAACTGTATCAACAAAAAGGGAAAAAAATCGAAATCCTTGTCAATTTCCATCCTAAATTGCACTATGTTTCTGAATGGTGGAAACAACTTTATGGAGAAAGCGAAGGAAAGGATCACAAGGGAATTTTCCCTGCTGCAGTCGATTTTACTACTGACCTGCATTCTATGGGACAATGGATACAGGAAGGAGAAAGAAGTATTTTTGAAACGGTTATTTCCATCAAAGAGCCTAATCACTTAAAAACCGTACCTTTTGATACCGAAAATTTGGATGGTTTGAATTATTTAGCAGGTAAACGGGTTGACGAAGTCAATAAAATGGCTGAACTGGGAACCATGATTGCTCATGTTGACGGAGATGTTCCCAATCTGAAAGTTGAAATGCCCAAGTTGAACGAGTATTATTTGGGTGAATTGCTTTATTTCTTTGAAAAGGCTTGCGGTATCAGTGGTTATCTGCTTGGTGTAAATCCTTTTGATCAACCCGGAGTGGAGGCTTACAAGAAAAACATGTTTGCATTGCTCGAAAAACCCGGATTTGAAAAGGAAACAAAAGCCATAAAGGAGAAATTGAAATAAGTATTGGATTTCAATCATTTATACAGTTAAGGCTGCTTCAACGAGGCAGCCTTAACTGTATAAATTAAAATGATTTGTCTATTACGAAAATTTTATACAAAAA
>Ga0208461_1001390_pt1 | contig 21865 bp, 19 predicted proteins | sample AD_JPNTR4_MetaG_FD_184448 | JGI IMG/M metagenome (GOLD analysis project Ga0208461, IMG submission 184448) | Active sludge microbial communities of municipal wastewater-treating anaerobic digesters from Japan - AD_JPNTR4_MetaG (SPAdes) (version 2) | ecosystem: Engineered > Bioreactor > Anaerobic...
TAACTTCAGTAGTTCCATATTTTCGTAATTTAATTGAAGCATTACCTTCAATAACGGCAAAGCGCTCTACTTTTCTAAGGTGGAAATGATTCCCTCTAATAATTTGTGGTTTAGTGGTTGAATAAGAACTTTGTCCCATAGATACTGATTTTGCCCATTCTACATATATTCCTCTTTCATCAGGATTGATTTTATATAAATGAAGGTAATTATCTAATGGAATATAGGACCTAAAAGTATTAAAGAGACATAAATCAAAATAATTGCTTAAATCTGGGAATATGCTATTCTGGTAATAAATCTCTTTAAATCCTTGAAGTTTTTCCAAAAGTTCTGAAACTTTATAACTAGCTTGAGGATTTATTTTTAATATTCTGGGTGGATAATCAAGATTATCTTCTCTAGATTTTCTATTTTTTATTGCCTGTGCTAAAATACCATACTTTTCAATTAATTCTATAATAAAATTAACTAAATCATTTACATAAATTAAACTCAATTGATTATCAATTTCAATCTTTGGTTCAAGATTATTTACAAGTTGATAGGAAAAAGTAGAAATCACAGAATTGTAGAAAGGAACTCCAAATGGTCCAAAAACATTAGGTATTATCAATCCTGTAAACATTGCTTTGGTTTTATCAGCCCATTTATTGAATAGTTCTCTACCTTCTCGTTTTGATTTACCATAAGGATTATCAAGAAATTCTTGAAGAGAGGAACTCATTATTATATAAGGTCTTGAAGAAGTCCTTTCAAAAGCAGATATTAACTTTTGAACCAATTCTATATTAGTCCGATAAAGTACTTCTGGATTAGAGTGTCTATTCATTGCAGCGAGATGAACAATTACATCGCATTCCTTTATAAAAGATTCAAGCTTACTGGTTTCATTAAAGTAATTGTCTTCAAAGGGTATAAGAATAAATTTATCCTTAGATAAACTAAGTGTATTAAAGAGGTGGGTACCTATAAATCCAGCTTTGCCTGTAATTCCGATTTTAATCATTAAAACCTACTTTAGTAATACAATATTAATCATAAAAAGGATGTTTACCTCCTAATCCTAACTCAGCTCTAACATAATCTACTGTTAACAATTTTTCTTTTATTTCAGGTATTGTTAGTCTTTGAGTATTTTCAGAAGTATAATCTTGCACCATACTTACCTTTTGTAGTCCTTTTTCAAAATATATATCATAATTTAAATCTCTTGTATCGGCAGGTATTCTATAGTAACCGGGTAGTTCTATGGCTTTTGCCATTTCTTCTCTATTAACCAGAGTTTCATGTTTCTTCTCCCCATGCCTGGTACCTATTATTTTTATTGTTGTTTTTGCTTCAAAAAGTTCTATCAATGCTTGAGCAAGGTCTTTAATAGTACAAGCAGGAGATTTTTGTACAAAAATATCCCCTTGTTGTCCATTTTGATAAGCATAAATAACTAATTCAACTGCTTCTTCTAAGGACATTAAATAACGAGTCATTTCAGGATCAGTAATAGTAATTGGTTTTCCTGATTTAATCTGCTCTATAAATAGAGGAATTACCGAACCTCGTGAAGCCATCACATTTCCATAACGTGTTCCGCAAAGTATTGTTCCATTTGCCGGTTGTTGTCGTGAATAAGCTATCATTACTTTCTCCATAAGTGCTTTAGACATCCCCATTGCATTTATAGGATATACTGCTTTATCCGTAGAGAGTACAATCAGCTTTTTAGCATTATTAGCAATAGCAGCCTTAATTACATTTTCTGCACCCAGGATGTTTGTCCTTACTGCTTGTACAGGGAAAAATTCACAGGAAGGAACCTGTTTTAAAGCTGCAGCATGAAAAACATAATCAACACCTAACATAGCATTCTCTACACTATCATAATCCCTAACATCACCAATATAAAATTTTATCTTAGGATTGTTATAGTATTTCCGCATATCATCTTGCTTTTTTTCATCCCGACTAAAAATTCTAATTTCTTTTATATCTGTATTTAGGAAACGATGTAGCACTGCATTCCCGAAGGAACCTGTTCCACCAGTTATAAGTATTATATTATCTTTAAATATCATTTATTATTCTCCATTTGTATCCGAACAATAATAAATTTTATATAATTATATTATCTATAATTTGTTAATAATTCATTTAAAACGGTATTTACAAGAGAATTAATATCTCTGTTTTTAAATGTTATTACTCGCTTATCTCGGATTGTGCAATCGCTAGCAATCACTTTAACACCAAAATAAAGTGCTTCTTTAATACTGATTGGATCACCATCGATATAGGTTGGTCTAATAAATAATTTTGATGCTTTAATAATTGGCCACATTTGTTTTTGCCCAGTTAAGATATAAATATTTTCTTCAATACCATAATCTTTTATTTTTTCTTTATAAATATTTAGATAGTTGATATTTGATATATTATCTGCTAATCCAAACACAAGAATTAATGAGGGAATTTGATTTTTTATTCTTTTAACCAATTCAATCAATAAATCAAAACCATATAAATCAACACCCTCATAAATACTTAATTTCCATGCTACAGCAGAAATAATAGTTTCATATTTTGCAATTAAATCTTTAAATTGAGATGGATAAGAAAGCCATTCCAATTTCTCTTTATCTACATCAGGAGGAATAAAGGGATCAAATAAAACAATATCTTTATCTGGAAAACATAAACTTGTTTCAATTCTTAAGCTTTCATTGACTATTAATATTTTATTGCTTTTATTAATAATATTTTTTATTATTTTTCTCCATCTATAATGTTTTTGTTTATCTTTTTTAAAAAAAGAATAATTATGGTTTACTACATATAATTCAATATTTCTGAATGGGCTATAAAGAAATGGCAATAAAATAATCAGATTTCTTATAGATAAGTCGTGAAGATAAATCCTATCATATTTATGAAATAAATTTATAAAACTTTTTATAACACCATCCTTAACAACATCAATGTCTGGAATTCCATAAAATTCTATTGCTCTTAGCAGATGTATTGAAACGCCTCCTATTGGGGGAGGCAATGGACCTATATTTATATTTTTTAATTTTGTATTATATGTATGCATTTACTTTATATGTACGATAGTATAATATTAATAATAAAATATAAAAATTATATATAGCACCTATTTGACTTATAATTAATATATTAATTATTATTGGTAAAAATATTCTTAAATTATTTATATATCCAATATTTTTACCAAATAATATATAACTTTTAATGAAACTATATAACCATAAAATTGTTAATATTATCCCATTAAGATATATACTTCTAATAATGAAATTATGTGGATCATTAATTACGCCATAAAAGTAAACTACATTCGTATAACCCAAAAACATATTTCTGGGACTAGAAAATATTTCTTTGATATAAATCATCCATCTCTCGTATCTTCCACCACCTTGAGGAGATACTTGTTGGATTAAACCTAATGATTTTATCCTTTCAATTACATAATTAAATATATTAAAATATATTAATATAAATAATATTAATATAACAATTATGATATTGCGATAATTTATCAATGATAATCTCCTAATGGCTGAGATGATAACTAATAATAGTGAGACAATGGCCATTCTGGATGCAGTAAAAGCAATACCTAAAATGCATATAAATATAATTAATATTTCACCAATAGATAATTTCTTTTTATTTATTGAGGATAAACTAAGAAGAAAAGCTATAAAAATATTATACATTACACCAAGAGAATTAACATCACCTCCACTATATATACCAGCAACCCTACTTTCTATTGGATTTTTATAATTAAGTATATCTCCCTCTTCTAAACGAATTCCTATTGCATCTAATTGATTATAAAATATAATACTAAATATTATTAATACTATAGAAATAATAGTAGCATATATCGATATATTTATATTATATTTAATTTGTCTAATTATAATTAAATATGCTATTATTTTTATTATTATTCTTAATATTATAATTATAATATTATCTAGCTGGCTTATAAATAATCCATAATTATAATAATCTCTAACATTCCCATAAATTTCCATAACTAAATAAGATAAAAATACTAAAGAAGTAACAGATATAACTGGATCTTTTGCTAATTTTCCTTTTATTCTTATATTTTTATTTATTATATAATGGTAAAATACAAAAAATGAATAAACCATCACATATGAAAATAATCCAAATATATTGTATTCTTTGGGGAGAATAGAATTAAGTGGTAAAAATAATATAAAGAAAAATAATGTCGCTTTAAAACTAATTAAACAAAAAATATATGAAATAATAAATAATATCAGTATTATAGTTGTCATAATTATATTCTTATTGTTTATATTTAATTGTCATGTGTTTAATGTATTTCTATTCATTAAAATAAATAAAAAGTACTTCAGAGATCTGTACATTTTCCACTTCTTTGACTAGTGATCTATTTAAGAACATTTTAAAATACTGAGTTGTTTATTATATATTATCTTGATTTAACTTATTTAACACTTATTTTTTACTTTAAGATTAACCTCAAAAATTAATCATTTATTTTCTTGCTGTGATTAACTGTGATACTGTTCTATAAATGAACTGATATCCTTTCAATATGTAGTTTTTATGAAAAAAACCATAAACACCAACTGTAATAATTGATAAAATAATCGATACTTTAGGGGAAATATCCAATGTTGCATATATAATAGAAATTATAATTAATATGGATAATATAAAGATGGTTGGTAAAACATTAAGATTAATCTGGGTATATTTTTTGGTTAAAATCCATCCCCAGATGAACTTTACTAATATCCCTCCTAAAAAAGCTACAGCTAATCCTATGATACCGATATAATTATATATTACAATAAAAATAAATATAGAGGCAATTGAGGCGACAACTTCAATATATGAAACATATTTAGTCTTTTTGATTATTACTGGACCGCATCCTGATATCTGTCCAATAATTTCCAACATTGAAGTAACAGCTATAAATCCAATAATAGATGCAGCTGGAAAGTAAGCAGGAGTAGTAAGTATTTTAAGTAATAACTTTCCATTGAAAACAATAACCAAACAAACCAGTGAAGTTATTCCGAGAAACAAATTATAAATTCTTTTTACTTCAATTTCATAGGTGGGTTTTTGAATCATTTCATATAGAGAGGGTCTCCAGGATGAGCTAAGTCCATATTGAACAAAACTCAATATACTGGCTATCTGAAGTGCAATGGTATAATATCCTAGATCAACTATACTTAAATAATTTACAACTATATAACGAACAAAAAGATTTTTAGATGACAAAATAAGAACAGCAGGTACCATAGGTAAGGAAAAAGATAATATAGATTTAAGGTCAATTTTATTGAAATAAAATCCAAAATAATGTCGCAAGAAAAATCCAAACATTAAAATAGCAATTAATTCTCCTACTATATGTCCTAATATCACACCCATAACACCGAATCTAAATACGACAACAAATAAAATAGTAGCTAAAATTCTAATTATTAATTGAATATTGGATAAAGCAAAATATAATTTAGATTTTTGCTCATATCGCATTACCGAAGAAAAATATGAATAAATAGCTGAAATTGGCGCCCATAGGATAGTAAGGTAAAATGCTATTTTATATTTCTGAGTTTCAAAAAAAAGGTTATATAAAGCACTCTTAAAAATAAATGCCAATGAAACTATTATTAACCCAAATATTAAAGTAAGCCATAAGCCGGTAGAAATTAGCTTTTTCTTTTCAATAATATCCTTTTTATCATAAAAATATCTTCCTACCCCTGAATATAAATCTAAATTTATTAGAAAAGTGAAAAATATTGCCAGTTGAACTAAAACATCCTGAGCACCATAATCCTCTGGAGTCAGTACTCTCGTATATAAGGGAAGTAATAGAATACTGATAAATTTACCAAAAACAGGAATCAAGCCATATATGAAGAAGGATTTGATAAATTTCTTCAATTATTTAAATTCTCTATTTTTTCATTTTATTTAAAATTGAGACTTCAATATATTCTATTTGCATATTATATATATTGTATATTATTTATTAAATTAGCAATAAAATGACATTTTATAAAACTATAAGTTGAAATTCCTGATAAAGAAATATTTAATAACGCTTATCCTTTAATTGATTTCTTTAATATTAACTGATTGTAAGCTTGCATAAATTTCTTTATCTTTTTTCCTAGCTTATCATAAAATTAATAAATATATTAACCAGTTAGTTTACAAAACAAGCTATTGTTCGCTTTAGTCCTTCTTTAAAATCCACTTTCACTTCATAATCTAAGATTTCTTTGGCTTTATCTATACTTGCCCAAGAATGTTTAACATCACCTGGTCTTTCGGGTGCAAACTGAGGTTCTATGTTCTTTCCCAGGATATCATTTATCATCTTTACTAAATCCAGAAGGGTATAGGATTCACCACAGGCAATATTAATTACTTCACCTGGAGCTTTTTCTGCAGTACAGGCTAAAATATTAGCCAAAACATTGTTTTCAACATAGGTAAAATCACGCGATTGAGATCCATCACCATAGATTATCGGTTCTTTATCTTCACTTATAAGTTTTATAAACTTCGGAATAACTGCACTATATTGAGAGGTGGGATCTTGATTAGGTCCAAAAACATTGAAATAGCGAAGAGATACGGTCTCTAACCCATATAGATTATAGTATATCTGACAATATCTTTCTTGGGCATATTTGGTTAAAGCATAAGGGGACATTGGATTTACTGGCATTGTTTCAATTTTAGGAAGTATTTCACTATTTCCATAAATAGAAGAAGAGGAAGCACAGATTACCCTTTTCACTCTAAATTCTTTTGCCGCCTCCAGGATATTAAGAGCACCCAGGATATTAACATCATTGGTTGTAATAGGGTCGTTAATAGAACGAGGCACCGAAGGAAGTGCTCCTTGATGTAGAATAAAATCAACTCCTTTAACGGCAGCTCTAACAATATGAAAACTTCTTAAATCCCCTTCTATAACTGTTAAATGAGGATTGGTTATCAAAGGAAGAATATTATCACGCTTACCGGTGGCAAAATTGTCCAACACCCTAACTTCCTGACCCTGCAATAATAACTCTTTCACTATATTGGAACCGATAAACCCTGCTCCACCTGTAACTAAATATTTCATTATTTATTCCTCACGCAGATAAGTTCTCTCACAGATAGCACAGATAACACAGATTTTTTGTTTACCTCTCACAGATTACACAGATAACACAGATATAAACTTATAATTAAAAAATATTTTCATTTACAATGCGAATAATGTTTGTATTTAAATTTCTAGCTTTGAAATTAATTAATAAGCTCAATTTATCTCTCACAGATTGCACAGATAACACAGATTATAGTTATAATAAGATTATTAACACTGTATCAATTAATTAAAATTGTGCCTTATCTGCATATATTAACATTCCCCTTGAATTAATTTTTAAAATCAGAATAAGTTCTAAGAGCATAACCATTCTCTATTCTACAAACTAATAAGGGCTTTTTTAAAACCATTAGGATAAACTATGTTTCTATTCCAGATAAAATTATCATATCCATCAATTTCATTATAAGTGTTTTTAAAGTAATTCTAAATTTAATTCATTATGACAATCAGAAATAGCACAATTTACTTTATACATTAATTCTTTTAATTTCACTATAAATCCCTATCTGTGATATCTGTGTAATCTGTGAGAGGTTAAAAAATTATAGTGAGGAGATGTCGCCATTAATAATACGAATAATATTTTTATCTAAATTTGTATTTAACTGTTTTTTTATGGATATCTGTCAATAGGTCTACTGATTTTAATTCTAAAACCAGCATATCTTCTATGAGCATATCCGTTCTATATCCTAAACTCAAATCTTTACCTTTATAAAGAACATTTATTGGATTTAATATCAATATAGATCCTAAACTCTATCCGTGTAATCTGTGTAATCTGTGAGAGGTTAAAAAATTATAGTGAGGAGATGTCGCCATTAATAATACGAATAATATTTTTATCTAAATTTGTATTTAACTGTTTTTTTATGGATATCTGTCAATAGGTCTACTGATTTTAATTCTAAAACCAGCATATCTTCTATGAGCATATCCGTTCTATATCCTAAACTCAAATCTTTACCTTTATAAAGAACATTTATTGGATTTAATATCAATATAGATCCTAAACTCTATCCGTGTAATCTGTGTAATCTGTGAGAGGTAAAAAAAATTATAATGAGGAGATGTCGCCATTAATAATACGAATAATATTTTTATCTAAATTTGTTGTATTGAAGTTGATTAACAGTCCCAGGGGTTTATTAGCTAATTTCAAATATGTATTTAATTGTTTTTTATGGATATCTGTCAATAGGTCTATCGATTTTAATTCTAAAACCAGAATATCTTCTATGAGCATATCCATTCTAAAACCTAGACCCAAATCTTTACCTTTATAAAGAACATTTATGGGAACCTGAGTTTTGTATTCCAAACCTAAATTATCAAATTCATAAGCTAAAGCTGCTTCATAAGTACTTTCTAATAAACCTGGACCTAATATATTATAAACTTCAAATATAGCACCACGCACTTTATAGGTTATTTCATTTACTTTCAAAATAAATCCTTATCTGTGAAATCTGTGTAATCTGTGAGAGATAAACAAAAAATCTGCGTTATCTGCGCTATCTGCGTGAGATATCACTAAATTAAGGCAGAAAGTTTTCGCCAATCACGAACCTTTTCTAGATATCCTGCTTGAATAGCTGATGCTATAGAACGACAGGGTAGATTTTGTTCAACTATATCTTCTTTGCTTAATTTTTTCAAATCCATATCAGGATAATCTTTCAAGGTGGCTCGCATAATCTTCATAAATACATTGGGCCAGGTACTCATTGGTTTTCCCTGAGAATGATATTCACGATTATATCTCTGAATATATTTTCTACAATCTTCTTTATAATCTTCACTTATAATAATTCTTTTGGCAAAACCAAATATTTCCTTCATAATTGCATTGGAGACACTTGGTTTAGGGATCACTTTTCTTCTTGAAATATACTTATCTAAATGAGAATTATAATATGTAACATACTTCTCTTCATTCCCATCAAGTCTTGGAATATTCATTTTTACCTTTGGCTTCATATTTATCTACTCCTAATTATATATATTTGACCTATTGATCCTTCTCTAAAAGAAACATAGTTCCAAAAACAGAGGATAAATTCTAAAAATGTTAAATTTATTTAAATCTAATATATTAATATAACTCTCCATTTAAATTAATTTGAGAACTTGTAATATAATTATCCTAGATATAAAAACATTTAACCATATTGTTCCTCTTTTTGGATAACTTTATAAATTAAAAATAGTATCCCTAATTGTTTTATAACGACTTCTAATAATTAAAATCCAAATTCTTTTTTCCGTTTTTCAAGAATAGCATTGAATTTTTCTTCTGTATAATTTTTTTTCAATTTGGGAGCTATGTCTTTCTTAACTTGAGCGGGAATACCTGCAGCAAAAACCATAGGGGGAATAGATTTTGTAACTACGCTTCCTGCACCAATAATTGAGCCCTCACCTATTGTTACACCTGGTAATATAATTACATTTATAGAAATATCCACAAACTTTTCAATAATAACAGGAGCTACATATGATTCCCCGACTTCTGAATGATATAATAAAGGTTTTGAATGTGTTAAAATATAATTATTGCCATCTATAGAAGCCCCTCTATTAATAATCACAAAATAGGGATACACATCATCAATAGTAATTAAAGGACCTAAATGCACATTTTTTGCAATCTTAACTCCTCTCATTCTTTGTAATTTCACTCTTATTCCACTAAAAGGCATAATCCTAGATAATACTTGTAGCCAATGATCAAGATTTCTAATCCATAGAAAAGACAAAACGCCAAAAGGACCTTTAAATCCATGCTCTTTTGAAGTATGTTTTAAAGCTTTTAAGAAAGTTCTTTCTTGATGATAGGGCAATATTTGTTTTTTAACTTGTAAGTATTCCTTCATAGATTCATATTTTCTTTATAAGTTTTTAAGGTAGTACAATTGTATTCTTTCTTAACATAAAACAAGATAAATTTCTCATATATACTAGCTGCTTTATATCCTAAGTTTTTTGTTTTTATATGAGATCTTATTATATCTTTTAGTAAATAATCAATAATATTATTTGATCTTCTCTTAATAATTCTTGGTTCGTTACTTTCATCAATAAATTCATTGGGATGTATATCAAATACCATAGGTTTTCCGGTTATATTGGATTCCCAATTAAGTAATTTTTGCTGTAATTTGGTTATTTCTGGCATAAATCTCAAAGTAGAGCCCATAAATGGCAATATGGATGCAGATAAAGGTATTTCAAGCAACTCACTATTACCTTTAGAAAAAATATTATTAACTTTAGTACGATAAGGTAATCTTGGAGAAAACCAAAATCTTATTTTATTTTTACTTCCAAATGAAAGAAAAAAGTCAAATCTTTGAGATGCAACAGAACTATCAATTTTAAATCCAGTTTCAATTAGAGCTCTAGCAGTTAAAGAAGAGACTCTAAGTGCTGGAGCACGAAAGGATATTACTTCTTGCCCAGAAATATCTTCTAATACTTTTTTGGAATAATCTAAATGTTCTTTTTGTTTTTGAAATGGCATAATATCAAAGCCATTTTTTTGAATATGAGATTTACCATGTGAAGCTATTTCGTGTCCATTATTTACTATCATATGTACTATATTAGGATACAATTTAGCAATATAAGCGGTCACAAAAAAAGTAGATTTTATATTATACTTATTATAGATATCTAAAAGAAGAGGCATCCCGTCTTCCAAAACTTTTTTACCTGTTTCATCTCTCAAATCATTATGCCATATTGAGGTTGTCTCAACATCATTTGTGAGCAAAGCATATTTAATCATACAAAATAATAATATATTCCTTATATCCTTATAATTAATAATTAAATTTCTTTTACTGCATTACGCTTAACCACTTTATTCCTATAGTATTTTTTATAGATAATGTGAATAAATTCAAATAACTTAATCAATATCCACTCTAAAAGATTGTTTGTCCAGTGTTCAGGATGAGTTGTTATTAAAATCTTATCTGGCAAATCATTAATATGTTCTATTATATTATTTGTTGTTTTAAAATAAAAATTATAATTAGTTTGGACTTTATCTCTCAATGAATATTTGTTTCCATTCCAACATCTAACTGTATCTGTCAAATACAATATCATATTAAAATCAAAATCTAAATATGGCTCACAAATAATTCCATAATCTTTATAATTATATTTTATCCATAAATCTCTATTATCATAAGGTGATCCACTTCGTCCATGCATACAAATGGTTTTAACTGGATAGACTTTTCTTAATTTATTGAGATTATTTAAAAAAGTTTGTATCGCTATCTCATAATTTCCTTTTGCAGAACTAAGGTCTTCATAATGGTAACCTATTTCATGTCCTAAATAAGCTATTTTTTTTATTATCTTTATATTAAAATCTTCTTTTCTCTTTCTAAAATAGTATGTTGCTTTAATATCCCAGCTTTTTTCATTTTTTGCTAATCTTAAAGCAGCTTTTTCATTTAAATCTACATCATGTCTGAGAATAACTACTTTTGGTAACGGTGATAAAACAAAATCTTCTACAGTTTGAAAATTATAGCCAGCTTTTTTAAAAGCATCCAGCAATTCATTATACTTTTTGACTGTAAAATCTCTATTCAAAAAAGCCACCGAAATTACCGAAAAATAGTTTAATGGACAATTCTCTTGAATTCTAATTTTGCCATATTGCCAAAGTTTAAGATATATCCCACTTTGAGCCCCGTTGCACTTAGATAATTTATTATTTGTGAGCAATGCATTGAATGAATTATATTACAAGCTTTGAGCTCCAGTATAATTTTACCTTCCACAATAATATCAGAAATATAATCTCCAACAATTTGATCTCTATAAAAAACTGGTATAGGAACCTGATAAACATAACTAATACCTTGATATTTAAATTCTACACATAAAGCTCGTTCATATACTTTTTCCAAATATCCGGCTCCAAGCTCTTTGTGCACAGCAATTGCACAGCCAATAATTCTATCACTCAGCTCCTTCTCATATATCATAAATTTTGGGTCTTCCCCTTTCTTGTTTTGAAAATTATATAACCTTTTCGGTGTCTTCGGTGCTATCGGTGGCTAATATTTTTGTATTATAAATCATTTTTCGGTGTCTTCGGTGCTATCGGTGGCTAATATTTTTGTATTGTAAATTACTTTTCGGTGTCTTCGGTGCTATCGGCGGCTAATATTTTTGTATTGTAAATTACTTTTCGGTGCTCTTGGTGTCTTCGGTGGCTAATAAAAATAAACAGCAGAGTCAATATTGCTCCAAAGAGATTCGCTATCATATCCATAGGATTAAAAGTTCTATAAGGCAAGAGATATTGTAAACATTCACTGATTATAGCAAAACCACCTACAATTAGTATATATTTCAAAACAGGTTTATGATTAAAAATCGGATTGCCCTGCCTTTCCCCAATCAAATATAAAGGGATAAAGATAAGAAAAGATACAAAATGAATAAGATAATCCAATCTAAATTCAAATATAGGTTTATGAATGATACGATTTAAATCATCTCCCAAGGGAATAACATTCATTGCTAAAACTATAATCAACCATCCCCAAAATAACCATCTTGCCCCATTTGCCATCCTTTTATCTTGTATCATCATTCCTTTTTTTGTGCTCTCAGTGGTTAAATTTTTTCGGTGTCTTCGGTGCTATCGGTGGCTAATATTTTTGTATTATTAATCATTTTTCAATGTTTTCGGTGTTCTAGTTGGCTTCTTCTCTTGTCTCAAACCATTCATCAAGTACTTTTACAATTCTTTTGGCTGTCTTTCCATCCCAATATTTAGGTATTTTCCCCTGTTTTACATTCCCTTCAATAATTTCCCTGGCACTATTAACAATACTTTCCACATTCAAATCAACAAGATGATTGGTACCTTCTGTAATAGTTATCGGTCTTTCCGTATTTTCTCTTAAGGTTAAACAAGGAACCCCAAAATAGGTTGATTCCTCTTGAATACCTCCCGAATCTGTTAGGATAAATTTTGCATTCATCTCTAACTTTAGAAAATCTAAATATCCTAATGGCTCGGTAAAAATAACATCTGAATCGGTATTTAAGAAAGATGATAAACCAAGATCATAAATATTTTTCCTCGTCCTGGGATGCATAGGAAAGATAATCTTTATTTTTCTCCCTATTTTTTCCAAAGAGGTTAGCAACATTTTTAACCCTTCATACTCATCAACATTAGATGGTCTATGCAATGTTACTAAAGCATATTTTTCGTTAGGTACCATATTTAATTGGTGAAAAATATTAGAATTTTCAGCTTTTTCTTTATGTGCGACCAGAGAATCAATCATAATATTTCCTACAAAATAAATTTTCTCTGGGTCTATACCCTCTTTCTCCAAATTTTTATTTGCATCCAGCGAAGGTGTTAATAAAATATCGGATATTCTATCTGTTAGAACTCTATTTATCTCTTCAGGCATTCTATCATCATAACTTCTTAGACCCGATTCAAGATGAGCTACAGGAATATATAATTTCTTAGCCACTAAAGCACAGGCAATGGTAGAATTAACATCTCCCGCAACAATAACTAAATCAGGTTTATCCCCTGCTAGAATCAAATCTTCATATCGTTCTATTATTCTGGCTGTCTGTTTTCCCTGTGTTCCTGAACCTACATTTAAATAGGCAGATGGCTCAGGCATAGCCAAATCATTAAAAAAGAGTTTAGACATTTGTTCATCATAGTGCTGACCTGTGTGTATTATCTGGGGTTCATATCTATTACTATACAACGATAATTCTCTATAAAGAGGAGCCATTTTCATAAAATTAGGCCTTGCACCCACTATCAAATGAATCAATCTCATAACGCCTTGTCAAATTCCTTAACTTTTATTTTCATATTCATTCCAAATTTATAACTTCTTTTTTCACTATTTGTATTTCTTCGTTTGTTTCAGTGATTTCGGTGATTTCGGTGGCTTCTGCGGTTTTATTTAAATCTACCAAAATCAAAATCCTTTGCCTTAACCTCTTTTACCGATTCAGGATAATTTTCTACAAACCATACCCAGAATGTTGTTACATCAATTTTATCTTGAAGGAGTCTCTCTCTCTTTTTTTCCCATTTTTCTTTTAAATTAGGCAGTTCCAAAAATTCTTTTATTCTATAAAGCATCCAATCAAATTGCGAAGGATGATAACCAAAGGTTAAACCGTATTTTAATTCTAATTCCTCCAAAACTGCCAATCTATTAGCAAAAGTATTACAACGAAATGAAGGGACCCCTAATACAGCTGATTCTTTAGTCATAGTTTGCGAATCAGATATTAGCATTTGAGCATAATATAAAAAAGTATGTATTTCATCAGGTGCTATTGGCATTCTGAATTCAGCAAATTCTGGTTCTAATGCTGTTTCCGTAGTGATAAATACTTTTCCATATTTAGAAAGCGTATCTATCAAAATATGTTTTTGTTCTTTACTTAATCCATATTCGTGAATATCGTGATGAGCTTTAAAAGCATTAAACCTTAATATAAAATATTTGTTCTCTTCATTTAATCCATATTTTGTCAGGATACTGGGATCAGGTGTAAAATTATTAGGATGTAAATAAGCAAGCTCATGATTACCAGGATAATATATAGCATTTTTGAGATTTTCATAACTTAGAGCATCTGGTGATAGAATGTGATCTACATAAGGAGAAACAAACTTTGCTGTAAATGGTTGAACCGCCTGGTCATCTTCATCTAATAAAATTGATTTAGTTTTGGTCCCCCTCAAGGCAAAAACTGATAATGATGAGCCAATTGCTATATCTATCTTTCTCTTTTTTATAATATTCTTTATCTTACGATTAAAACTAAATTGTTTAATAATTTTCTCTCTAATATTTTTGCCCTTCTCGCCAATTTCAATATAGGGTATTTGATAGGTATTTAATAGATTTCTTACTATTGGAATAGATTGACAAACTACGGTTAAATTATGATTATCCTTTAATCTATAATACAAATTTTTAATGTTATGAAAATGGGCAGGATGAGCTATATTAACAAGTATATTCATTAAATAGATTAATAATTATAATTTAGTGTTTTTACTTTGGAGGATCGTCTTTATACATTTAATCTTTTGCAAAGATTTAAAACCAGCTTCAGCCAATTTCATTTTTAAAGGATTATGAACTAAAGTGTATCTACCATAGTTGACTAATTTCCCGCCAAATGACATTTTGTAATCACGAACACCATAAGGGACATTAGGTTTTCCAGCACCACCAAAATCAAATACAGTTTTTCCTTCTTTTTTACAAAGTTTAAATACTTCCCAAGGAAAGATATCATTAGGGTGCTTATCATAATATTTAGATATACTACCTGCAAACAAGCCAAAAACAGTATCCTTGTATTGAAGAGTAAACCTTATACCTATAAGCTTATCGGTCAAAAAAACCCCATATATAATCATTCCCATATTTTGAGTACTTTTTTGTAATGCATTTTCAAAGAATAAGATTGAGGGTAAAGGCAATTTAATCCTATTATATACTTCTTTCATAATAGAATAACTCTCAACCAAGTAGTCATTAGTTAATTTACTTACAAATACACCATTCTTTATTGCTTTTTTTATATTTTTTCTTCTGCTTGGATGTATTTGTTCCCATAAGATATTCTCTCTTTGAGATAAATCAACTATAATATTCAAATGTTCTTCATAATGAAAACCCAATTCTTCATAAATATGCCTCTGGTTTGAGGTATCGTAATTATTTCTTATTTCGGTATACACAGCCTTTCTTTTCATAAAATTTATATAATGTTTTAATAATGTAGAGAGAGCTTCGTCATCAAGAGCAACAGGAGCTTGCATTAATACTGCCCGGGTTGATATTTTACCTAGAATACCAGGTGAAACTGTTTCTAAACAGCCGGATAATATACCCTTTATTTCCTCATTTCTGTCAATAGCAAAAAAGGCAAAAGCCCTGTAGCCTGGCGTTTCATTCCAGACATCATACATATAAGGAGTTGAGAAAATATTACAATTTTCATTATTATCCGTAAAATCCTGCCATTTTTCTCGAGATATTTGAGAAGCATTAATGATTTGATATTTTTTGATATTGTCCATATTATAAATAATATATTATATATTTAATAATTAATTTAATTTATATGATATTCTAAGTTTGTTAATGCTAATAACATCCATGCTTGACTCCACCTCATATAGGGTATATTATTAGTAATAAAAGGATATTTTCTGTAATAAAAATAACCCTCTTTATCCTGCATATGCGTTATTGTCCATTCTGCGATCACGCTCGCAAAGTCTAAACTATCAGATACGTATTTATTAAGTTGGCTAAAAGTAATAATACCTTGTGCCTGATTATGAATATCAATAGGATATTCTTTAGGATACCGCCATTTTGCTATCCCTTGAGAAGAAAATTGAAAATTACGGTAAAATTGTAGCCCTTTTGTGATTGCTTGTAAAACAGAATAATCGTTAGTTACTGAGAAGTAATCATATAAAGAATTTAATATAAAACCTTGATGGAAATCAATTTGAATTCGTTCTTCTCCGGTGATTTGATTAATACTATAATTCCAATGGCCATCTGAATGCTGTTTGGCAACTACATAATTAACAGCTCTATTGGAAGTTTCTATTAATAATTCATCTTTCTTTAACTCATAGGCTCTCAACAATATTTGCATAGCCAAAAGAGACGCATTATAACATATCCCTTGTGAACGATGAGTATAAGCAATAGATATCCCTTCTCTCAAATTTATATGTGGAACTCTATTCATCACATATTCAGCAGCACTTTGAATAATATTAAATATCTTATCCTTATGAGCAATTTTACTATAAGTAGCTAATCCATCTACAACAAAAGAAGTTACAACAACTGAAGGGCAAAAAGAAGGTAAATATTCAGTTGGATTAGCCCAGGGAAAATTATATCCCCAGCAATATTCAGGAAAATCAGGAGACTTTAATGCTAGCAATCTTGTATATATTTCTTCACAAATATTTAAAAGAGATTGATCTTTCGTAATCATATACTGCACTGAATATGCTTTAAGCATTAAGCCTAGTCCTTTGGGATTATCTTGAGGTTTTATTGCAAAAATTTTCCGTAAGTTAATTGGATTGTTTTTAAATACCTGAGTAATTATCGCTCCTACTATAGGTTGTTGAATGTTTTTTAAAATTGGACTGGTTAAAGCATCATAAGGATCATATCCCTTAAAATCTTTGTAGATTATATAATGACTAAGTTTATTTAATGCATCTTTTATCATAGAGAAATAGCTCTTTTCTGTTTAATGGACTCTAATACTAAGAGAGTTGCTTTAGAAGAAAGGTATATTTCATCAAAGGATATAGGAGGTTTGCCACCATTTTTCAGGAAATTGATATATTCTATTACTTCATCACTATGTCCCTTATCTTGTTTGGATTTTGTCATTTTTTTACGATTTGTATATTCAGTTAAAGTAATAAAATCGTCTATAGTAAACACAGCACCATCGCAAAAAACTTCTATTCTTTCTTTTGGACAAGATTTATTTCCATTGGAAAAATATGATATATTGGCTATTGAACCATTTTCAAATTTGAGAGATATACAGACTGTATCCTGAGTAATATTTGGCTTTGCATAAGCAACGATATCTGTAATAGGAAATCCTGCAATGTGCATAGCCAGGTCAATAAAATGACATACTTCTCCAATTATTCTTCCCCCCCCAACCATAGGATCATGAACCCAATGATCAGGTGGAAGTATTCCAGCATTTACTCTAATATTTGTTGCTTTTATTTGATCTTCATTCAATTTTGATTTTATCATCTTTATAAAAGGAGAAAAACGTCTATTAAAGCCCAGCATAAGAGATATGCCATTTGATTTTTCATAGGCATCCTTCACCCCTTCCAGTTCTGTCATATTCATAGCCAAGGGTTTTTCAACATAAACATTTTTTCCTGCTTTAAGTGATTCAATAATAAATTTTGAATGCGTATTATGTCGTGTTACTACAAAAACAGTATTAATTGTATTATCTTTAATAATATCATTAGCGTTAGAGGTATAATAAGAAAAACCGTATTTCCTTGCTACATATGCAGCTTCGTTCCCAATTATAGATGCAACACCAACTAAAGAACATTTATTCTTTAAATGTGGTAAAAGAGTGTTTTGAGCGAAAGATCCAGAACCAATAAACCCAACTTTTATATTATTAGATAGCGGGATAATATTTTCTTTAATTGTAATTTTTTTTGACATTTCTACAACATTTGAATATTTTAAAAGAATGCCACAGAAAAACTCCTTTTTTTCTAATATCATATCATAAGCTTTTTCTGCATCTTCAAAATCAAATTCATGAGTAATAATATTACTCATATTTATCTTGTTATTTGATAATAAATCAACAAAGGTCTGCATATTACGATTCTCAGTAAATCGAACATAACCAATAGGATAATCATAACCCTTATTTTCATAATTATCATCATATCTTCCTGGTCCATAAGAGCAGGACATTCTTAGCTCAAGCTCTTTTTTATAATAATTTTCTCTGCTAAATCCAGTTGGTACAGCTCCAACTATTATTACTCTACCTTTTTTCCTACTAATTTTGCCTGCAAGTTCTACAGGATCTAATGATCTGGTTGCTGCAGTAATAATAACAGCATCAGCTCCATATCCTCTTGTAATATCTAAAATTGTATTTTCTAAACCTTCAGTATTACGAACAAAAGTATATTTTGCTCCATTTTTCTTAGCTAATTCAGTAAGATGAGAATCAAGATCTATACCTATAGGTATGACACCGGAAGCATTAAGGATTTGACAAGTTATTTGCCCAATTAATCCTAATCCAATAACTACACAATTCTCTCCCACTTTCAAATCTGCTTGCCTAATTCCCTGGATTGATATAGAACCAATAGTTGTAAAAGCCGCAAATCCAGGTAAAACATTATCTGGTACTTTAACACATAAATTCTTTGGAACTTTTACAATTTCTGCATGAAAAGCTCCTTCTCCTCCACATGCTACGATATCACCAAGAGAAAATCCTTTTACCTGAGCGCCAATTTCAATTATTTCTCCAACACAGCTATAACCCAGAGGAGAAGGTGCTTCAAGTTTATTCATAACTATTTTATAGGTTGTAATGATACCTTCCGATTTTGCCATTTTTAAAACAGCATGAAATTCATTCTGACGGGCTCTTGCTTTGGCAATATATCCCTTTCTGGCATCTATAACAGTTTTAGATTCAGTGCCTGAGCTAATTGCTGAATATAAATTTTTTACCAGAATCTCATTCTCTCCGATATGGGGACAAGGAACATTAATCAATGCCATTTTGCCTGATTTTAATTCCTGAGTTAATTGTTTCATTTAAGCAACTCCATATATATTTTTTCAATTCTTTTTACAACATTACTAGCATAATACTTTTGCGCATCATCGTAATTATATAAAGACATATTATACATTAAATCCTTATTATTAATTAATCTAATAATTGTTTCTGCAAGAACAATACTATTACCAATTGGAATAAAATAACCGTTATCTCCTTCTTTAATTATATCTGGTAACCCACCAACAGGTGTTACTATGACAGGTAAACCGAATGCCATTGCTTCTAAAACAGAGTTTGGCATCCCTTCTGTATAAGATGGTAAAATATAAATATCTGATTCACTAAAAACTTGTGCTTTATCTTTTCCCATTACATATCCTAAAATCTTAATATATTCTTTATTCTTTACCCTTGCTAATATTTCTTTTTCTGCTCTTCCTTTTCCAGCTATCAATAACCTAATTTGATAGCCTCGATATATTAACGAATCGCAAGCTTCAATTAATTCAAATATCCCTTTTTCTTTTTCAAGACGTGCTAAGAATAAGAGAGTAATCTTATCAGAACACCTTATTATTTTTTTATTAATGTCAAAACCTAACAACAGATTATCGTCCACCAAAGTGGTTTCAATATAAATCTTTTTTTTATAGCCCCAAGATTTTAATGTATTTTGAGACCTTTTTGATAAAGTAATTAATGCATCTGTATGATATAGATATAATTTCAATAACCACTTATACTTATCTTGCATAAGCTTTTCATTTTCACTGGACCATCCACGGAAAAAAACTATGCACTTTTTTCCTAGAATTCTTGCATAAAAAGCAAATAGCAAATCTCTCAAGACTGATTTAACACCTAAAGATGTATTAATATGCACTATTTGAATATGCGTTAGAATCACATTAATAAAATAAGATATATAATCTTTTAATAATCTTATCCCTTCTGAAAATGAATTACCTCTATAAGGCCATTCTCTTGCTCCTCTGTATTGATAATACACAGGAATTGAAAAATAATTCTTCAAAACCTGATAATAATTTTTTATCCCGCCGTCAGCAGTTTCAGAAGGAGCAAGAATCAATACTCTGGGTCTTTTTTTTGACAATTATAACAATCCTTTATTGTAAAGATGTAAAGCGATTTCTAAACATAAATCATACAACACTTATGGGTTAAACATTCCCTGTTTCAAATATCCATTGATCGTTATTATATATGTACCGTCCTGCCTTACCATTAACTTCTAATATATGATCTTGAAAATTACCATATATTATTTGAATTTCATTTACTAAATATGAATTATTATCTTTTAATATATCAATAGCAACCGAGTATAAATTGTTTTCCGTACATATCTTTCTCACAAAATCTAATAATTCTGGAGGGGATTTACATAATTAATTCCTTTAGTTCCCATTGCTAATAAACTATATTTTCATTTTTAAGAAATTAAACCTTTGAATTATCCCATTCGGTCAAAACAATTTCTAATGCCAATTCCTGTACCCAGTACTTTCCTTCGTTGAATACAAATTTGTCATTTTCATATAAGTAATACCCTGGTACACCATTTATCTTAAGTTGTTCTGCAGTTTCAATGCCAAAGAAAATTGAAGATTCAATAATTAGAAACTTTTTATACTTATTGGAATAAAGCATATCTACTGCTATCATTGTGGCATTAAAATGATTCCGGCAAGCTATAGCAGTTCTCATTGCTTCTTCAGGTAATTCTTTTTTTTCAATAAGATTGGCTCCCGACGCTCGAAAATCTTTTTTTGGTTTCATTCTATAATACCCAAATAATTTATTTCCTATTACTATTACACGTAAATCGAACTCTGCATTTTGAATATACTCTTGAAAATAAACATAATCCTTTTGCTTTAAATAAGAGTGGTATGTATTTCTACCTGAAGAAAATATTTTGTTAATAATTCGTTTTGCTTCCCTTTTGTCGCGAATAATTGTAACTCCTCTTGAACCTGAACCAGTGCTAATTTTACTAACTATTGGAAATGAACAATGTTCTATAAAATTAAGCGATTCTTCTAAATCATTAGATACAAATGTTGGAACAAATGGTAGATTATAAATATTGTAAAGATAGTGTTGCAAAACTTTATTTTCATAAGAATAAACACTTTCAAAAGAAGGATAACATTTCTTACCCAATATTGTTTCTGTTATAAATATTTTATTTTTTGTCTCTTCTAATCTAGC
>Ga0208461_1001404_pt1 | contig 21728 bp, 16 predicted proteins | sample AD_JPNTR4_MetaG_FD_184448 | JGI IMG/M metagenome (GOLD analysis project Ga0208461, IMG submission 184448) | Active sludge microbial communities of municipal wastewater-treating anaerobic digesters from Japan - AD_JPNTR4_MetaG (SPAdes) (version 2) | ecosystem: Engineered > Bioreactor > Anaerobic...
ATGTTTAGTTTGTAAGCATAATCACCGAAAACGTCAAGGATGGCTTTTACTTCAGAAATATCTCCTACAGGAGTCGAAGTGCCATGTACATTGATGTAGTCAATGTCTTCCGGCCGCATTTCTGCATCTTGCAGCGCATTTCGCATAACAAGCTTCGCTCCCAACCCTTCGGGGTGTGATGCCGTGAGATGGTAGGCGTCAGCCGACATACCACTCCCTGCGATTTCGGCGTATATGTGTGCTCCTCGAGCCAGTGCATGATTAAGTTCTTCGAGAATAAGGCAGGCTCCTCCTTCGCCTATTACAAAACCATCGCGACTGGCACTGAATGGCCGAGATGCGGTTTGTGGAGATTCATTTCGGGTGGATAGCGCGTGCATGGCTCCAAAACCGCCCACCGCCGATGGACTGATTGTCGCTTCGGCTCCACCGGAAACGATAACATTCGCTTTTCCTAAACGTATGAGATTGCAGGCATCTGCTATTGCATTTGTTGATGAAGCACAAGCCGATACAGTGGCGTAATTTGGCCCCCTCAGTCCGTAAATCATAGAAATATGCCCTGCGGCTATATCTGCTATCATTTTCGGAATGAAAAACGGGTTAAAACGAGGACCTCTTTCTTTATCGAGATAATATGCTCCAACTTCTTCTTCGAATGTTTTTATTCCACCTATTCCCGCCGAAAAAATAACGCCGATACGATCTTTATCTTCATTTTCGAGATCGAGTTCCGAATCTTCCATCGCTTCTTTTGCTGCTTTGATGGCTAATTGTGAGTAACGGTCGTATTTTCTCGCTTCTTTTCGGTCGAATAACTCGCTTGGATCGAAGTTTTTCACTTCGCAGGCGAACTGAGTTTTGAATAGCGATGCGTCAAACTGAGTAATAGGTCCGGCTCCGCTCTTCCCCGCTATGGCATTTTTCCACGTTGTTTCCACGTCGTTGCCAAGTGGGGTAACGGCTCCCAGACCCGTTACCACTACTCTCTTTAATTCCATAAACATGTATCGAATGGATTATTTCGCATGTTGTTCTACGTAAGCGATTGCATCGCCGACGGTAGAAATTTTTTCTGCTTGATCGTCGGGAATTGAGATGTTGAATTCTTTTTCGAATTCCATAATTAATTCCACAGTGTCAAGAGAATCTGCTCCAAGATCGTTGGTGAAGCTTGCATTTTCAGTTACTTCTGACTCTTCAACACCTAATTTGTCGACGATGATCGATTTTACTCTTTGTGATACTTCAGACATAATTTTGTTATTAATTAATGAATTAAAAATTTATGCTTAATTTTGTGAGTGCAAAGTAAGTCAAATTTTCTGGAAATGCGCAAACTTTTGTCCACTAAATTCGCAAAAAGTGCACATTTTTGATTTTTTTGTGCATAAAACGACTTTTTTTTCAATGGTTAGGATAGCTATTTTTGCTTCGGGAAACGGGTCAAATGCCGAAAATATTATTCGGTATTTTAAGAATCACCCTTCGATTGAAGTTGGGGTGGTAGTATCAAACAACCCACATGCTTATGTTCACGAACGGGCAAAAGCTTTTGGAATCGAATCGTTTTCTTTCTCCAAGTCGGAATTCGAAAAGGGTTGTTCGGTGTTGGAACTTCTCAGACGATATAATATCGATTTCATCGTTTTGGCCGGATTTATGTTGAAAATTCCTCCTTTGCTGCTCGATGCTTTTCCTCACAGAATTGTGAATATTCATCCGGCTCTTTTGCCGAAACACGGCGGAAAAGGTATGTACGGAGATCGGGTGCACCGGGCCGTAATAGAATCGGGTGAAACAGAATCAGGTATCACCATACATTATATAAATGAAAATTACGACGAGGGCGATATCATATTTCAGGCGACGTGTTTGTTGTCGTCGGAGGATACTTATCACGAAGTTGCCGAAAAGGTTCACAAACTCGAATATGAATTTTATCCTGCAGTGATCGAAAAGGTTATAATGCGTAGTTTTCATTTGGAAGATGAAAATAAATGAAGGGAGCGATAATGTTTTTTGTAGAATTTGCTCGATATTTAAGGTCGAATAAAATAAAGTGTTAACTTTGTATCTGCATTTGCGGCTGTGGCGTAATTGGTAGCCGCGCCAGACTTAGGATCTGGTGACGAAAGTCGTGGGGGTTCGAGTCCCTTCAGCCGCACATATCAATGCCTTCCTGATTTTTTCCGGGAGGTTTTTTTTATGATGCATCGATTGATTGTCGCGTCTTATCATCCGATTTTTTGTCGGCTTTTGTTTTTTTCAATACCTTGATGCCATATTCTTTTTCCATTTTCTTTGTCTGATGGATAAATGTAAAAAATGTGACCACAAATGCCACAACGTCAGCGGCGGGAAGACTACCGAAAACACCATCCAATCCAAAAACGGGTGGGAGCAGAAGCAGGAATGGCAATAAGAATATCAATTGTCGGGTAAGAGAAAGAAATACCGAAATTTTTGCTTTTCCTACGGATTGAAAAAAATTGGTGATAACCACTTGTGCTCCAACTAACGGAAATACGGCTGTGATAATTTGTAGTCCGCGAGTAGAAATCATTAGTAATTCTTCATCGGTGGTAAATAAGCGGACTATATATGCCGGAATAATTTGGGAAAGCAGAAATCCTGTCGTAGTGATGGCCGCACCGCCTATGGCTGCATATTTCAGCGTACGAAAGACGCGATCCATCTTGCCGGCGCCAAAGTTATACCCCACCAAAGGTTGCATACCCATCGTCAGTCCAATAACAATCATGATAAACAATGTGATGGCGCGATTGATGATTCCATAAGCTCCAACAGCCATTTCACCGCCGTATCTCATCAATTCGATATTGATTATGGAAACAATGAGGCTCGATGTGAGATTGATGAGAAACGGAGAAAGTCCGATGGCAAGCATCGCCGAAATAGTCTTGATAGAAAGTTTATGAGATTGTTTGGTGTAATGAATGAAGCTTTTTTTATTGAGAAAATGCGATAAAACCCATATCAGACCGACTAGTTGTGATAGGACAGTGGCTAAAGCCGTGCCTTTCATACCCCATCCTAGAACGAATATGAATATAGGTGCAAGAATAATATTCACGATGACTGTTATGAATGACGAAAGCATTGCTTTTTGTGGATATCCGGTTACTCGCATTATGTTGTTGAGCGCAATAAACACAAAAACAACGGGAGTTCCAATCAAATATACCGACATGAAATCGCGAGCATAGGGTAGCAACAGCTCGTTGGCTCCAAATAGAATGAGGATTGGGTCCAGAAAAATGTATGTGATGCTACACAACAATATTGAGTTTGCAGCATTCAGGATTGTAACATGGCCCAAAATACTTCGCGCTCCCTCTTCATCCCTCTCTCCGAGTCGAATTGAGGTAAGCGTAGCTCCTCCCACTCCGATGAGGGTTGAAAAGGCAGCGAGAATGTTCATTATAGGAAAAGTTACGGCAAGCCCCGATAACGCAAGTGCTCCGATGCCGTGTCCTATAAATATACCGTCAACAATATGATAGAGGGAAGTAATGACCATTCCCAAAATGGCCGGAAGCGAGTATTGTACAAGTAGTTTTTTGATGTCGCCTTTGCCTAAAAGGTGAGGATCATTGGTGTTGTCTTGCCGGATTTTCCTTACAATATTCATAATAACAGACTGCAAAGATAAGAATAACAGACACCGAGTTCAAAAGGTTTACCAACAAAAAATGTGAAGAATAAAATTCGAATGTTTGCTGTCGTGATATAATTTCAAAAAAAATTGTAGTTTTGTCGAATATCATTTTTTCAAAAATTATGAGCCAAACGATTTTGCAAATGTTCGATGAGGCCGTTGCCAAATACGGAAATAATCCTTATTTGTATGAAGCGCGCAAGGGCGTAGATTATACCTCGATGACCTACAGCGAGGTGCATGAGAAGGTACGGCTTTTTGCTGGCGGACTTATTTCGATGGGTTTGCAACCGGAGGATCGTGTCGCATTGATTTCGGAAGGGAAAAATAATTGGGTGATCGGCGAATTGGGAATACTTTCGGCTGCTGCAACAAGCGTACCTCTTTCGGTGAAACTCGAAACGGAACAGGATATCACTTTTCGAATCAATCATTCGGAATGTTGTATGGTGCTTGCTTCCGATCAGCAGATTGCGAAATTGCGTCCTTTGAAAGACAAGCTACAAACCGTGAAACGGTATATTCTTCTCGATCCCGTCGATAAATTGGAATTGGACGAGATTTTCTTCGATGAGGTGGTTGAGGCCGGAAGAGAACATCTTCGGGAAAATCCGAATGTAGTTAGGGAACGGGCAAAATTGGTAACCTCCGACACGCTGGCCAATATTTCCTATACTTCGGGCACCACCGCAAATCCGAAAGGTATCATGCTGTCGCACGGAAATTATACCTGCAATGTGGAGCAGTCGTTGGAACTACTGCACGGGATCCCTTCGTATTACCGGACATTGCTCATCCTGCCATGGGATCACTCTTTCGGCCATACAGCCGGGATTTATATTTTTATGAAAAGTGGCGCTTCTGTAGCATCGGTTGCGATGGGGAAAACGGCTATGGAAGTGCTTCGAAATGTTCCGAAAAGTCTTCAGGCTATCAACCCTCACATCCTTTTGAGTGTGCCTTCATTGGCTGCCAATTTCAGAAAAAGTATCGAAGCAGGAATCCAAAAAAAAGGAGCAACCACCGAAAAGCTTTTCAGAAGAGCTTTGAAACTTGCTTACGCATACAACAAGGAAGGATATAATAAGGGCGAAGGAGCGCTTTTTTGGCAAAAACCGATGCTTAAGTTCTACGACAAGCTCATTTTCTCGAAGGTGCGTGCATCGTTTGCCGGCAATATGGATTTCTTCATCGGAGGCGGTGCTTTGCTTGATATCGAATTGCAGCGTTTTTTTTATGCCATCGGCATTCCCATGTATCAGGGATATGGTTTGTCGGAAGCTACTCCCGTGATTTCGTCGAACACGCCGCACGAGCACAAAATGGGATCATCGGGCAAACCCGTGCCGCACATGGATATCAAAATAGTGGACGATGATTTTCATGAACTTCCTATCGGAGAGCGAGGCGAAATTGTCATTCGCGGAGGAAACGTAATGAAAGGCTACTGGAAAAATCCAGAAGCTACCAATGAAACGATTGTGAATGGATGGTTGCGAACGGGCGATATGGGATATCTGGATAAAGACGGCTTCCTATTTGTACTGGGACGCACCAAATCGCTGCTGATCGGGAGTGATGGCGAGAAGTTTTCGCCGGAAGGTATCGAAGAGTCGATTATGGCGCAATCGCCTTATATAGAGCAGATCGTGCTATATAACAATCAAAGTCCCTATACGACGGCACTTGTGGTTCCCAACGTCGAGCAGTTGAAGAAGGTCGCGCATGATCCGGTTGAAGCTGTTCTAATTATCGAAAAAGAAATCGATCAATACCTCAAAGACGGTAAATTTGGAGGACTTTTCCCCGAACGTTGGATTCCTTCGGCTTTTGCCGTTTTGGAAGAACCTTTTACCGAGCATAACGGCATGGTGAATTCGACTTTGAAAATCGTGAAACACAAAGTTTACGAAAAATATGCCTCGCGCATTGCTTATTTATACACGGTAGAAGGCAAAAAACCTGATTCCGATAAAAATATCGAAGTATTGACGAAGTTGATGCGATAAACAGACGTGAAGCCGGAGTTTTATGCTTTCGTCTTTGTATCAGGTATTTTGCACATGGTGCATCCGTTGCAATAGGGGGAGTCTTTTTTTACGAAGAAAAATTTATAGATTTCGTATCCCAATTTTACTGCAACGGCTATGCCGATAATGAAAACAATAATCAACTGTATATCCATGCTACTAAAACAATTTTTTTTTCTGAAAGTTTATGACGCCACAAGCAATCCGATTTGATGCACCAGCAGGGCCACCATCCAAGCCAAGCCTGTGGAATAGAAAATGCTGAATGCAGCCCATTTCCACGAACCCGATTCTTCTTTGATAGCGGCAATGGTTGCGATGCACGGAAAATAAATGAGCACGAAGAGCAGAAATCCGATCACTACCAATGGGGTGAAAACGGGACTACCGTCGGGATATGTTTCGGCCTTTAACCGCTGTTGCAATGAAGTCTGATTATCATCGTTGCCGGCGTAAAGAACGCCTAACGTGCTCACGACAATCTCTTTGGCTGCCATTCCGGAAAGCAGACTTACCGAAATTTTCCAATCGAATCCCAATGGGCGCATAACCGGTTCGATAAATTTGCCGATTTGTCCGATGAGCGAATTCTCCTGGTGTTGGGTCATTCGGATATGTTCGATATCGGCGATCATCGTGTTTTTAGCCTGTTCATCGATGCGGTTTTGAGTAAAACTTCTTTTTACTGTTTCAATCTGTAGATCGAAAGCTGCCTCGCGCTGCATGTTTCGTGGAAAATAACCCAGAAACCAGATAACGATTGAAGCAAGAAGAATAGGCCCCCCCATTTTTTTAAGATATTGGTTCGACCTGTCCCACATGTGGATGATAATGGATTTGAGCGTTGGCATTCGGTAGGGAGGAAGTTCCATTACAAATGGCGTATCCTCTTCCGTGAAAAGCGTTTTTCGGAAAAGACGTGCCGATAAAACAGCCAGCAAAATCCCCGTAACGTATAATCCTAAAAGAACAAGACTCGCGTATTTACTGAAAAATATTCCGACGAAAACCAGATATACCGGCAAACGTGCGCTGCATGACATGAAAGGCACGATGAGCATTGTGATCATTCGGCTGCTTCGACTCTCGATGGTTCGTGTGGACATAATGGCCGGCACATTGCATCCAAAGCCCATGATGAGCGGGATGAACGATTTGCCGTGCAGTCCCATTTTGTGCATCACTTTATCCATGATGAAGGAAGCGCGAGACATGTATCCCGAATCTTCCATGAAAGCGATAAAAAGATAGAGAATCACAATATTCGGAAGGAAAACGATTACGCCCCCAACACCGCCGATAATTCCGTCCACAATGAGATCTTTCAATGGTCCGTCCGCCATATTCGTTCGCACGAAATTGCCGATTATTTCCACCAGCCATTCGATTCCCTGCATTGGATATTCTCCCAGTTTGAATGTGGCCTCGAACATGATCCACATAAAGAGGAAAAACAGCGGAAATCCCAAGTATTTATTCGTAACAATCGCATCGATTTTGCGGGTAGTTTCCGAAAAATAACGCCTTTCGCTCAAAGTTTCCTCAAGGCCTCCGGCAATAAATCCGTATCGGGCATTGGTGAATGCCGATTCGGCATCCTCATGCAGTAATTTCTCTATATAGGCGCGTTCCTTATCGCGACGTGCGAAAATATTCTGATGATTGGGTAATTGGCGGATGATGCGTTCGATTTCGCTATCTCCCTCAAGCAGTTTGATGCAAATATATCGCAAGGGAAGTCTGAAAGGAGTGATATCGATGTGCTGAAACTCTCGTTCCATAATTTCGATGGCACGTTCCAATACTCTTCCGTAGGGGATGTGGGGATGAGATGCATTTTGCTGTTGGGTTGAGGCAAAAAAACGAATTACTTCGTTGAGCAGTTGAGGAATTCCGAGTCCCTTTTTACCAACGGTGGGAATGATTGGTGTCCCGATCATTGTGGCCAGCGACCGGTAGTCGAATTTCCGACCGCTTTGTTCGAGTTCGTCGTACATGTTGAGCGCAATCACCATTGGCACTTCCATATCGATCAATTCGGTGGTGAGATACAGACTTCGTTCGATTGCCGATGCAGCTACCACATTGATAACAATGTCGGGTTGTTCTTCCACGATATATCTTCTCACATACAATTCTTCGGGTGTGTAGCCGGCAAGCGAATACGTTCCCGGCAAATCTACCAATGTGAAAGTATATCCCTGATGGTGCAGTGTGCCCTCTTTGGCATCTACCGTTACTCCGCTATAGTTGCCCACATGTTCGTGTGCCCCCGAGGCCAAATTGAAGATAGACGTTTTTCCGCTGTTTGGATTGCCTACCAGGGCAACTTTAATGTTTTTGGGCACTTTATGCTGCCGATTTTCCTGGACAATCGATTCGGATGATTCGCTGGTGCGGGATGTAAAGCCTTCGTCCGTATCGATTTCCGCATCCGATTGCCATTGTTTTTTCTTTTGCTCAACTTCCTCCTGGAGCATGGTTATTTCGATCATGACCGCTTCGCTTCTGCGAAGCGAAACCTCATAATCCATGATTTCGTATTTGATAGGATCTTTGAGTGGGGCATTAAGAATCGCCTTGACTTCTTGCCCACGAACAAATCCCATTTCCTGCAGACGCTTTCGGAATGCACCATTCCCATTAACCTTCAGAATGTATGCTGTTTCTCCCGTATGTAGTTCGGAAAGACGCATCTATTATATATGATTTATGTGCGGTTAATCTCTTTTGTTATTTGGAAATGCAAAGGTGCATATTTTTTCCGAGAATCAGTCCTTGTTTGATCAATTATTTATAATTAGTTTAAATAACGCAGCAGCTAAACAAGTAGATAGAAAGCTGTTTCGAAAGTATTATTCACCAATTAAATGTCGTATATTTGCGACAATGAAGAAAACAACACGATGAATTGGGAGCAGCTATTATCCACCAAGCGTTTCGGCATGGAATCGTACCACGACGAAAAGACGCATGATCGTACGGAATATCAGCGCGATTATGATCGATTGATTTTTTCGTCGCCATTTCGTCGTCTTCAAAACAAAACACAGGTTTTCCCCTTGCCGGGTAGTATTTTTGTGCACAACAGATTGACGCACAGTTTAGAGGTTTCGAGCGTAGGACGTTCGTTGGGCGAAATTGTAGGTCGAGAATTGCGTCGAAGATATCCCGATTCGTCTGCACATTTCGAAGAAATTGCTTCGATTGTTTCGGCTGCCTGTTTGGCTCACGATTTGGGAAACCCTCCTTTTGGCCATTCGGGAGAGCAGGCGATATCCACATTTTTTTCGGAAGGAAAAGGAAAGTCATTGCAAGCGCAAATCGAAAAGGAAGGTGGCCGTTGGTCGGATTTCACGTGTTTCGAAGGCAATGCCAACGCTTTGCGTTTGCTCATTCATCAGTTCAGAGGACGGCGAGAAGGGGGATTTGCCCTCACTTATTCTACCATAGCATCCATAGTTAAATATCCTTTTTCGTCGGAACTGAGTGGCGGAAAAAACAAATTCGGTTTTTTTGCTTCCGAAGAATCCGATTATAGCACTATTGCCGGCGATCTTGGCATTGCAACAGTGAATGAACAGCCGCTTAAATTTGCACGTTTCCCGTTGGTTTTTCTGGTGGAAGCGGCCGACGATATTTGTTATCAGGTGATGGACATCGAGGATGCCCACAAACTGCATTTGGTAACTACCGAGAAGGCGATCGAATTGTTTCTGAATTTTTTTGACGAGCCTCGCAAAGAAAGGCGAATGCAGACGCTGGCTCGCGTGAGCGACGTCAACGAGCAGATTGCATATTTGCGGGCAAGCGTTATCGGCGAATTGGTGAATGAGTGTGTGGATGTTTTTCTCGAAAATGAACATTTGTTGCTATCCGGCGAGTTCGAAGGCTCTCTTATTAAGCAGATCTCATCAAAAACCAAAGAGGCTTATGCCGAATGTTCGCAATTTGCCGTCTCGTCCATCTACCGATCGAAAGATGTATTGGACGTCGAAATTGCCGGATATCGAATCATCGGCTTTTTGCTTGAAAAATTTATCGATGCTGCACTCACTCCGAATCATGCCTACTCGCGTATTTTGCTTGACCGCATACCGGAACAATACGAAACCGCTGCCTCATCACTGTATGGAAAAATTCAGGCCATGGTGGATTATGTTTCCGGTATGACCGATGTTTATGCTCTCGATTTATATCGTAAAATTACGGGTATGGGTTTACCTGCAATTTAGCCACTCAACTTACAAAATGATATATTTCGAAAAAAATTTATTTTTTATTGAAATTATTTGCTGCGTTTTTATTTCTTTTTTATATTTGCATCGTGGTTTTTTCATAATAGTATTAGATTTAAGGTTAACAAGTTTGGCAGAATGTCGTGAGACATCCTGCCAATGTTTTTTAAATGCTTGTAAATCAATTTACAGGCAATAAAGAGTTACCGGTAAAAATACGTGTCATCACATCAATATTGGTCAATTTAAATGGAAAGGGCTCGTTGCCGGTTACCGAAATCTATTAGATCCGGAGGTGAGATGGTAGAAAGCAACAACTTACTGTTTTTCAGCTTCAAGTTTGAAAAATTTTCTTTTTGGAGTTTGTACAAGGTCAACAAGAGCGAAGTACGACGCAAGTACGGCGCAAATACGGCGATGGTCCCTTTCGAACAATTGATAATTTGGAAGAAGTAGAGAAGTAGAGAAATGGGAATTACAAGTTGCGAATTACAGAGAATCATTGAATCGGGGAATTATCCATTGTGCATTATCAATCGACTTGTTGGGGCGTTGCCCCAAACCCCACATACTTTTTTGCCTTGATGCAAAAAAGTATGCAAAAAAGATCAAGACTGCATCTCATCATCGACCCGACAGCTGCTTGTTCGCTAAAAGACAAATAACTCACCGCCTTGCGGCGGCTCAAACAGCTTGTCTTTTGCCTGACGGCACGCTCGCTGCGCAGATCGGGTGCCCCGATGATGAGATGAGGTCGGGAAAATAAAGGATAATGGATGAGTGCGAGAGAAGAAAAGAAGTTGGAAGTGGAGGAATTATCCCCTGTGCTGCCCGGCGGCAGCGCTTGTCCCCTTATCTTAAGGGGACTGTTAGATGGTGTATCCCATAATTACTCCCCTCTTAAGATAAGAGGGGTACCGCCGGAGGCGGGGGGGTGTTATGATGTAATGTACAATGGATAATTGAGAATTTAAGAAAGAAGTGAAGAAGTCAGAAGTGGAGGAATATCATAACCCCTGCACTGCCTGACGGCAGCGCTTGTCCCCTTATCTTAAGGGGACAGCTTATGAGGGGAATTGAGAATTGAGAAATGAAGAAATAAGGAAGTTGGGAATTGGGAATTATAAATTTCTAATTACAAGTTGAAAGTGAGACTTTCTAACTTTATGGACTTTCGACTAAATATCCAGTCTCCAACCTCTAACCTCTATCCTAAGAGGGGTACTGCCGAAGGTAGGGGAGAGTTATGATGTAATGTACAATTGAGAATTGATAAGGATAATGGAAAAGGAAGAGCGGAATTTGAGTAATAAATATTCAAATAAGCGAGCCATCTGTAATTTATGAAGTAACCTTTATTTTTATCTACCCACACTATTTCAAAAAGAACCTTGAAAAATAATCCGAATATTTCCTCTTTGGCTTTTAAAACTTTTTTAAATTTGTAAGCTTATTCGCATTCTTATGAAAAGATTATTATTGCTTTTTTCCCTCATATCGCTGCCATATTTCATTTCTTTTTGGGGATGTACTTCCAAAAACAGGGAGCTTAACCATAAGCTGAACGAAATGGCTTCGAACCTGAATGGTTCAACGCCGGTGATGCTCGATCGCTTCACGCGTTTTGACAGCGCTTCTGTGACAAAGGATAACGAATTTTGTTATTATTATACTATTTTGAATACCACGAATGCCGATTCGCTTTTCAATGAACTGAAACAGACTATTTCTGAAAATATTCGTTCACAAGTGGCATCGAGTCCCGATTTGCGCATATTCCGGGATAATGATGTTACGCTTCGATATTTTTATAGAGATTCTTTACAAAATGTCGTTCACGATATCACGATTACTCCTGATCAATATAAATAACAATTAATATAACGTATTATGAATCATTACTTTTATATCGACATCGATGGCAAACAAAAGGGAACCTACACACCCGAAGAGCTTCGAAATGAACATATCCGCAAGGAAACGCTTGTGTGGACGCAGGGCATGACACAATGGATGCGTGCCGAAGAGGTGGCCGAGCTGCAATCTCTGTTTGCAGAGCAGGGTTATCCCGCGACAAATACAGTGCAGGAAACTACGGCAGCACCGGCGTACCAACAACCCGTTAATTCGAATTCTGAAGGAGGAAGGGAGTCGAACAGTGCTCCGGTAATGAAAGTGAAGGATTGGATCATCACTTACCTGATTATGCTCGTTCCGGTTGTCAATATTGTTTTTCTGTTTATTTGGGCATTCAGCGAAGGCAACCATAATCCGAATAAGGTGAGTTGGGCAAAAGCATCACTGCTGTGGTCCGCCATTATCTTGGTTCTTTATTTTATTTTGTTTTTTGTGGTATTGGGCGCAGGTTTATTTTCGCTATCGGATTTCGAATCGGGCTCCAATACGTTTAGTTTTTGACAAGGATTTCCCGAATCTGATCAAATTTCTTGGTAGTACGTAGCTTGTGTTTTCCGATCATTTTATCGACAGTTTCTCTTTGAGAAACTGACCGGTATATGATTCGGGGCAGGAGGCAACTCTTTCGGGCGTTCCCTCACAAACGATATAACCACCGGCTTTTCCGCCTTCGGGGCCGATGTCGATGATATGGTCGGCACATTTGATCACTTCCATGTTGTGTTCGATGACGAGCACGGTATGGCCACGTTCGATAAGTGCATTGAAAGCGCGAAGCAGCGTTTTTATGTCGTGAAAGTGCAAGCCGGTTGTCGGTTCATCGAAGATAAATAGAGTTGCCTCACTTTTTTCTTCCCCGAGGTAATAGGCAAGTTTCACACGCTGATTTTCGCCACCCGATAAAGTTGACGACGATTGTCCCAGCTTAATATATCCGAGTCCGACATCTTGCAGCGGTTTCAATCGTTTTACGATTTTCTTTTCGGTAGCCCCTTTTTGTGCGCCAAAAAATTCGATAGCCTGATTTACGGTCATTTCCAGCACATCGTAGATGTTAACGCCATGATATTCCACATCGAGCACTTCCTGCGAAAATCGTTTTCCGTGGCACGATTCACATTCGAGCTTGATATCGGCCATGAACTGCATTTCTACGGTAATAGTGCCTTCTCCTTTGCATTCTTCGCACCGCCCGCCTTCGACGTTGAAAGAAAAATAGGCCGGCGAAAAATTCATCTGTTTTGCAAGAGGCTGTGCGGCGAATAGTTTTCGGATTTCGTCGTAGGCTTTGATATAAGTTACGGGATTCGACCGTGAAGAACGTCCGATGGGATTTTGATCGACGTATTCAACATTTTTAATTAGCCTCAAATCGCCGCCGATTCCGTTAAATTCTACATTTTCGAGCGATGTCCCCTTGTAATGATATTGCAAGGCATTATATAACACATCGTTTACGAGCGACGATTTTCCCGAACCGCTGACACCGGTAACGACGGTCATTACATTCAGTGGAAATTTAACGGTAATATTTTTCAAATTGTTTTGACGTGCGCCACGCACTTCGATGTAGTTGTTCCATTTGCGACGATTGTGTGGCACTTCGATTTGCTCTTCACCGGTCAGATATTTCACGGTGTAGCTGTCGGTGTTTCTTTCGATTTCCGATACTTTTCCCTGATACATTATTTCACCCCCCAATCGTCCGGCTCGGGGCCCGATATCAATGATGTAATCGGCTGCGCGAATGATTTCTTCGTCGTGCTCAACAACGACTACGGTATTGCCCAATTGTTGCAAATCGCGCAATACGTTGATCAGCAGATGAGTATCACGTGAGTGCAATCCGATGCTCGGCTCGTCGAGAATATAGAGTGATCCCACCAGGCTGCTGCCAAGTGACGAAGCCAAATTGATGCGTTGGCTTTCGCCACCCGACAGGGTATTGGAGAGACGATTGAGCGTGAGGTAACCTAATCCTACGTCGATTAAAAACTGCAGACGATTGTGAATCTCCGTCAGCAATCGTTCCGCAATAGCTTTGTCGGTATCACTCAACTCGAGATGGTTGAAAAATTCCTTTAGTTCGGTTACCGGCATGAGTACCAAATCGGCAATGGAATGACCGCCCACTTTCACGTAAAGCGCTTCGGGCTTAAGTCGCGAACCTTTGCACACGGGACAATCGGTTTTCCCCCGATAGCGGGCCAGCATGACGCGATATTGTATCTTGTAAAGATTCTGCTCGAGCATTTCGAAAAAATCGTTGATGCCATAGATGCCCACGTCGTGCCGACCATTCCACAGGATGTCCTTCTCGCTATCGGTGAGGTCATAATATGCCCTGTGAATCGGAAAATCGGCCTTGTAGGCATTGCGGACGAATTCTTTCTGCCACTCGCTCATTTTTTCGCCTTTCCAGCATTGCACGCATTCTTCCTGAACCGAAAGACTTTTGTCGGGAATCACCAGGTTTTCGTCGATGCCGATTACCTTGCCGAAACCTTCACATCGGGGGCAGGCTCCTACGGGACTATTGAAATTAAACATCAGATCAGTTGGCTCTTCGAATGTGATACCGTCCGCTTCGAAGCGATTGGAAAAGGCGAACGATTCGATGCCGTTTTCGGTCCAAAATCGGACTACACATTCACCATTGCCTTCAAGAAATGCAGTTTCCACCGAATCGGAAAGCCGGTTGACGGTTGCTTTGTCCGATGAGCACGAAAGTCGATCGATAACCAATAAAATATCTTCTTTGGAAGGTAATTCCTTTTGCGCGAGAAGCTCGTCAATACGATAAAACTGTTCTCCGACATCTATGCGCGAAAAGCCTTCTTTCATCAGGATTTCGAGTTGTTCGGCAAGCGTTCGGTTGTTGTGCAACTGAATGGGCGAGAGAACTGCCATTCGCGTTCCCGGGCGATATTCGAGCATTTTGTCCACAACGTCGGAAACGAAATGTCTTTTGACTTCGACGCCGGAAACCGGTGAGATTGTTTTCCCGATGCGTGCAAAAAGGAGTCGGAGATATTCGTAAATTTCTGTTGAAGTGCCAACAGTAGATCGCGGGTTTCGGGTGGTAACTTTTTGTTCGATGGCAATTGCCGGCGGAATGCCGTGAATATAGTCGCATTCGGGTTTGTTCATTCGTCCGAGAAACTGGCGAGCATAAGCCGAGAGACTTTCAACATAGCGTCGTTGACCTTCTGCATAAAGAGTATCGAAAGCGAGCGAAGATTTTCCGGAACCCGAAAGGCCGGTAATAACGGTGAGTGTATTGCGAGGGATGTTTACGTCAATATTTTTGAGGTTGTTGACGCGTGCACCTTTTATTTCGATTTGATTGGAATCCATAAGCTGCGAAAATAACTTGCAAAAGTAATGATTTTTTATCAAATACGGTTTTGAGCTGATTATTCGGTTAATTCTAAAGTTGAATAAAGGAGGCAATTTTGTTTTTGTCTGTTTTTGTCTGTTTTGATGACTTTTAAAGAAGCATCTTTCGGGATGAAAACAAAAAAATAATTATTTTTGTGAACATGTTAAGCAGATTTTCCTTTTATACTTCTATAGATTATAATCGCCACAAATTTTGATTGGATATGGGGCCAATATTACTAAGCAGTTTTTCGCATGAATTTTCATTACCATTATCCAATCCTGTTATTGTGTTTCTGGTTTTGTTGACCATTGTTTTGTTAGTAACCCTCATTTTAAATCGGATACGCGTACCGAGTATTATCGGATTGATTTTCGCGGGTATCATTATCGGCCCATTCGGATTAAATTTAATATCCAACGATGCAACTATGCAGATGTTTTCGACTATCGGCCTGATGTATATCATGTTTACGGCAGGATTGGAGTTGGATTTTAACGATTTCAGAATACATCAAAACAAAAGTCTTCTTTTTGGGGCGCTAACTTTTATGTTTCCCCTTTTGATCGGCTATCCGGTATGCAGATTTGGTTTGAGATACGAGTCTTTGACCAGTTTTCTCACGGCCAGCATGTTTTCCACACATACGTTATTGTCCTATCCTATCGTTAGTCGGATGGGAGTTTCCAAAAATCAGGCGGTTGCCATCACCGTTGGAGGGACTATTTTTACGGATGTCGTAGTTTTAATTATTCTGACAATTGTCACCACCGGAGGACAGAGCGGGTTACCATTTTCTTTTTGGCTGCGATTGATTGTTTCACTCGCGGTTTTCTCGGTAATTGTTTTTTTATTCATTCCGAAGCTTGCCCGATGGTTTTTTCAAAAAATCGGAGACGATAAATATTCTCATTATATTTTCGTTCTTTTCATACTTTTTCTTTGTGGTTTTTTGGCTGAAATGGGAGGTTTGGAGGCCATTATCGGAGCGTTTGCTGCCGGTCTTGCATTGAATCAACTTATACCTCACTCTTCTGCTTTGATGAATCGAATCGATTTTTTCGGCAATGCATTGTTCATCCCTATCTTTCTTATTTCGGTAGGCATGATCGTGAATCTGAGTGTTGTAATGGATGGATGGAACACAATCAAAGTGGCTCTGGTATTAACATTGGTGGCGCTTATCGGCAAGTATGTCGCAGCTTTTTTTACTCAAAAAATATTTCATTATTCGGCCTCCCAGCGTAACCTGATTTTCGGACTGAGCAGCTCTCATGCTGCAGCCACCCTGGCTATTATTATTACGGGTTTTCATGCCGGAATATTGGATGATTACATACTCAACGGAACCATTATCTTGATTTTGCTAACATGTGTCGTGTCTTCGGTAGTAACACAAAAAGCGGCTCGCGAGATTGCATTGCAACAAAATAATGGTCAGCTTACGAAATCATTTATGGGGACATTTGCGCAGGAGAAAATATTGGTTTCCATTGCCAATCCTCCCAATATAGGGCATTTAATCGATTTTGCTTTTTTTATCAAGGATAAAAAGTCGGAAAATCCCATTTCGTTACTCGGAGTTGTGTCTAATAATATCGAAGCCGAAAAAAATATCATCAATTTTAGAAGAGAATTGCAGGAATCGGTTAATTCGGCAATTGCGGCCGAATTAAAAGTGGACATCATTACAACAATTGATCATAATATTCCTGACGGCATTGTGCGAACAGCTCGCGAAACAATGGCCGATATTGTGTTTATGGGTTGGCCGGGTAAGATGGGACTGTTCGAAAGATGGATTGGAGACAAAGTAGAAACGACAATAAAGAAGCTCGATAAAAACTTGTTTATTTGTCATTTGGAAAAACCGTTAATAACCCATAATCGGATTGTGGTAATTTCCCCACCGCTTGCCGAAAGAGAATACGGGTTTGAAGTGTGGGTCAATAAAATCGCAACTTTATCGCAAGAACTTTCGGCACCTGTCCTTCACCTCGGACACCCCGATACGCACAAAATAATATCGAACCAGAAAAACATTAAAAATTTGTTCACTTTTCAGACATTTACCGATTGGGCCGATTCGCTGGAATGCAAGAGTTTTATAAAGCCGGATGATTTGCTTATCGCGGTATCCGCTCATCCGGGCTATATATCTTATCTCTCCATTTTAGACGATTTGCCAACACGTCTCGAGAATAATTTTCCCAATTATAATAGAGTGGTAATCTATCCTCAGCAATATACGCCCGAGCATTTGCTGGATGACGAGCATCCTATTTTCACTCCCGTTTAATCGTAATTTCATTGCAATGAATTCAATACTTAACGTTTTTAGATTTGTCGTTATCTTCGTTTTCCTGGCCTTTATCTCCGCTTGCGGGTCAAAAAAGCCCACTCTCGTTCGTGTGGCCGATCCAACTCCCAAAAGAGAATTTCGAGGCACGTGGATTCAAACAGTAGGCCAGACTCGATATCAACAGATGAACAGCGCGGCCATGAAGCAATATATCGCCGATATGGTTCGCAAACTGGATGAGGCCGGTATCAATGCCGTAATTTTTCAGGTGCGACCGGAGGCCGATGCGTTCTACAAATCGAATCTCGAGCCGTGGAGCCGATTCCTTACCGAACGTCAGGGACAAGCACCCGACGATCCTTCTTTCGACCCTCTTGCCGTGATGATCGAAGAGTGCCACAAGCGAGGGATGGAGCTTCATGCATGGCTTAATCCTTATCGTGTGAAAACGAGCATGAGCACACAACTTGCGCCCAATCATATTTATTGGAAATATCCCGAACGATTTATTCAATATGGCACGCAATTGTTTTTCGATCCGGGTTTGCCCGAAAATAGGGCTTTCATCTGCGATGTTGTGCGCGACATCGTTTCGCGCTATAATGTAGATGCCATTCACATGGATGACTACTTTTATCCATATCCTATTGCCGGACAGCCGTTTCCGGACGATCGAAGTTTCTCGATGTATGCGGCCAAGCAAGGATTTTCGGCTACTCAGCGCGATGATTGGCGCAGGAACAATGTGAATTTATTGATTCAAGAAATAAAATATGCGATTGCCGCCACTAAGCCTTGGGTGCGATTTGGCGTAAGTCCGTTTGGAATTTACCGCAACAAAAAAAGTACCCCCGACGGTTCGGGAAGCGAAACCAACGGCTTACAGAATTACGATGATCTTTATGCTGACGTCAAACTTTGGGCAGAAAAAGGATGGATCGACTACAACATGCCCCAACTTTATTGGGAAATTGGACATCGGGCGGCCGATTATACCACTTTGCTTCATTGGTGGAATGCAAACAACAGTGGCAAACAATTATACATCGGGCAGGACTTAAAGCGAAGCATGGACAAAAACGAATTACCAACCAAAATTCGTCAATCGCGTGAAATGTCGTTTGTAAACGGGAATTGCTATTGGTATGGATATTTGATATTGGATAATGCCGATGGGGTAACAAGTTTGTTGAAAACCGAAATACATCGAGCCAAAGCGCTGTTGCCGGCTTATACACACATGTTCGACGGGAAACCCAAAAAAGTGAAAAACCTGAAGGAAATTTACACCGAAGACATGCACTTTTTGGCTTGGGATCGCGAAAATGACCCCACCAATCCCGAAAAGGCTAAGAATTATGTCGTTTATCGCTTTCGCGATGGAGAAAAAGTCGATATCCGTCGGGCCGAAAATATCGTGAAAGTGACCCCTGATAATTTTTACTTGTTTCCTTACGAAGGAGGGAAGAAAAAATACACTTATGTGGTGACGGCTCTGGATGCTTTTAACAATGAGTCGGGAGCAAAAAAAATAAAAATAAAACTATAATAAACATAAAATTCAGGTCTGAAATTTCCCCCAAGTTCGACGAAAGAAATATTTGTAATACGTTAATTATTAAGTATCATACTTATTTCTACTCTATGCGATAAATAAATGCTAATTTATTTTTTTGTTGAGAAAAATTATATAAATTTGCTTCGAATTAAAACTAAATTCGAGGCCTTATGAAAAGAAGTATTGTCCTGAGGCTAACGATATTTCTGTCGTTTTCCCTATTCTCGCAGAACAGCACGTCACTCAAACCTGATTATTTGTCTTACGGTCTTTTGGATGGCCAAACTATCGTTAAGTTCAATTTGTTGGGAGCGGCCGTTAGAAATTATTCCTTTTATGCCGAACGAATCCTCAGTAAAAGAGTTAGTGTGCTTTTGAGTTACAATGTCATGCCAAAGGGAGGAGTGCCCTATATCGGGCAATTCACCGATGATGAATCTGCTAAGAGTATTCGATTGGGAACATTTTCGTTTACTCCCGAAGTTCGTTTTTATTTGGCATCAGGCTATGGGGGCGGATTTTATATAGCGCCCTATTACCGATACGAACGATTTACGCTTTATCAACTTTCGACGACTTTTACCGATGACAATGATGTCGAACGCACTATTGATGTGGATGGCTCACTCAATACCCATAGCGGTGGAATCCTACTGGGATGTCAGTGGTTGGTGGGCTCCAAAAAGAACATTGTCCTGGATTGGTCTATTCTTGGCGTTCATGGTGGGAAAAGTTCGGGTAATTTTACGGGCATAACGGACGAAACTATTTCGCCAGAAGATCAACAAACACTAAAGCAGGACATTGAAGATGGGCTGGAAGATATTCCAATGATTAAAAGCGAGGTAAGCGTAGACGAACATTCTGCCAATATCAGGATCGATGGTCCGTGGGCTTTTATTCGCGGTTCTTTCTCGGTAGGTTATCGATTCTGATTTCGTATAAGCTTACGCCGATTCGGCAAAGAATTAACCGATTGGGTTTAGCCATTGCAAGTATGTCGTTACCCATCGAGTTGAAGGCATCCTGAAAGTTTAATGATAATTTTTTGACTCGCATTCAGGAGAAGAAAACAATGATGCCCTCACTTGTGCGATAACGACATTTGATTCATTTAACGACGAGTCAAAAGTAGCAAGATTAACGTGATATGGCGATCCGATTGGCTTTTTTTCGATAAAAGGTTTTTCCGTATTTGTCTATTTCATTGCCTATTGAAGTTCCCTTTTGTTGATCGTAATTCAATACATCCACGTTGTAAAGCAATCCCAGATCGTCGATTCGAGATGAAATCTCCAATATTTCGTCGAAAGTGATGTTCGAACCGATTATAGCCAAATCGATATCCGATCCCTCACGATAATTTCCCGTGGCTCTCGATCCGAAAATAAGGACTTCTTCCACATTCGGGAAATTGTCGAAAACGGACTGGATATCACGTCGTCAGCTATCCTTTCAGAATTACTGAACGAGTGGAAAAAAAGGGATGCTTTTATTCTTATTTTTTCTCATGATCTTAATCAATTGATCAAGATATCCGATACACTGACTGTTATAGAAAACAATACGGCTTACATGAAATCCGAATCATTGCCTGCTATCGGACAAGAAATACAAAAGGAAGCCCGTTCCAAAGTAAAAACAATTTTCAACACAGAGACCCATATTTAATATGTGACGCTCCGTTTCAGCCTCTCCCGGACGTTTTTCCGGCTCAATTATCCTTTTGGCATCTTCACTCAGTGACCGGACTCCATTTCCGGGGAAACCGGATTCCCCCTTTCTGTCGGAACTCTTTCCGCCAAAGATATAACAGAAAGGGGCTATGCCCAATTCCTGCGCAAGCAGCCGGTGATCATGTGCGTCAAGGTACGCAAGAACCTGGTCAAGGAAAAGATACTTGAAATGGGTGCCTTCGCTAGCAGGTCTGAGGGGATGAGGATCGATGCGGGAACCAGTATCTACCAATACCCCCTCTATTCCTTATCTTCACTCTCATGATGTTCATCTTTAATACTATTCTGATTATGAATTAGATAGATTAGAGCCAATACTCCCAATATAAACAGTATGATTAAAGATAAATAAAGAGTATCAAACAATGAATAAATCAAAGTTGATGCTATTATAGCAAAAATAAATATCAACAGATATATTTTCGTAGTTTTATTCGATGTTTGTCTTCCTTTAGACTTACGTGTTACGAAATATACAATAAACGGAGGAATCAAAGAGATTGCTAACCAAGTAATAGAATAGAGAATATTATTCATAATATCAACACATTATTTCTGATGCCGCCCAAAATCCGACAGATACTAAGGCCCCCACCAAAGTCCGGTCGCCATTCCTACTCAGAGGTATGGGATGTGTACAACATGACAAGAGACGTGGAGGCCGTATTCAGATGTTTAAAAACCGATTTAAAAGTACGTCCAAATACATAGAGCCACATATTTGGCTCGGAATAATGGCATACCAAATTGTCAACTACTAAAGTTTCGCACTTCAGAAAGGGCTGAAAATAAAGGAGAAAAAAGAGATAAAAAAAGAAAAAAAGCAGCATATTTTGTCTAATATATCATTAAAAATGAGTATATTAGCTGCATAATTACCAAA
>Ga0208461_1001406_pt1 | contig 21705 bp, 14 predicted proteins | sample AD_JPNTR4_MetaG_FD_184448 | JGI IMG/M metagenome (GOLD analysis project Ga0208461, IMG submission 184448) | Active sludge microbial communities of municipal wastewater-treating anaerobic digesters from Japan - AD_JPNTR4_MetaG (SPAdes) (version 2) | ecosystem: Engineered > Bioreactor > Anaerobic...
GTGGGTTCAAATCCCACCCGCGGCACTAGAGTAAATTCAAAATTCAAAATTCCAAACAAATTCAAAATTATAAATTATAGAGCCGTTGTTTAATTGTTTAATTATTGTTTTGGATTTTGTGCTTTGGATTTAATAATTCGAAGAAGTCATCACTGCATTTGGTATGGCAATGAAAAAGTTTTAAAGTTTTGAATTAAACTTTTGAATTTTACCCTTTGCATTTTAATATAACCTCTTTGTCTGCTATAATTCGGGCAAAGTGGGAAAAACAAATAACATGTTCCAACAACAAAATAAAACAATGAAAAATCCAAAAGATTCTCAGGAGAAAGTAAAGATTTGTGTTTTGGGAGGGGTGGGAGAAGTCGGACGCAATCTCTCTTTTATTGAGTATAAAAATCAAATTTTAGTCTTTGATTGCGGCTTGCGTTTTCCCGAAGAAGACATGCCGGGTATTGATTTTATCATTCCCAATGTCGATTATTTAGAAAAAAATCGCAAGAAAATTTTGGGAATGTTTATTACGCATGCCCATTATGATCATATTGGAGCTATTCCTTATATCGTTGAAAAATTAGGCAATCCCACTCTTTATACGGCGCCATTAACACGAGCGATTATTCTTAAAAGACAGGAAGATTTTCCTCATCAGAAAAAATTGGATATTGAAGCGATTGATACTAATAATTTAAAGCCTGTTTCATTAGGCAATTTTCGAGTTCATCCCTACCTCGTCAATCACAATGTTCCCGACACTTTAGGCTTTGCGGTGGAAACGCCATTAGGAACAATTTTTTATATGCCTGATTTTAAAGTTGATTTCAGTCCAATTATTGATCCGCCCATTGATTTAGGACGTATTGCTTTTCTATCTGCGAAAAACCCTCTGGTTTTGATGATGGATTCTACCGGAGCCGAAGAACCGGGCCATTCTATTTCGGAAAGAGGAATTTATGATGATTTGGAACATATTTTTGAACGGGCTTCGGGGCGAATTATTGTTGCCACCTTCGCTTCATTAATAAGTCGTTTGCAACAAATTATTTGGCTTTCGGAAAAATTCAATCGTCGAGTGGTCATTGACGGATACAGCATGAAAAGCAATGTAGAAATCGCTCGTCTGATGGGCTATTTGAAGATTAATAAAAATACCTTAATTTCACCTCAAGAAGCTCAAGGCCTTCTTTCTCGGCAACTCACCATATTGTGCACTGGTTCCCAAGGTGAAGATAGAGCTGTTTTGATGCGTATTGCTAATCGGGAGCACAAATACTTTAAAGTTGAAAGAGGCGATACAGTAATTTTTTCTTCTTCTGTTGTTCCCGGTAATGAAAGGACGGTTCAAAATTTGAAAGACACCTTTTATCGTCAAGGCGCTCGGGTATTTCATTATAAAATGATGGATATTCATGCGGGTGGTCACGCACAGCAAGAAGAGTTAAAGTTGATGTTGAATTTGATTCGGCCTAAATTTTTAATCCCTATTCATGGCCAATATTCAATGCTTCAAGCTCAGGCTGACATTGCCGAACAACTGGGAATGAAACGTGAAAACATCGTGGTAACAAACAATGGTCAAATTATTGAAGTAACCAAAAATCAAATTGTCGCCACCAATCAAGAAGTACCGGCTAATTATGTGATGGTTGACGGACTTGGAGTAGGTGACGTTGGCGAGGTGGTGTTAAGAGATCGTAATCAACTTTCAAAAGATGGAATGTTAGTGATTGTGACAGTGATTGACGGTGAAAATGGCGAATTAAGAGGCGAGCCAGAAATTTCTTCCCGCGGTTTCGTTTATTTGAAAGAATCGCAAAAATTAATGTCCGAAACGAAAAAATTGGTAAAAGACATCGTTCAAAAAACAGTTTCTAAAGATCGTACAACGAATTGGGCGTACATTAAAGATAATTTAAGAGATAAGGTAGGTGAGTTCCTGTTTAAAGAAACTCAAAGGCGGCCAATGATTTTGCCGTTTATTGTAGAGATTTAGTTTTTTGGACAAAGAAATAAAGATTGCGCTCTTTAGAGCTGAAATCTTGGCGAGTGCCTGACTGAACAATTGTAAAGCCTGCTGCTTGAAGAAGTGTTTTTAATTCTCGTTTTGAGAAGGCGTGGAGGTAACGCTGACATTGTTGAGCCCAGGGCAGGAAAAGATCTTTGTTATCCAAAGAAGTTTTTCTTAGCAAATGAAGAAAAAAATACTTTAGTCTTAAAAAAAGACGTTTCCAATTGCCACTTCGTAAAAGCCAGCTCATTCTTAAATCCCATACAGTGATCAGCATAATGCCATTAGGTTTTAAGACGCGCCAAGCTTCTTGAAGAAATTTCTGGCGGAATTCTCGAGAAGGAATGTGATGAAAAACAGCTAGACAAATAATTTCGTCAAAAAAATTATCTTCAAAAGGAAGAGTTAATGGAGAATCAAGAACCAAAAATTGAGCTGATGGGTGTTTCTGTTTTGCAAGATGAATCAATTTTTCGGAGACATCAACGCCAAAATAAGAGCAATTTTGGAAAAGAGGATATAATCGGCCATTACCGCAGCCCCAATCCAAAATTTTAATTTGAGGATCAAAGGAAAAATAAGGTTCAAGAAATTGTTTAAAATCAGACGGAATATTTTGGCGCGTTCTTGAAAAATCCTCCGCAATTAAGTTATAATCTTCTCGGGTTTTTTCTAATAAATAATTAGCGAATTCTTTTTCCATGAAAAACTTAGATGAAATAATAGAACAATTAGTAAAAGCAAACGTTTCGGATCGCGAAGAACTTGAAGCAATTAAAAGAGAATATTCGGAAGAAAATGATACTAATTTGCCGACCAATGTTGAGCTTTTAAAAGCTTATCATAACTTAGTTCAAAAGAAAAGGATTCAACCCAACAAGAAAATAGAGAGCCTTTTGAAAACGCGGCCGATGAGATCTTTATCGGGTATTGTTAATATTACGGTATTAACAAAACCTTTTGGCTGCCCGGGCCATTGCATCTTTTGTCCGAATGAAGCAGGTTTTCCCAAAAGCTATTTAAAAGGTGAGCCGGCGGCGGATCGAGCTTTTGATTTAAAATTTAATCCTTATCTTCAAGTTCAAAAAAGATTAGAAATGTTGAATGATCAAGGGCACCCCATTGATAAAATGGAGTTGAGAATTGTTGGTGGCAGCTGGTCTTGTTATCCAAAAAGTTATCAGAATTGGTTTGTGAGAGAGTGCTATCGTGCGGCCGATGATTTTCAAAGAAAAAGAAAATATTCAAGGCGTTTCTCTCTTGAGAAATTGCAGAAAATCAACGAAACAGCCCGAGTAAGAATAGTGGGAATGTCTATTGAGACGCGCCCCGATTTAATTACGCCAAATGAGCTGAGGCATTTAAGGCGTTTGGGCGTGACAATGGTAGAGGTCGGAGTTCAGACTATTTTTGATGAAATTCATCAGAAAAACGCTACTAATTTAAGCGCAGCAATAATTGCTCAAGCGACCAAACTACTGAAAGATGCTGGTTTCAAAGTGCTCTATCATATTATGCCCAATCTTTACGGGTCTGATTTAGTCAAAGACAGAGAAATGGCATGTATTATTTTTAATGATTCTCGTTTTAAACCCGACTGGTTAAAAATTTATCCAACTGTCGTTTTAGAAAATACGCCTCTTTATCGGTTGTATCAAGAAGGAAAATACCAGCCTTATACAGATGAAGAACTGATTAATCTGTTGATTGCGATCAAAACAGAATTGCCTTATTGGGTAAGAGTGGCGCGCATCATCCGGGACATTCCAGCGCAAAAAGTAGTAGGAGGTACTCAGCTGTCTAATCTTCGAGAAATTATTCAAAAAAGAATGAAAGAAAGGGGATTGGTTTGCCATTGCATTCGGTGTCGCGAGGTGAAAGAGAATTACAATCCTAAAGAAAAAATATATCTTTTTCGAGAGGATTACGAGGCTTCTGATGGCCGGGAGGTGTTTTTGAGTTTTGAGAATAAGGAGCGGACCAAACTCTTTAGTTTATTGCGTTTACGTCAGCCATCGTTTCAAGAAGAGCCCATTTTTAAAAGTCTCAAGGGAGCGGCTTTAATCCGCGAAATTAAAACTTTCGGAGAGCTCGTTCCTTTATCAGAAGATAAAATTGCACCTCAGCACAAAGGCTTGGGCAAAAAATTAATGAGAGAAGCGGAACGAATTGCAATAGAAGAATTTGGTTTGAAAAAAATAGCCGTTATTGCTGGGGTAGGCGTAAGAGAATATTTCAGACATTTAGGTTACAAACTGGAAGAGACGTACATGGTAAAAAATGTAAATCTCAAATCTCAAAAATCAAAAAGACGAAAATCAAAAGTCAAAACTCCCGCTTATGGCGGGCAAATGGGGAAAATTGAAAATTAACATTGATAATCGCTATTTATCGATCGGTAGGCAGACAAAAAATTATCGTTGAGATCTTTTACGGAAGAGTAATATTGCTTGTCCATTTATTTTTATGCTATAATGGTGAAGTGGTAAAATAGTCGTTTAAATTAATAAAAAATATGAAAGGATTTTTTGGACATATTGAAAAAGATACTTTAGAAAATGAAAATTTTCGTAAGGTGTTATATACGGCTCAACATTGCCAATTAGTTTTGATGAGTCTTCAACCTAATGAAGAAATAGGAATGGAGGTTCATCCTGACAATGATCAATTTTTCCGTTTTGAAAAAGGAACGGGGAAGGTGATTATTGATGGTAATGAGTATAATGTAACTGATGGCGATGCTATCATTGTGCCAGCCGGTGCAGAACATAATGTTATCAATACGTCGAGTGATGAACCGTTAAAGCTTTACACTATTTATGCTCCTCCTCATCATCAAGATGGAGTGGTGCGCGCTACCAAAGCAGAAGCAGAATTAAATTCACCAGAATTCGACGGCAAAACGACTGAATAAAAATATTGCGCCTTTTTGATTAAAAAGTCGCCCCAACTGGGCGACTTTTATTTTTTTATTTTTTCTTTTTTAATTCTTCTTCCACGATCTTTTCCGTTGTTTCGTCACTTTCGCCAGATAGGCGACACATTCCCATCAGCAGGAGCCATCCTAATTGAAAAATTGCGGCAATAACCCAATACCAAAAACGATCAAATTTGATATTGAAGGCAATGAAGAGCACTTCAGCTAACATAATTGGCCAGATGCAGAGAATAACGTAAGCAATCCAGTGAATTATTTTTTTGTAAAGTTTCATTTTCCCCTCCTCAAATCATTATAGAAACTCACGATTTAAAAGTCAAAATGGGCAAGCAGAAGGAATAATTGAATAATGACGTGGCGGCAAGAATTTTTCAAAGAAAAATTCTTGCCGCCTTTAAACAATTGGACATTTTAATCTTAAGCATATTGGTCATTTGAAGTTGGGCGTGAGTAGTTTTTGGTGGGGATTCTTCGCTAACGCTCAGAATGACAATAAAAAAGTCAAAAATCAAAGCTCAAAACTCAAAACCACAACTTAAAACGCAAAACTATTTATTTTGTCATCCTGAACGAAGTGAAGGATCCCATGCCAAGTAATCGAGGGATTCTTCGCTAACGCTCAGAATGACAACAATAACTCAAAACTCAAAGCTCAAAACTCAAAACCACAACTTAAAACGCAAAAACTTAAAACGCAAAACTATTTATTTTGTCATCCTGAACGCAGTGAAGGATCTCATGCCAACTAAGTGAGGGATTCTTCGCTAACGCTCAGAATGACTCTCCACTTTTTGTCATCCTGAGGGCGAAGCCCGAAGGATCTCATATCTAAAATTTTTGTTGAATCAACAACAGGAAAACCAAATTATTTTTTGATTTTCATCAATTTTTTTCTGTAACTGTTAGCAAATCGATGAGCCTCATCTCGAAGCCTCAGGAGATCTTCTTTGGAAAGTTCGATTAAATCTTTAACAGATTTTTTCATTTTTCCGAAAATCAATTTATCATTCTGAAACTTGGAAATGCCTACTACGGGAATAGAAACTTTTCTTTGAGCGAGGATTTTTTCAAAAGTTCGAACTTGTTCGCGGCCACCATCCACCAGGATTAAATCAGGATAGGGCCATTCGGGATGATTTAATCTTCTTTCGAGCATTTCAGTGAGTGCTAATAGATCATCATTTTTTGGAGCGTTTCTAATTTTAAAAAGACGATATTGAGAAGGATCAATGTCTTGATTTTGAAAAACAACCATCGCTCCGACAGTTTCCTTACCACTGAAATGGGAAATGTCATAGCCCTCAATTCTTAGTTGAGGAGATGGTCGGAAGTCTTCCTTGGTAACCAGATAAGAATCTTCTATTTGATTAAATAATTTTAATTTTTCAGGATAATTTTTTTTCAAAAATATTTTGGCCTTTTTCGTTTTGCCTTGCAAAAAATCAATCATCGCTCGAATGATTTTGTTATAATCTTCCTCGCTGATTTTATTAATACATTTGCCGGGGCAAAGGCCAATTTGATAATGAAAGCATGGCCGACCGCTATTTAAAGCGCAGGTGCTATAGGGAAAAATTTTTCGAAGCGAATGAAGAAAGTTTTTAGCGAGGGAATAGCTTTGGAGCGGTCCAAAAACAAAAACATTTTGAGGCTGATATTTAGAAAGCTCACGGCCGCGAACAATACGAGGGTAGGGCCATTTGCTTTGAGGAATAATAATATAAACAAACGAGCGATTATCTTTCTCTTTAATATTAAAGAAAGGCTGATATTTCTTAATAAAGTTTGCTTCGAGGACGATCGCTTCTAAAAGATTATCCGTAATTTTCCATTCAACATCAGCAGCTTCTTCCGTCATTTTTTGGGTTTTCGGATCAGTCGGTGAAAGATAATTTTTTAAACGATTTCTTAAATGAGCAGCGCGGCCGATGTAAATGATTTTTCCAGTTTGATCCTTGAAGAAATAGACGCCAGGGGAAAGGGGAGCTTTTTTAATTTTTTGGGCAACGCTATTTTTCATAATGGTTTAATATGAGTTTGATTCAATTTTTTAAGATAGAATCCGGTATAAGAATTTTTATGTTTCATAATTTCTTCAGGCGTGCCGGTTGCAACAATTCTCCCGCCTTTATCACCGCCTTCTGGTCCTAAGTCAATAATGTAGTCGCAGGCATTAATAAAATGAAGATTGTGTTCTACTACCAAAACAGTATTACCTCGATCAACCAATTGTTCAAGGATTTTGAGAAGCAATTCAATATCATAATAATGTAAACCAACGGTGGGTTCATCTAAGAGATAGATAGTTTTAGTGGCTGTTTGGGAAAGCTCTTTGGCTAATTTGATTCTTTGCGCTTCACCGCCAGAAAGAGTGGTAGCGCTTTGACCTAATTTAATATAGCCCAAGCCCATCTCTTTTAAAATTTTTAATTTTTCTTCGATAGGATAAATATCTTCAAAAAATTCATAGGCTTCATCAACAGTTAATTCCAAAACATCGGCAATGTTTTTCTTGTTGTATTTAACTTCAAGGGTTTCGCGATTGAATCTTTTTCCCCGGCAAACTTCGCATTGCACTAGAATAGGGGGCAGAAAATGCATCTCAATTAATTTATAGCCAGCGCCTTCGCAAGCTTCGCAGCGGCCGCCCTTCACATTAAAAGAGAAGCGGCTTTTAGTGTATCCTCGACTGCGAGCATCTTCCAACGAAGCAAAGAAGTCTCGAATCGGATTGAAGACGCCAGTATAAGTAGCAGGATTGGAGCGCGGTGTGCGGCCAATGGGACTTTGATCAATTTCCACAATGCGTCTTACATATTCCGTACCAAAAATTTTCGAAGCATATTCTAAAGGAGAAGTAAATCGGCCCAAGGTGTGATTGACGCTTTTTTTAATAACCTCTAAAAGTGATGATTTGCCACTACCAGAGACGCCAGTTACAGCAATGAGTTTTCTTAAAGGAATTTCAACATCAACATTTTTTAAATTATTTAGACGGCAGCCAATAATTTTAATTTTTTCAGTAATATTAGTTCGGCGATTAAAATGCGGAATTTCTCGTTCGTGGCGTAAATATTCCAAAGTTAAACTTTTAATTTTTTTATCATTCAAGACTTTTTGAGTTTCACCTGCCACCACAACTTCACCACCATTAACGCCAGCGCCCGGTCCTAATTCAACAAAATAATCAGACGAAGCAATTGTTCTTTCATCATGTTCAACGACAATAACAGTGTTGTTTAGCTCTTTTAATTTTTTTAAAGTTTTTAAAAGTTTTTCTGTATCTCGTTCATGTAATCCAATAGTGGGTTCGTCTAAAACGTATAAAGTATTAGAAAGCTTAGATCCTAGTTGCGACGCAAGGCGAATGCGTTGAGCTTCGCCGCCAGACAATGTTTCAGCCTCGCGACTTAAAGTTAAATAATCCAGCCCAACTTCCAAAAGGAAGCCGAGTCGACTCAGAATTTCATCGATGAGAATATGAGCAATCTTTTTTTCTTTTTCCGTTAATTTCTCTTCAAGATTAAAAAAGAAGCTGTAGGCATCTTCAATGGTTTGAGTGACGATTTCCCAAATATTTTTATTAGCTACTTTGACCGCGAGGGCTTCGTTTTTCAATCTTTTACCCTGACAATCAGGGCAAATAGTGTTGAGAAAAATATCTTCCTTGCCCAAACCATGACAGGTGGGACAGGCGCCGTAAGGGCTATTAAATGAGAAAAGACGCGGTTCGATTTCCGGAAAAGAAAATCCATCTTTTGGACAGCTAAAACGATTGGAATAAAGAATATGCAATTCTTTGTCAGTTGGGAAAGAAACATCGATTAAACCATTGCTATAATCCAAGGCCATTTCAATGGCCTCAAAAAGACGGCTGCTATCCTTTATGGGTGGCCGATCAATGACAATTTCAATATTATGAATTTTATAACGCGATAGCACTATTTTATCATGAAGCGAATGCAACTTACCATCAATAACTGCCTCGGCAAACCCTTTGTTTAAATAATCGTAAAGGAGTTGGTAATATTCACCTTTACGTCCATACACAACCGGCGACAAAATTGTTACATAATCAAGCTTTAATTCTTTGGCTTTGTTAATGATAAGATTAAAAATTTCTTCAGGCGAAAGTTTTTCAATAGGAGTGCCACAAATAGGACAATAAGGCTTGCCAATGCGAGCAAAGAGCACTCGAAGATAATCATAAATTTCTGTCAGCGTTGCCACAATGGAACGCGGATTATGGGAAAGCGCCCGTTGATTAATAGCGATAGCGGGCGAGAGTCCTTCAATGTCATCAACATCAGGCTTTTCCATTTGTCCTAAAAACTGTCTGGCATAAGGCGAAAGCGATTCGATATATTTTCTTTGGCCTTCTGCAAATAAAGTGTCAAAAGCCAAAGAAGATTTTCCCGAACCAGATAAGCCAGTAAAAACAATTAATTTATTTTTAGGCAACTCGAGATTGATATTTTTTAAATTGTGAGTCCGAGCACCAATAATTTTAATTTTTTCTTCTTTCATATTTTTAATTTATTTTAATTCCTCTTTTTCAATAAGATCACGAACTTCTTTTTGAATGCTCTGAGGAGTAACGTGATGTTTTTTATTATAATTCATTTGAATGAGTCGACGACGATTTGCTTCTTTGATAGCTGTTTTCATAGAATCAGTAATCGTATCAGCATAAAGAATAATTTTGCCTTTCACATTTCGGGCGGCGCGGCCCATCAATTGAATCAGAGAGACGCTACTTCGTAAAAATCCTTCTCGATCGGCATCAAGAATCGCCACGATGGTGACTTCGGGGAGATCTAATCCTTCGCGCAAAAGATTAACGCCAATTAAAACATCGAATTTACCTTTTCGAAAATCAGTCAGAATTTGAGCTCGTTCCATTGTTTTGGTATCTGAATGCATGTAGTTGGCTTTTATTTTTAGATTTTTGAGGTAATCAGTTAGTTCCTCGGCAGTTTTTTTCGTTAAAGTATTAATTAAAACACGGCCACCATTTTTAACAGTCGCTTTTATCTCTTCAATTACGTCATCAATTTCGCTGCGATTTCTCTTTTTATCAAAAACAGGTCGAATTTCAATCGGCGGATCCACTAAAAATGTAGGTCGAATAATCTGTTCTACCACCTGGCTGGAATTTTTGATTTCAAATTCTGATGGCGTAGCGGATGTGAAAATAATCGGACCAGTGCGTTCCAAAAATTCCTTGAATTTCAAAGGGCGATTATCTAAAGCAGAAGGCAGGCGGAATCCATATTCAACTAATATTTCTTTTCGGCTGCGATCACCTTCGTACATTCCTCTGATTTGAGGGATGCTGATATGTGATTCATCAATAATTGTGAGAAAGTCGGGTTTGCCATTTTGATAGGGGAAATAAGAAAGAAGGGTTTCTGGCGGTTCGCCCGGCAATTTATTTAAAAGATGACGGGAATAATTTTCGATTCCATGACAATAACCCAGATTTTTAATCATCATTAAATCATTCAGCGTGCGGCGTTCTAGCCGCTCGGCTTCTAAAAATTTCTTTTGCTTACGAAAAAATTCTACACGCTCTTTTAATTCGGCTTTAATATCTTCAATTGCTTTTTCGCGCTGAGGGATTGTAGAAATAAAATGTTTGACTGGTAAAATAACTAATTCCTGAAGATCTTCTTTGATATCTCTTGTAGTGGCATCAAGAATGGAAAGACGAGAGATTTTCTGATTAGTTAGTTCAATACGATTAATTACTTCTCCAGAAGCGGGGATTAATTCAAATACATCACCGCGGACGCGAAAGGCGCCTCGTTTTAAATCACTATTAGTCCGTTCGAAATGAATTTTGACGAGCTGTTTAATAAGGTCGTTGCGTGTCAGCGGCTGCCCTAATTCAAGATGAATAGCGGCTGAAAAATAATTTGCCGGTAAACCAAGATTATAAATACAGGAAACAGAAGCAACTACAATAACATCTCTTTTTTTAAGAAGCGCCGACGTCGCCTTATGGCGGAGGCGGTCGATTTCTTCATTTATAATAGCTTCTTTGGAAATGTAGGTATCAGTAATAGGAATATAGGCTTCGGGTTGATAATAGTCATAATAAGAAACAAAGTAGCACACTTCATTTTCGGGGAAAAAAGTTTTGTATTCGCGATAAAGTTGGGCGGCCAGAGCCTTATTGGGAGCGATTACTAAAGTTGGTTTGTTATAAGCGGCAATAACATTAGCAATCGTAAAAGTTTTGCCACTGCCCGTAACGCCCAGAAGCGTTTGAAAACGATAACCTTTGTTAAGGCCTTCGATTAAGTGTTTGATTGCTTCGGGTTGATCACCCGCTGGTTTGTATGGAGCGACTAGTTTAAACATATATAAGGAAAATCGCCCCCTTTTTGGATCTCTATAGGCATAAGGGGCTTTCAAGTATATTTTAATTATAACACAACAGACTCAAAAGTCAAAGCTCAAAGCTCAAAGCTCAAAACTACAACTCAAAACCTTAAAACTAACCTTTTATCATCCTGAAGGCACTCTCTCTTATTGTCATCCTGAGGGCGAAGCCCGAAGGATCCCGTGCCACCCCTCCTTTTTATCATCCTGAACGCAGTGAAGGATCTTATGCCCAGTAAGTGAGGGATTCTTCGCTGACGCTCAGAATGACGATAAAAAAGTCAAAAGTCAAAAATCAAAGATCAAAAAGATAATAACCCAAAGCTCAAAACTGCAACTTAAAACCCTAAAACCTTCTTTCGTGACGATTAACACGAAATAGGTAAGAATAAAATTTCATGAATTAATTCATGAAATGTGTTGAGGCGGCGGAAATTTTCTGAAAGAAAATTTCCGCCGCCTTCAATCAAACTAAAAATTTATCATTAAAATAATACTAATGCTAAATAAAAATTCCGGGTTTTGGGCCGGAATTTTTTCATTTTAATTCGTCATAAAAAATAATTACTTGGGTTCTGGCATTCTGAATGGTTTTTGCAAGCTGTTCAACATCTTTATTGTACATTCTGATACAACCACTACTAACGTAGTGACCAATTGATTTCGGATCATTAGTCCCGTGAATTTTGTAAATCTGTTCTTTGCCATCTATTGTGAAAGAGATAGCTACAGCGCCCATTGCATTTAGAGGATGACGAGGCGGAACAACGTCGGGCAATTCTACGCCATGGTTTTTTAAATACTTCTTTTTGATGTTTTCTGTTGGATACCAATACGGTTGAAAAACTATTTTAGAGACCTCTCCGACTTTTGGCAATGGTTTGAGATAGTTAATTGAAGCAGGTCCGGCAATAGGAAAGACAAAGACGACACTTCCCGTTTCTAATTCTTTTAAGGTCAATTGTAAATTTTTCAAATCAACAAGAATCTGATAAACATAATTAGTCGAAGCATAACTTTTGACAGCGCATAAAAAAATGAGGATCAGGAAAATAAATAAAATAACCCATTTTAAATTTTTTAAAGGACGCATTTTTACCTCCTAGCTTCATTATATATAGTCCATTCAAAATTTCAAATTCTTGCGTTGGCTTCCTAACAATAATTTTTTGATTTTTGATTTTTTTATCGTCATTCTGAGCGTGAGCGAAGAATCCCTCGATTAGCTGGCATGGGATCCTTCGGACTTCGTCCTCAGGATGACAAGGAGCGGGGAGTCATTCTGAGCGTGAGCGAAGAATCCCTCGGCTATCTGGCATGGGATCCTTCACTTCGTTCAGGATGACAAAAAAGGAGAGTTGGCAAGAGATCCTTCACTGCGTTCAGGATGACAACAAGCGGATAGTTTTGCGGTTTTAAGTTGTGGCTTTGAGTTTTGACTTTTGAGCTTTGACTTATTATTTTTTTGATTTTTGAGATTTGCATTTTGAGATTTGAGATTTTATAATATTTTTATGCGTATCATTAGTGGCATTAGACCAACAGGTATTGTTCATATTGGCAATTATTTAGGAGCCATTCGTAATTGGCTTAATTTGCAAAATAAAAAGACCAATCATTGTTTTTATTTTATTGCCGATTATCACAGTTTTACTGATCCACCCATTTCCGCTGAAGAAAAACGGGAAATGATCGATACGATGATGATTGATTTTTTAGCTTTGGGTCTTGATCCTAAAAGATCGGTTCTTTTTTTACAATCTCAAATTCAAGAAGTTTTAGAGTTGGCATGGATTATTGATTGCTTGACGCCGATGGGTGAGTTGGAGCGAATGACGCAATATAAAGATAAAAGTCAAAAACAGGCAAACAATATTAATGCCGGACTTTTTACTTATCCGGCTTTAATGGCAGCGGATATTTTAACTTTTAAAGCCGAAGGAGTGCCGGTGGGAGACGATCAACTCCAGCACTTAGAATTTACGCGTGAAGCAGCGCGGCGCTTTAATCGAGTTTATGGCAAAACATTTCCTGAACCAAAATCTCTTTTAACGCCAGTGCCTCGTTTAATGAGTTTAAAAAATCCTTTAGAGAAGATGTCGAAAAGCGACCCTGATTCTTATATTTATGTTTTAGACAATCCCGAATCTATTACTTTAAAAATTAAAAGTGCCACTTCTGCTTCTAATGAATTTTTTGAGCGAATCCATTTTACACAAAATGATTTTGTGTTTGAAGTGAAATCTAATTATAATGATCATCCGGAAATTGAAAAAATGGAAGCAGCCATTAAAAATCTTTTATTAATGTATCAAGAATTTTGTCCCAAAGAATTTAAGCCGCTTCTTAAGGGAGATGAAATTGACATTGAGCGATTGCGTTATAGTGAAATTAAAAGCAAATTAGCCGAAGCGATTATTAAATATTTTGAGCCAGCACGTTTACGGAAACAAGAATTGTTAAAAAATAAAAAGAAAGTAATTAAAATCTTTTTGGATGGTAGTAAGACGGCTCGGCTCATTGCTAAAAAAACCCTCAAGGAAGTAAAAGTCAAAGTAGGACTTTACTAAAAAATCAAAAATTGGAAACGAAGAGCAGCGGCGATTTTTCTAAAAGAAAAATCGCCGCTGCTTTCTCGTTCCACTTCCAAAATAATTTTTTGATTTTTGATTTTCTTTCTGTCATTACTTTTTTTGATCTTTGATTTTTGACTTTTTCATTGTCATTCTGAGCGAAGCGAAGAATCCCTCGGCTATCTGGCATAAGATCCTTCGGGCTTTGCCCTCAGGATGACAAAATAAATGGTTTTGCGTTTTAAGTTGTAGTTTTGAGTTTTGAGCTTTGAGTTTTGAGTTATTCATTGTCATTCTGAGCGAAGCGAAGAATCCCTCGGCTATCTGGCATAAGATCCTTCGGGCTTTGCCCTCAGGATGACAAGAAAGCGGAGTGTCATTCTGAGCGTGAGCGAAGAATCCCTCGGCTATCTGGCATAAGATCCTTCGGGCTGCGCCCTCAGGATGACAAGAAAGCGGAGTGTCATTCTGAGCGTCAGCGAAGAATCCCTCGATTAGCTGGCAAGAAATCCTTCGGGCTTCGCCCTCAGGATGACCAAAGGATAGTTTTAAGGTTTTGAGTTGTAGTTTTGAGCTTTGAGTTTTGAGTTATTCATTGTCATTCTGAGCGAAGCGAAGAATCCCTCAACTAGCTGACAAGAGATCCTTCGGGCTGCACCCTCAGCATGACGCCCCATCTTTTAGGCGGGCTGGCCCGGCTGGAGCGAGCAGGCAGAGTTTTAAGATCTAGCATTTTCTTCTTGCAAAAAAACGGATGATGCGGTAAGATAGAATAAGTCGAAAAATAAACAAAAGAACATTATTTGTTATGGGTGGTGTACCTACCAAACATTCAACACATGGAAAAGTGAGACGCAGACGCTCCCACTTAAAACTCCAATCACAAAGCTTTACTGCTTGCCCCAAGTGTGGCGCCGCGATGATTCCGCATCGCTATTGCCCCAATTGCGGCTATTATGGTCAAAAAGAAGTGGTGGACGTCTTAGCCAAACTTTCCAAAAAAGAGAAAAAGAGTCGAGAGAAAGAAATAAAAAAATAATTTATGGCCACGCGCCATCTTTGTCGTTCTATTCTTTTACAATCTCTTTACGAATGGGATTTTTGTCGCACCAAACTTAATCACGAGGCTGATTTAATGGCGATTATTGATCGCAATATGAAAGATGCTTTGTCGCTTATTGATGAACCAGAGTTTGTTTATCGCTTGGCAAAAAATTTAGTTGATCATTTTGCAGAGATTGATAAGATTATTCAGAAAACAGCCCCCGAGTGGCCTTTAGACCAGATCAATTTAATTGATCGCAATGTTTTGCGGTTGGGTCTTTCTGAACTTCTTTTCGGACCGAAAGATGAGGTGCCGCCAAAAGTGGCTATCAATGAAGCAGTGGAATTGGCAAAAACTTTTGGCAGTGAATCATCAAGCAAATTTGTGAACGGCGTTTTAGGAACAATTTATCGCCAATTAGTAGAAGAAGGATTGATTAAAGAGCCAGAACAAAAATCAGAAAAAGCAACGCCTTCAGATTCATCTCCCGAAGCAACCGAAAAAAATGATCAAGCCGGAACAGCCAGCAACGAGATTCCCAAAGATTTGCCTCCTGATCAAAAATAGAATTATTTTTTTTCTTTCTTTTTTAATTTACTTTAATCAATGGACAAATTTGAAGAATTAGAAGAAAATCTTAAAATTAAATTTAAAAATATTGATTTATTAAAACAAGCCTTTTCTCATCGTTCCTACCTCAACGAAAATCCCTACTGGCGTTTGGGGCATAATGAGCGTCTCGAATTTTTAGGCGATGCCGTGCTCGAACTTGCTGTCAGCGAGTATCTTTTTAAAAAATTTCCTTCAGAACCAGAAGGATTTTTAACTAATTTGAGAGCCAGTCTGGTTAATGCAGAAACTTTAGCTGATGCTGCCAATAATTTAAATTTCAATAAATATCTTCTCTTATCCAAAGGCGAAGCCAGAGATTTGGGTCTTGGTCGCCGTTATATTTTAGCTAACACTTTTGAAGCGCTCTTGGGCGCCATTTATTTAGATAGTGGTTATAAAAAATGTCAGCAGTTTGTTGAAGAAAATCTCATCAATGTTTATTTAGAAGTAATTATGAAAGAAGGCAAATATAGAGATGCCAAAAGTTTGTTGCAAGAAAAAGTTCAAGCCGAAATTGGTATTACGCCAGTTTATAAAACATTAAACGAATGGGGGCCGGATCATGCCAAGCATTTTCAGGTAGGCGTTTATTTTGGTGATAAGTTAATCGCTGAAGGCGAAGGCACTTCTAAAAGATTAGCCGAACAGGAAGCAGCCAAGAAAGCTTTGGCTGATGAAAGTTGGCAGCCGTCGTTAAATTCTAAAAAGCAAAAGCAGGATAAGAAAGAGAAATAATGTATGAAATTGAAATCCTTAGAAATTTTAGGCTTTAAATCGTTTGCTAACAAAACTACCTTTTCTTTCCCCGCTAATTTTACGGCGATTGTTGGGCCAAATGGCAGTGGTAAGTCAAATATTGTTGATGCCATCCGCTGGGTTTTAGGGGAACGCGATTTAAAAAAATTAAGAGTAGCTCATGCCGAAGAAGTAATTTTTAATGGTACGCCAAACAAAGCGCGGATGTCGTTGGCTCAGGTTTCTATTACTTTAGATAATAGTCAAAATGAATTGCCCATTGATTTTAAAGAGGTTGTTATTACGAGGCGATTAGAACGTGGCAAAGAAAATCAATATTTTATTAATGATTCTTCAGTGCGTTTGAAGGACGTGGTAGAGCTTTTAGCCAAAGCCAAAATTGGGAGTGAAGGCTTGACCATTATTAATCAAGGTCTGAGTGATGCTTTGCTCAAGGCGTCGCCCAAAGAGAGGCGAGTGATGATTGAGGAAAGTTTGGGATTGCGAGAATTTCAATTAAAAAAGGAAGATGCCAAAAGAAAATTAGAAGCGAGCCAGATTAATTTAGAAAAAACGCAAGCGTTACTTGAAGAACTAAAGCCACATCTGCGTTCTTTGCGACGACAAATTAATCGATGGGAGAAACGCGAAGAAATTACCAAAACCCTTTCTCTTTTAGAGCAGACTTTTTATTCTGCGAAGTTTCAGGAAATTTATCTTGAGAGACAAAAGATTGAAGATGAACGTCAGAAGGCTGAGGCAGAACAAAAAAAGCAAGAGGCAGTACTGAAGGATTTAGAGCAGAAATTTGATGAGTTAGAAAAAAGTCGGCCAGATTTTTCTCAACAATTTCAAGAATTAAGAGGGAAAATCGATGCTGTTGAAAAACAAAAAGGAGATTTATTAAAAAGCTTAGGCCGCATTGAAGGTCAGATTGAAGGATTAAAACGTTTCGCGCCTGCCAATAATAATGAACCGACCCAATCCGAATTAGCCAAAACCATCAAACATATTAAAGAAGAGTTAAATCAGGTGCTGAATTTTGATTTGGAAAAGACGCGGGAGGCGATTAAAAAATTAATTAAAGAAATTGATGAATTATTTGTTCAGGAAAAAATGCCCACCAATGAAAAAGAGATTGCAAATTTACAAGCGGAAAAAGAAAATATTTTAGCGGAGATTGAAAAACTTAATCAACAGGTAAAAAATTATAATGATGAACTAGACGCTCTCAGAAAGAAAGATGAAGAAGTCGGTAAAGATTCTCATAGCGTTCTTTTGGAATTGCAAAAGCAGCGCAACCTTTTGGCAGATCTTAATCGTCAGCTCAACGAAATTTCTTTAAGAGAAGAAAAAAACAAATTACACGAAGCAGATTTAGTTACAAGATTAAAAGAAGCCAATCTAAGTTTAGAAGATTTTCAATGGGAGAAAATTAAAGATCTCGATACGGAAAAAGTTTTGAAAGATAATAATATTTCAGGATTAGATGATTTAGAGTTGAGGATTTTGCGTTTCCGCCGGGAATTGGCCAATATTGGTGAGATTGATGAATTAACTTTAAAAGAAGCAAAAGAAACAGAAGAACGCTATCAATTTCTTTCTCAGCAATCAGAAGATTTAATTAAGGCCGAGGCTGATTTAGAAAAAATCATTGCGGAGTTAACTGAAAGAATTGATACTCAATTTAGTGAATCATTAAAAATTATTAATGAAGAATTTAATAAATATTTCCGAATGATTTTTGGTGGAGGTCGAGCAAAATTATCCGTAATCAAAATTCCCAAACGGCAGAAAAAAGAAAAAGGAGAGGAGGGGAATGGCGCTGAGAAAAATAGATTAGCGGCAATCGAAGAAATAAAAAATGAAGAAGTGGTATCGGAAGAAAATGAAGAGAAACAAGAGTTTGAAACTGGAATTGAAATTTCAGTTGACTTACCGCGTAAAAAAATTAAAAGCTTGGAATTATTGTCAGGTGGCGAGCGATGTTTGGTTTCCGTAAGCGTTTTATTTGCGATTGTTTCGGCAATGCAGCCGCCATTTGTAGTGCTTGATGAGGTTGATGCTGCATTGGATGAAACAAATGCTCAACGTTTTGCTAAAATTTTAGCGGATATTGTTGATACTACTCAATTTATTGTGGTAACTCATAATCGAGCAACGATGGAAATGGCGCAGATTCTTTATGGCATTTCTATGTCGGAGGATGGAACATCCAAAGCCATCTCGCTGAAATTAGAAGAAACGCAATAAAAAATTAGAGATAAAGTTGAAGGCGGCGAGGATTTTTCTTCGAAAAATCCTCGCCGCCCCGCACGCCATTCTGAACGTCAGCGAAGAATCCCTCGGATAGCTGGCAAGAGATCCTTCACTGCGTTCAGGATGACAAAATAAATGGTTTTGCGTTTTAAGTTGTAGTTTTGAGCTTTGAGCTTTGAGTTTTGAGTTATTATCTTTTTGATCTTTGATTTTTGATCTTTGATTTTTTTATTGTCATTCTGAGCGTCAGCGAAGAATCCCTCACTTGTTTGGCATGGGATCCTTCACTTCGTTCAGGATGACAAGGAGTGGAGAGTCATTCTGAGCGCCAGCGAAGAATCCCTCGGTTGCTTGGCATGGGATCCTTCGGGCTTCGCCCTCAGGATGACCAAAGGATAGTTTTAAGGTTTTAAGTTGTGGCTTTGAGCTTTGAGCTTTGACTTATTATTTATCTTTTTGATTTTTGATCTTTGATTTTTGACTTTTGATTTCTTTTGCGTATAATCAAGATATTGCAATTTTAACTTGGTCGTCAAAATTATTTCATTTTTATGCTAGTTATCAGATTAAAACCAGTTGGCAGAAAACATCAAATTTCTTTTCGTATTGTCGTTACAGAAAAACGTTCCAAATTAAACGGCCCTTATCGTGAGGACCTTGGTTTTTATAATCCCGCCAGTGATAAATTCGCGGTGAATGCCGAACGAGCCAAATATTGGCTTGGTGTGGGCGCTCAGCCATCGGATACTGTTTATAATATTTTTGTTTCCGCAGGCGTGATAGAAGGTCCTAAAAAAATAGTAAAAATAAAAAAAGCGAAAAAGAGCAAAGAAAGAGAAAACATTCAAGCAACAGCTGATGCAGTTGCGAGCAATGGCTCGCCCACCGAAGCTGCTACAGCTACTAGCAATAATTCACCTGCTGAAGCTGATACAGCTGCGAGCAATGCCTCGCCCACCGAAGCTGTTAAAAAAGAAGAGGCAGCCGAAGCCGAAACTCCAGCGGCAGAATAAATACGGAAATTAGATTTTTTAAATTAGCCGTCGCTTAAAAAGTTTTTTATGGACAACAAAAAAATTTTATTCGTTATTGCCTTCAAAGATTTCCGAGATGAAGAGTTTTTTGAGCCCAAAGAAATTTTGGAGAAAGCAGGTTTTCAAATTGAAGTCGCAAGCACAGAAAAGGGGACAGCCGTCGGTGTTAATGGCGGCGAAGCAGAGGTTAATTTTTCTGTTGAGGAAGTTAATGTGGATGATTATAAAGCAATTGTTTTTGTTGGTGGTCCCGGCGCTAATCGCAATATCGAGAATCAACGTTTTCATCATTTAGCGCGGGAAGCCATGAATAAAAATAAAATTGTGGGAGCGATTTGCATTGCTCCGCTTATTTTGGCGCGCGCCGGAATTTTAGAAAATCGCAAAGCAACAGTTTGGACAAGCGCCTTGGATCGCCGGCCAATTCAGCAGTTAAAAGATGGCGGCGCTTCATACGAAAATAAGCCAGTTGTAATTGACGGAAATATTATAACTGCCAATGGTCCTCAGTCTGCCAAAGAATTTGGCAAAGCATTAGTGAAAGAATTAAAAAAGAGGGAAGAAGAGTAGCGCCATTAGTTTTGCATTTGGATTTTTGATTTGGCATGGGCACTTATCCACAGGCCTATCCCTTGATTTGAATTTTTGTGGTATAATAACCCTGTTAGATGCGAACGGCATTTACATCTACTCGAAGCGAATATCATTAAACGAATTAAGAATATATTCACTTTTAGTGTGGCTGTGTAAATGACGTTATCGAGCAAAACATCAAACAGTCATTAAAAATGCATCACGGATTTTTTTTAAAATTTTTCAACAGGTTTTCTCATTGGTTTTCTCATCGAAATTTTAATAATCAATCTTCTCGTTTTTCTTCCAGTTTTAATAATAGATCTTCAAAAGCTTTTACTTTAATCGAGATTTTAATCTATACGGCTATTTTTAGTGTTGTCGCCGCTGGTATCATCGGCGTTGCTTGGAATGTTACGCGAATTCACACTTCTCAAATTGCGGAAAATGAAGTAGATGAAAATCTGCGTTACGTAATGAATTTGATTAATTCCAAAGTACGTGACGCTTCTATTATTCAACAAGCCACTGGCACGACTTTAATTTTGCAAATGTCAGATCCGAATAAAAGCCCGGTGATTTTTTCGTTGAATAACGGAACAATGTTTATGCAAGAAGGCACGGCTGATCCAATAGCCATCACTTCTGATAGAGTTGCGATTACCTCTTTGGAATTTCAAAAAGTTTCAATGCCCGGCGCTAAAGATGGCGTGCGGGTTAATTTGACCATCGCTTATAAAGAGCCGGCAGGCACAACAGGCGCTCAGCGCGAATATTTAACTACCATCACTAAAGTCAATGCCATTACTTTTAGTGAAGACATTCTGCCGGGGAATCCTAATTTATACAATATTGGAATGGATGTAGCCCGTTGGAAAAACGGATATTTTTCTGGAAATGTAAATGTTACGGGGGACGTTATCGCCGGTGGTACAGTGACCGGTTTGTCTGGCCTTTGCATGGGCAGTGATTGCCGCAGTTCTTGGGGCCAAGTCACGGGTGTTACTGGTTCTGGCACACAAAATTATATCGCCAAATGGGCAACTTCTGGTTCTCTGACCAATTCTCAGATTTATGAGAGCGGCACCAACGTCGGCATTGGCACAACTTCGCCTGCTGCCTTGCTTGATGTTCAGGGTGCGGCTCAATTCGGCACGGGCAATGTTAATTTAATTGATGCCACTGGTAAAATCGCTGGCATCTCCTCCACTTATTTTGCTGATTTATCCGGCGCTAATCTTACTAATCTTAATGCTTCTAATTTGGGTTCTGGCACTGTTCCTTCAGCCAGAGTTTCTGGTTCTTATACCGGCATTACTGGCGTGGGCACTTTAACCGCTGGCACTTGGAATGCCACGGCTATTGCTGATGCCTATATTGCTTCTGCTTCTACTTGGAATGCCAAAATGAGTAACCCGATGACTACTTTAGGTGATATCATCTATGGTGGAGCATCTGGTGCGCCAACTCGGTTAGCTGGTTCTGCTGGTTTTCTAAAATCAACCGGCGCAGCTGCTCCGAGCTGGAGTGCATTGGCAGCT
>Ga0208461_1001424_pt1 | contig 21560 bp, 20 predicted proteins | sample AD_JPNTR4_MetaG_FD_184448 | JGI IMG/M metagenome (GOLD analysis project Ga0208461, IMG submission 184448) | Active sludge microbial communities of municipal wastewater-treating anaerobic digesters from Japan - AD_JPNTR4_MetaG (SPAdes) (version 2) | ecosystem: Engineered > Bioreactor > Anaerobic...
AAAATGAATCATCAATTTTTGTGGAATTGTTTTCTTTCAAAACTCGATTTGGCGATTGAGTGCGATTTCCCGAATCAACATTGCTGTGGGGAGAAATAATGTACTCATTGTCAATATTGAGTGAGTCGGAAAGTTGGGTGGTTCCTACCACAAGTGTAAGCGGCGCACCGGCCGGTATTTTTTCGTTTGCTCGCAAAGTACGACCTTTATACTCCACCGCAATCACAAGTCCGTCATATTGAGAGGGCACTTTTTCAATAGACAATTGGTCGAAACCCATCGACGAGAGTAGAGCTTCTGCTTGACGCAGGGAGTAATCTGCGAGCTCGGGAATTGAAATTTGCTGTGGATTTTTTGAATATATTGAAACGTAAATATTACGACCTGTTTTAACTCGACTATTGGGTTTTGGAGTTTGTTCGATGATTGCTCCGGGCACGGCGTCCTTTCGAAATATAGAGTCGGTTATTTCGATATTCAAGCCTTTAGACTTGAGAATGCTGCTCGCTTCTTCTATCTGCAATCCTTCGAGTTTGGGTACGTAAATGTTTTGATTGTGTCGTGTGTACACTCTCAAATAAAAAAGAAGAAGAATGAGCAATACTAATGCTACAACAATAATTGCCAGAAAATTTTTCCCTATACTGTCGCCCAACATTTTATTTAAAGGTGATTTAATATTCATAAGACACACAATGGTATGAATGTTTTTTTAACTTCGTTCTGTGTTGCGCAAAGGTATAAAAAATGATTGAAGCAGAGCGATGCAAATATGTAGTTTTAGAAAAAGTTATGGTCAAAAAAACAAAAAAAGCAAGAATATGAAGACATGTTCCTGCTTTTGTATGAGTAGAGAGAAAATTTCAAAATTCGTCAGCAACACTGAGCTTGGCTCTACCTTTTGCTCTGCGCGATGCCAGCACCTTTCGGCCATTTTTGGTTGCCATTCGGCTACGGAATCCGTGTTTGTTTCTTCTTTTCCTTAAGGATGGTTGGAATGTTCTTTTCATTTCTATATATTTTTGTTGTTATTATTCGAAGAATGGGCTGCAAAATTACTAATTTTTTTTGAACCCCCAATTTTTTCAACTTTTATCTTACTATTCGGGCGCGATTTTTAGTTGGTTTATATTGTATTTGGATAATAGGTCTATTGCTTTCCGGTGTTGAATAAACAATTGAAAAAAAATGCCTCAAAAAAGTTTTGCCATTTTAAAAAAAGAACCTATATTTGCACCCGCAAATTGAACGAGTTACTTTAATTATTAAAAATTCGACAAGAGCAAGGCCGATTCGTCTATCGGTTAGGACGCAAGATTTTCATTCTTGAAAGGGGGGTTCGATTCCCCCATCGGCTACTAAAAATAAAAAAAATATTCAGATCGCAAATATGGCAAATCATCAATCAGCTGAAAAACGAATCAGACAAACAAAAATGCGCCGTTTATCCAATCGCTACGCATCTCGTACAACAAGAAATTCGATCAGAAAATTGCGTAGTTTGACTTCGAAGGAAGAAGCGCAGAAAATGTATCCTGAAGTTTGCTCCATGTTAGACAAACTTGCTAAGAAAAACGTAATTCACCAAAATAAGGCTAACAATTTGAAGTCGAAATTGGCTATTCATATTAGCAAGTTATCATAACAGAATTTGTAAAAAAACTTTACATAGCAGCCGGGCCGAATGGTTCGGCTTCATTGTTTTTTACTATTTTTGTTGCTTAAAAAATAAAGAAATATGATAAAGCATATAGTCATGTTCAGGTTGGCAAACGAAGCCAATGGTCGAAACAAGAGGGAGAATGCGCTCATTATCAAAAAGCAGCTCGAAGCATTGAAAGACATAATTCCACAAATTATGGAAATCGATGTATATCTGAATGATGAAAATGCGTCGCCCGACAATTACGATATTATACTCGATAGCAAATTTGCTTCACCGGATGACCTGAAAATATATTCTAATCACCCCGAGCACCTGAAGGTCGCTGCATTTATCGCCGGTGTACGAACCGGGCGGGCCGCTATCGATTACGAGATATAAATTTATTCTGAAATGGAGCGAAAAATGCGATTTTCAAAATACTTTTTGCTCATTTTTATTGCAAAGACAAACCTATAAAAAAACTAAACAGGCTTGTCTCTAAGGTGATTTTTTTGTAAATTTGTTCGATAATAAATACTGCATCATACATTTATGAATGTGTTCATAATCAAGAAGTAAAAAAGCAAATGACAGAAGAACAAAAACAAGTTGCGAGCGGAAATTATTCTGCCCAAAATATTCAAGTGCTCGAAGGTCTCGAAGCCGTACGCAAGCGCCCTGCAATGTATATCGGAGACGTCGGCGAAAGAGGGTTGCATCATTTGGCTTACGAAGTCGTGGACAACTCTATAGACGAAGCACTTGCCGGATATTGTACCGAAATTCATGTAACCATAAACGAAGACAATTCTATTACGGTAAAGGATAATGGACGAGGAATCCCTGTCGATTTTCACGAAAAGGAAAAAAAATCGGCGCTGGAGGTTGTCCTTACCGTTTTGCACGCCGGAGGAAAATTCGACAAAGGAACCTATAAGGTTTCCGGAGGATTGCATGGAGTAGGCGTTTCGTGTGTAAATGCGCTTTCCATTTATCTGAAAGCAGAAGTCCATAGAGGAGGTAAAATTTACGTACAGGAATTTTCTCAGGGGAAACCTTTGGCTGACGTAAAGATAGTAGGTGAAACGGAAGGAACCGGAACGATTATTACTTTCAAACCCGACAGTTCGATTTTTAATGTGCTCGAATATCGTTACGATATCCTTGCTACACGACTTCGTGAATTGGCTTTTTTGAATGCAGGTATCACTCTGACGTTAACCGATAAGCGAGTAGTGAAAGATGACGGGTCATATAAAAGTGAGAAATTCTATTCTGAAAATGGATTGGAGGAGTTTGTGAAATATATCGATCGAGCCAAAGAACCGCTCATTTCGGATGCAATTCATATTGTTACCGAAAAACAGGGCATCCCGATCGAAATAGCAATGACTTACAATACTTCCTATAACGAGAATATTTTTTCGTACGTCAATAATATCAACACCATCGAAGGTGGTACGCATCTCACAGGTTTCCGCCGAGGTCTTTCGCGTACGTTGAAAAAATATGCAGAAGATTCGAAAATGCTTGATAAGGTGAAAGTGGAAATCGTTGGCGACGATTTTCGTGAAGGCCTTACTGCTGTCCTTTCGGTGAAAGTTGCTGAGCCTCAGTTCGAGGGCCAAACCAAAACAAAACTTGGCAACAACGAAGTCATCGGAGCTGTGGATCAGGCTACAGGTGAGGCATTGGCCAACTATCTCGAAGAACATCCGCGCGAAGCCAAAATAATTGTCGAAAAGGTGATTTTGGCGGCTACTGCACGCCATGCTGCTCGCAAAGCACGTGAAATGATTCAGCGCAAATCGCCTTTATCGGGTGCAGGCCTTCCGGGTAAATTAGCCGATTGCTCCGACAAAAATCCCGAAAATTGCGAAATCTTTCTTGTCGAAGGAGATTCTGCCGGCGGAACGGCCAAACAAGGTCGCGATCGCAATTTTCAAGCAATTCTTCCGTTACGAGGTAAAATTCTGAACGTGGAAAAGGCTATGCCTCATAAAGTGTTGGAAAGCGAAGAAATCCGTAATATTTATACGGCATTGGGCGTTACCATCGGTACGGAAGAAGATTCGAAGGAGCTCAATATGGACAAGCTTCGTTATCACAAAGTGATCATCATGACTGATGCCGACGTGGATGGAAGTCATATTGCCACACTTATTCTCACATTCTTTTTCCGCCACATGCGGCCACTTATCGAGAAAGGATATGTCTATATTGCAACCCCGCCGCTCTATTTATGCAAGAAAGGGAAAATAGAAGAGTATTGCTGGGACGATCGTCAACGTCAGGCTTTTATAGATAAGTATGCAGACGGCAACGAAAATGCTATTCATACACAAAGATATAAAGGTTTGGGCGAAATGAATGCCGAACAACTTTGGGATACCACGATGAATCCCGAACATCGCACATTGCGACAGGTAACAATCGAAAATGCGGCTGATGCCGATATGGTATTTTCGATGCTTATGGGCGAAGAAGTGGCTCCCCGTCGTGAGTTTATCGAAGAAAACGCTTCTTATGCCAATATCGACGCCTAATGATACGTCCACCGGTTCTCCATAGTGACGATAAAGCCGTCATTGTTTCTCCTTCGGGTAAAATCGATTCGCTTATGGTGGACAAGGCGGCTGCCATATTGTGCGAGTGGGGATTGCGTGTGGAAGTTGCTCCGAATGCTCTACGCCAAGCCGGCCGGTTTAGTGGATTCGTAGATCAAAGATTATCCGATTTGCAAACTGCGATGGACGATCCTGATGTAAAACTAATTCTTTGTTCGCGAGGTGGCTATGGAGTAGTTCATCTATTGGACAAACTCAACTTTGAGGGGATAAAACAATTTCCTAAATGGTTGGTCGGATTTAGCGACATCACTGCATTGCATGCTGTTTTTCAGAAAAACGGAATCGTATCGCTTCATGCGCCTATGGCCAAACATTTGGCTGAAGAAGGTTCAGCGGATATTTCTGTCCGTTTTATGAAGTCTGTTCTGTTTGGCAGTCATTTAAAATATGACCTTCCGGCGATGCGATACGATTTTCTGAATCGATTGGGGCAATCTTCCGGGACACTTTTCGGTGGTAATTTATCTGTTTTTTGCAGTTTGTTGGGGACGAAATATATCAATATTCCGCGTAAGGGTATTTTGTTCATCGAAGACATTGGCGAAGAGCCTTATCGAGTAGATCGGATGATCCATCAATTGAAACTGGCCGGTGTTTTTGATAAAATTAATGGATTGATAGTGGGGCAGTTTACTGATTATAATGAAGATGACCAGATGTATGCTTCACTCAACGAATCCATCATGACGGCTGTAAGAGAATATACTTTCCCGGTTTGTTTCGATTTTCCGGTAGGACACGCGAAGCATAATTTCCCGATGTTGATGGGTGAAAGAGCTTCTTTGAATGTGAAAAAGAAGCAAATTCTTTTCAAACAAAAATAAAATCATGACGGTTATTTCCACTGAATTTTTGCTACTGATAGGATCACTGTTGTTTTTCGTGAGTTTAGTTGTTGGAAAAGCCGGACACAAGTTGGGAGTTCCTGTTTTGTTGCTTTTCCTCGTTGTGGGGATGCTGTTTGGTTCGGATGGATTCGGACTTAATTTTCAAAATGTTCAAATAGCGCAAACCATCGGTACGATTTGTTTGTGTATCATCCTTTTTTCTGGTGGACTTGATACCAAATTTCAGGAAATAACACCCATCATCGCGCCGGGTATCGTGATGGCCACTGTAGGTGTCATACTCACGGCTCTGTTCACCGGATTGTTTGTATGGTTCAAGTTTGGCCATTTGTTCTCGGCCGTGGGAGCAGGTTTATTTACTTGTTTTCTTCTTGCTGCCACAGTCTCATCAACCGATTCGGCTTCGGTGTTTGGTATTTTGCGCTCAAGAGGGCTTAATCTTAAAAATAATCTTCGTCCTCTACTCGAATTTGAAAGTGGCGGCAACGATCCAATGGCTTATATGCTTACGATTGTGTTGATGAGTATCATTCAGTCGGGGGATCGTCCGAGTTTCCTTTCAGTCTTAGGGTTAATTGTGATGCAGTTGACAATTGGTGCAATTGTCGGTTTTTTGCTGGGGAAAATATCAGTAAGAATTATGAATGGTATTCGTATGGATAATCCTTCGCTTTATCCTGTTCTCCTACTCGTATTGGGCGTTTTTTCGTTCGCATCTGCCTATTTTCTAAAGGGTAATGGTTATCTTGCCGTTTACATAACCGGGTTGGTACTTGGAAATTCCAAGTTTCCCCAGCGTCGCAGTTCGATGAAATTTATGGATGGTTTTGCATGGATGAGTCAGATACTTTTATTTCTTACTTTGGGATTGCTGGTTAACCCCCGTGAATTACTTACGGTACTCATTCCCGCCCTTGTAATAGCCTTTTTTATGATTCTTGTAGCCCGTCCGTTGAGTGTTTTTCTAAGTCTTGCTCCTTTTAGGAATATTCACTTCAGAGATAAAGTTTTTGTTTCGTGGGTTGGCCTCAGAGGAGCTGTGCCAATTCTTTTTGCCATCCTTCCTCTTGCTTCCGGTATAGAGGGCGCTCGGATTATTTTTAATATTGTATTTGTTATAACTATCGTTTCACTTCTTTTTCAAGGAACTACGCTTTCCTTTGTTGCTAAATGTTTGGGCGTTTCCGAAAAACCGAAATATTTTAGAAAAATTGAAGAATTTGATGTCGAATTTTCTGAGGATATCAAATCGGCTATGACAGAAATAAATATCACTAAAGAGACTTTAAAACATGGGAAAAATCTCATAGAACTTCCATTTCCGGAACGAACACTCGTCGTGATGGTGAAACGTGGCGATCATTATTTTGTTCCTACCGGAAAAACGGAACTGCACGAGGGAGATATCTTGCTCGTTATTTCGGATGACGATGAGGCGTTGTTCGAAACCTATCGCCGGCTTGGAATCCTTGATTATTCGTTTCAAAAAAACAGGTAGATAATGAAAAATTACAGTCGCTTATTATATTTAGTAATTTTGATCAATGCTTTGATGCTAAGCGTTTCTTGCAATTCGTGTCAAAGTTCGAAAAATTCGGGATCGCCCATGCAAACTGAACAATATGTGAAAGTTTCACCTGATTTTAATCCCGACAGTGCTTATTCGTTCATCGAGAAACAGGTGAGTTTTGGCCCACGAATTCCCAACACACCTCAACATGCAGCTTGCGGTGACTATTTGGTTGCCAAACTGAATGACTTCGGAGCACAGGTAATGGAACAGAAAACGACTGTAACACATTACAATGGGCAAAAAATTCCGATTCGCAATATTATAGGCATTTATCAACCTCAAAAAACAAAACGCGTGGCTTTATTTGCACATTGGGATACACGTCCGTTTGCCGATCAGGAAAATGATCCGACGAGACAGCGTCAACCCATTTTGGGCGCAGATGATGGCGCCAGTGGAGTAGGAGTATTGCTCGAAATTGCCCGACAATTGAACTTGAAATCTCCAAATATAGGAATCGATATTATTTTCTTTGATTTGGAAGATTGGGGCCCTGCCGAATTTGAAAAAAATCCGCCCGCCGGCGATTGGTGGTGTATGGGGTCACAATATTGGGCAAAAAATCCGCATATAACCAATTACCGGGCAGCTTTCGGTATTCTGCTCGATATGGTTGGTGCGCCCGATGCTACTTTTCTCAAAGAGGGATATTCGGTGCAGTATGCGAGCAACGTGGTGGAAAAGATTTGGCAGACGGCTTCCAAATTAGGATATGGCCAATGGTTCATCAATCGCAAGACGGGCTTCATCACAGATGATCATGTTCCGGTAAACGAAAATCACGTTGCCCCCACAGTCGATATCATCAATTTGAAAGATTCCGGGACAGGATTTGCACCCTACTGGCATACGCTTAACGATAATATGTCCAACATCAATCGCGCAACACTTGAAGCTGTTGGCCAAACTGTTATGGAAGTGATTTATTCGGAACAATAAACGGAAACAGAACTATGAAATCGATAGATGAAGTTCAACAGGAAATAATCGACGAATTCGGTATTTTTGATGACTGGATGGATAAATATGCATTAATTATCGAGCAAGGCAATGCATTGCCTCCACTCGACGAGAAGTATAAAACACCCGAAAATATCATACAAGGCTGTCAGAGTCGTGTCTGGCTTCAAACTGATTACCGGGACGGCAAACTTTATTTCCGGGCCGAAAGCGATGCTGTCATCGTGAAAGGCTTGCTGGCTCTTGTTTTGCGCGTTTTCTCCGGACGAACTCCCGACGAAATTCTCGGTGCCGACTTGCGATTCATGAAAGAAATCGGCCTAACCGAACATCTTTCGCCCACGCGGGCAAACGGATTGTTGGCTGTCATCAAACAAATCAGGTTTTATGCCTTGGCATACAAAGCAAAAGAGGAACAACAATAGTGTGTTCCTCTTCCTCGTTACGACTTTTATCTTTTGTCAGTCTTTACTCATTTCGATGGAGCGATTTTTAGCCGCTTCCAACACCCCTTCGAAAAGTTTTCCTATTTCGTGGTTTCGATAATAATCGAGACCCGCTTGTGTGGTTCCTCCTTTGCTTGTGATATTTTTGATCAATTCTTCGATGCTGAAATCTTTCTGATTTTGAGCAAAATATATAGTTGTTCCCTGAGTAAGTTCAAGCAATAGTTCGTCGAGAAGCGAGCCCGGCAAATCAAATTCGCGCATTTTATTCTTGAATATTTGGATAAACGACAAAATAAATGCGGGGCCACTTCCGAAAACGGATGTAAACAAATCGAATCCATTTTCGTCGAGTTTCACGGCTTTACCCAATTTTCCCAATATTTCGTAAATATGTTCGGTTTGTTCCAATCCGGGATGATTGGTAGCAAAAGCTGTAACCGACTTTTTGTACGCAATTGCCAGATTTGGCATGATTCGAACAATTATTGGATCGGTTCCCAGATATTTTTCGATGAATGCGATGCTTTTTCCGGCTACAGGCGAAACGATAACTTTTCCGGATAAGTCGATGAGCTGCAGTTGCTCGAGAATACCGGCCAAATCCTGTGGTTTGACGGCAAGCCATAAAACATCTGCAAACTCGGCAAGTGATTTAGCACTTTCGAAAAAAGGTATCTCCACCTCTTTCTTGTGGCGTGAAAAATATCCGAAATTGATATTCGGTTCGTCTTTGAGTCCCTGATAAAGAGCTTTGGCAAGGTTGCCAAACCCAATAAATCCGTAATTCATTTGGAATAAAATTTTGTAAATGGAATTTCGTTGGCTAACGCCTTTACGATATAATTTTCGCGTTGTCCGTTCACAATCCACATTTCCACACCATGATTCATGCAAATGTCGGCTGCATGGATTTTCGATGACATACCGCCGGTACCCAGCATCGATTCCTTTTCTTCAATGCATTGCTTGATGTTGTTCAAATCGTTAACTTTCTCGATTAGTCTTGCATCGGCGTGCAGATGCGGATTTGCAGTGAATATGCCGTCGATATCCGAAACCAGAATCAATAAATCGGCTTCGGTGATTACGGCAACCAGCGCTGAAAGTTTGTCGTTGTCTCCTAAAACGATTTCCTCGATAGAAACGGTATCGTTTTCGTTTACAATCGGAATATAATCCGCTTCCCAAAGTTTTTTGATGGTATTTCGCGTATTTTCTTTGGCTGTTGCGTTCTCGAAATCGCGATAAGTCATCAAAATTTGGGCGATGTTCAATCCGAAGGTGCTGAAAATAGAGTCATAAATTTCCATCAATTTGGTTTGCCCGATTGCCGCCATTGCCTGCTTCGAATCTACGCGTTTGTTGTAACCTTTGATTTCGACGAATTGTCGTGCTGTGGCAATGGCTCCTGACGAAACGATCACAATATCGTATTCTTTCTTCAGAACGACTATTTGGCGTGCCAAACTTTCGATTACGGCAAACGAAATTCTATTGGTTCCCGCCGTGAGAGTGGAAGTTCCGATTTTGATAATGAGTTTTTTTTTCATGTAAATAATGAGCGTCGTTTGATAACCTTTTGTGTCAAAATATTATTTATTCGCGAATATGGCCATTCCCATAAACAAACCATTTGTTCGTTACCAGCTCTTGTGCGCCAAGTGGCCCTCTGAAATGTAGTTTTTGTGTGCTGATGGCTATTTCGGCACCCACGCCAAATTGACCGCCATCCGTAAATCGGGTTGAGGCATTGCGATAGACTGCGGCGCAATCTACCTGCTGCATAAACAAATCGGCATTTGCATCGTTGTTTGTTACGATTGTTGCGGAATGTCCTCCCGAATACGTGTTGATGATATTCACCGCTGCTTCGATGTCGGGGACAATCGATAGATATATTTTGGCCGCCAGGAATTCTTCAGACAGAATATGGCTGTCGTCGTTTTTCTTTATTCGGCTGTCGATGCTGTTAATTTTTTCGTCGCCAACGATTTCGATATTTTTGTGCAGAAGCTCATCCGTCAATCGATGTACTTTTTGTTCCAAATCAGGAATATTTTCATCGATCAAAACCTTATCCAGGGCATTGCATACGCTGATGCGCTGTTTGCCGTTGAGGATGATGCGGATAGCCATTTCGAAATCACTGTTTTTGTCAATGAACAGAAAATTGTTGCCTCGTCCGCTTACAATCACCGGAGCGGAAGCATTTTCCTTGACGAATGCAATCAGTTTTTCGCCACCTCGCGGAATAATCAAATCAACCCGATAGGGATTGTCTTTGATTAATTGCTGCGTTTCGGCATGCGAAAGATTGAGGTACTGCACAAAATTTTGGTCGATTCCGTTTTCCGTGAGAGCTTGTTGCCAAAGTTGTGTGAGCAGCATGTTTGTGTTGAGTGATTCTTTGCCGCCTTTCAATAAAATTCGGTTGCCGGCTTTGAATGCTGTGGCCGCAGCTTCGATGGTTACATCGGGACGTGATTCGTAGATGATCAGAATGGTTCCGAAGGGAACACTCCGATTTTCGATGTGAAGTCCGTCGGGACGGGTATATCCGTAAAGTATTTTACCTTCGGGGTCAGGCAGTTCTGCTACGTCGTGGAGCGACTGAATCATGCCGCCGATTTTCTTTTCGTCAACCTTTAACCGATCTTTTGTTGATGCATCCATATCGGGGAAAGCATTCAGATCTTGTCGATTGGCAGCCAGGATTTCGTTTTCGTGAGAAGATATTATCTCCGAAAGTCGAATAAGTACCTTATTTTTTAAAATCGTTTGCACTGTTTTATCAGAATGAAGTGATTTTGAGGTGCAAAGATAACAATTTATTATCCGAATAAGGTATATAAAATCAAAAATATGTTTTCCGAAGTATGAAAGAACGATTTTGAATATCTTCGATTATTTGCGTCTAATCCATATTTTATAGGGTTTACCCTAAGTTTGTTTTTCGGTTTTCGACGTTTTTCATACTTTTGTATTCTTTTTCACGTATAAATTCTTCTGTCTGAATGGATCTCCTTTCCATATTTTTCATAGCCACAGGATTATCGATGGATTCGTTTGCGGTGTGCATTAGTCAAGGAATGTGCCGGCGGCGATTTGAGACTATTCGTGCTGTAAAGGTGGCTTTTGTCTTCGGCTTTTTTCAGGCTGTTATGCCACTCGTCGGTTTTGCGCTCGGGGTGAGTTTTTCGAAACGGATTGCTTCTGTCGATCATTGGATGGCTTTTGCGATTTTGGGAATCATCGGTGGAAAAATGATTTATGAAGGTCTTCGTGAGGAAAAAGAAGTTCCCTGCGACTGCAATTGCCGGCAGTCGGCTCAAATTAATTTTCGAAAAGTGATTGCCTTGTCATTTGCTACAAGTATCGATGCCTTGGCCGCCGGACTGATATTTGTCCCATTTAAGGATGTTGTTTTCACGGCCGTTGCGATGATCGGAATCGTCTGTTTTGTTTTTTGTTTTGCCGGCATCTATCTGGGCATCCGCTTCGGAAAAAATATCCAAATCAATATGGTACTTATTGGCGGATTGATATTGATTGCCATTGGCCTGAAAATTCTTGCCGAGCATCTTCTCTCCGTTTAAATCGATTCCGTTCGCCGGTTTTCTATTTATCGATACCTACCCGGTTTAGGATAAAAGCATATTCAAAAGCTGTGTCTCGAATGCCTTCGTAGCGACCAGTCGCTCCTCCATGTCCCGATTCCATGTTCATGCGAAGCAACAAAATGTTGTCATCTGTTTTTGTTGCTCGCAATTTTGCCACATATTTTGCCGGTTCGTGAAAGAGCACTTGCGAATCGTTCAATCCTCCTGTTACCAGCATATTGGGATAGTTTTGAGGCTTGATATTGTCGTAAGGCGAATAGGTCAGCATATAGTTGAAATACGTTTCATCATTGGGATTTCCCCATTCTTCGTATTCGCCCGTTGTGAGAGGCAGCGATTCGTCGAGCATGGTGTTGATGACATCCACAAATGGCACCAGAGCCACAATCGTTTGATACAAATCGGGGCGCATGTTGGCTACGGCTCCCATCAGCAAGCCACCTGCACTTCCTCCCATTGCAGCCAGTTTGTCGGGTGCTGTGTAACGATCGTTGATCAGTTTTTCACTGCAAGCGATAAAGTCCGTAAAAGTATTTTTTTTCTTCAACAGCTTGCCGTCTTCGTACCATTGTTCTCCCAAATCGCTTCCACCACGAATTTGGGCAATGCCGAAAACGAATCCGCGATCGATCAGACTGTAAACGCTTGCGCTGAAATTGGCATCCGAACTTATGCCGTAACTTCCGTAAGAATAGAGTAGTGCGGGGTTTTTCCCGTCCTTTTTCAACCCTTTTTTATAGACGATGGCCATAGGTACTTTTACTCCATCCGGAGCGGTTGCCCAAAGTCGTTCTACGACGTAGTCGTCAGGATTGAATCCTGATGGAATTTCCTGCTCTTTCAGCTTTTTTGTTTGTTCCGAAACATAATCGTATTCATAGAGCGTGTTCGGCCGGTTAAGTGAAGTGTAGGAATAGCGAACCGAGGTGGAGTCGTATTCGGGATTTCCCTGCAACGAAACGGTGTAAACCGGTTCGGGGAAAGCTATCACCTTACTTTTTCCTCCCGAAATCGGTTTTAACTCAATTTCGGTAAGTCCGTTTTTGCGAAGTTCAAGCGCCACAAATTCTTTCTGCACATCAATGCCGTCAATGCGGATACTGTCGTTGTGCGGTACGAATTCTTTCCATGTTTTTTTGTCCTCGAAGCCGGCGAGTGGCGTTTCGTAGATTTTCCCGTTCAGATGTTGCTTATCCTTGTAGCGTACAAAAAATTTGTTCTGGTGCGAATAGACTGAATATTCAACATCCTGTGTTCGAGGCATAAATATTTTGAATGATTCTTCGGGCATGTCGGCAGGAATAAATCGCTCTTCGGACGTCGTGGAACTTTCGCTCGAAATAAAAATGAATTGCTTTGTTTTAGTTGCAGAGACGTAAGTCGAGAATTTAGGATCTTTTTCTTCAAATATCAATTTGCTCTTCGTTTCGCCAATTTTTTGACGATGAATCTGATAGGATCGAAGTGTTTTATCGATTGTGCCATAAAACAGTGTTTGACTATCATTCGCCCAAGCTGCCGAAGTTGCTCCGGTTACGCTGAATCCGATGTCTTGTCCTGACGACAGATCCTTTATTTTCATGATAAATTCGGCATACGATCCGGTTTCGTTGTAGAAATAGGCGGCTTTGCCGTTGTCGGGACTGATAGAATAGCCCATGAAAATGAAAGCCGGTTTGCCTTCGGCCATTTTGTTGACGTCGAAAATAATTTCTTCGGGTGCATTCATCGATCCTTTGCGTCGGCAGTAGGTGCGATACTGTTTTCCTTTTTCGGTGCGATTATAGTAATAATAGCCATCGGAGAACGTGGGATAACTTTCGTCGTCTTCTTTCATTCTTCCAACGATTTCGTTGTAGATGGATTCTTGAAGCTCTTTTGTCGAAGCCATTACAGTCTCGGTATAGGCATTTTCGGCTTTCAGATATTCAATCACTTTGGGATTGTTTTTATCCTTCAACCAATAGTAATTATCGATACGTTGTTTACCGAAGTTGACAAATGTGTCGGGAACGATTTCCGCAACCGGCGGCGCAGGGAAATCGGACTGTTTCAAAATTTTTGTTTTTTCTTCCGATGAGTTACAAGATGCAATCATGATCAGTGTCGTGAAAAAAATGAATAATCGAATGGCTTTCATAACGCGTAAGATAAATGAAATGTTGTGATTCGGGGGTAAAATCTTTTTTATCGTTTTGAGATATTATTTTGTAAAGATATACTTTTGGAATGGAATGTCAACTTTTTGAACAATCATTTTTTTGGAATGTTATATCCTCAAAACGGCAAGCAGACGTTATGCACAATCATTCGCACGAATCATCTCATCATCTCGAAAACGAAGATGTGAAAAATATCGGTACTGCATTTTTCCTCAATCTTTTTTTCACGATTGTCGAATTTGTAGGTGGAGCCATTACGAATAGCGTGGCCATTCTTTCCGACGCGGTTCATGATTTGGGCGATTGCATTTCACTCGGCATGTCGTGGCATTTTCAGCATATCTCGAAACGCGCCGGCAATAAGGTTTACACGTATGGATACAAGCGGTTTTCGCTATTGGGCGCCATCATCACGTCTGTTGTGCTTGCCATCGGCAGCTTTCTTATCATTGCCAAAGCCGTTCCTCGATTGTTTCATCCTGAGCAGCCCGATGCACGCGGAATGTTGCTGCTTGCTGTACTGGGGGTGATTATCAATGGTGCTGCCGTTTTGCGATTGCGCAAGGGGCACAGTATCAACGAACGCGTGGTTTCGCTCCACATGCTCGAAGATGTGTTGGGATGGCTGGCTGTGCTCGTCGGAGCTGTTGTGATGTTGTTTGCCAATCTTCCCATATTAGACCCGATTCTTTCGATTGCCATTGCCTTTTATGTCTTGACCAATGTGTATCGCAATGTTAAGGAAAGTCTTCAAATTATTTTGCAGGCTGCTCCTGCCGCAATTGATACGGATGATGTCATCCGAATCGTTTCGGATATTCCCGAAATCGAAAGTGTGCACGATGTGCACGTGTGGTCAACCGATGGGCAATACAATATTATGACCGTGCACGTGGTGCTCAGCAAAGAAAAATCCCTGCCCGAACTGCATGAGTTAAAAGAAAAAATCCGTCGAAAACTTCAGTCTGTCGGTATTCAACACGTTACGATTGAATTTGAAACGGACAAAGAAGATTGTTCGATGGAAGGTTGCTGCCGATATTATTCTCAAACAGAGAATTGATAACCTCTATAGATTCGTGAAACTGTCGAATTTTCATTTCTCCTACACACGACATTAACGATTCTTTTCTACCGTTTTCGTCTTTCTTACGAATTAAGAAGCTAATTTCGTTTTTTTTGCAAAATAGTTGTATATTTGTATCAAATCAGTTTTGAATCAACCACATCAAAAATACGATCTCTATGCCAAACGCTTTTTTCAAAATTCCCGAAATCAAGAACGAACCCGTGAAGAGCTATGCTCCGGGATCGCCGGAAAGAAAAGCCCTTAAACAGAAACTTTCCGAACTCAACCGTGGGGGATTGGATATCCCGATGATGATCGATGGAAAGGAAGTCCGCACCCATCAATTGAAAGATATTCGTCCGCCGCACGACCATCAGCGGCTGCTGGGGCACTATCATCAGGGCGATAAATCGCATGTGCGTCAGGCAATAGATGCTGCCCTCAAAGCCAAACCTGCATGGGAAGCCATGAGTTGGGAAAGTCGCGCTGCCATTTTCCTGAAAGCTGCCGATTTGATCACTGGGCCTTATCGTTATGAGATGAATGCAGCAACGATGATCGGTCAGTCCAAGAATGCTTATCAATCGGAAATCGATGCTGTTTGCGAATTGGCCGATTTTTATCGTTTCAATGTGCGCAATATGGGTACTATCTACGAGATGCAGCCAAACTCGGCACCGGGTGCTTGGAATCGGAATGTTTGGCGTCCGCTCGAAGGATTCGTTTTCGCGCTCACACCTTTCAATTTCACTTCCATTGCCGGAAATTTGCCCGGAGCTCCGGCATTGATGGGAAATACCGTTGTGTGGAAACCTTCGAAAACGGCCGTTTATTCGGCAAGCCTCATCATGAAAATACTGATGGAGGCAGGTTTGCCCGATGGTGTCATCAATCTGATATTTACGTCGGGACCTGATGCTGCAGATGTAATTTTCGATGACCGAAATTTTGCCGGTCTTCATTTTACGGGATCGACTGCCGTGTTCAACGGTATGTGGAAAACCATTGCCAATAATATCGGCAAATATAAATCGTATCCGCGTATTGTGGGCGAAACCGGGGGAAAAGATTATGTGCTGGCCGATGCCACGGCTAATCCCAAACAGGTGGCAACAGCCTTGATTAGAGGTGCATTCGAATATCAGGGACAAAAATGTTCGGCAGCTTCGCGTGCCTATATCCCAAGCAATTTGTGGAACGATGTTCGCAATTATATGGCTGAAGATTTAAAAAACATTAAAGTCGGAGGAGTGGACGATTTCCGCAATTTTGTGAATGCCGTGATTGACGAAGAGTCTTTCAATAAACTCGCGAAGGTAATTGATGATGCCCGTACTTCACCCGACGCAGAAGTTATTCTCGGAGGAGAATACGACAAGTCTAAAGGATATTTTATTCATCCGACGGTCATTCTTGCCAAACGTCCCGATTATGTAACCATGATGGAAGAGTTGTTCGGCCCCATCCTCACGGTATATGCATATGATCCCGATAAGTTGGATGAAACGATGGACCTTCTCGATACCACTACCGATTATGCCCTGACAGGTGCCATTTTTTCCACCGATCGCGCAAATATCGAACGAATGGCTGCGCGTTTGACGCATACCGCTGGCAATTTCTATATCAACGACAAGCCCACCGGTGCCGTGGTCGATCAGCAACCTTTTGGTGGCGGACGAGCTTCGGGTACCAACGACAAAGCAGGATCGGTAATTAACCTGTTGCGTTGGGTTTCGCCGCAATGTATCAAGGAGATGTTTGTTCCTCCTACGGATTATAGGTATCCTAATTTTTTGGAGGAATAATTCTCCTTTCTTTGTTTTTATGCTTGAGTGAAGTGAATTTTCCGGATTTAGAATCGGAGTTTCACTTCGTTTTTGCTGTAGATCGAATATATTTGCCAATCCGAATGTTGAGTGATGGAAAAGTTTGACGTGATTATTATTGGTGCCGGCCCGGCCGGTTTGAAATGTGCCGAAACGCTCGGCAACTCGTCGTTGCGTGTTTTGTTGCTTGAAAAAAATGCCGAAATTGGGCCGAAAGTTTGCGCCGGAGGCCTCACAGGCAAGGACTTGGCCTTCCTCGATTTGCCGGACGAGTTGATCGAATTTCGTTACAACCAAATCAAATTACATGTCAATGGTTTGTCCACAACTATTAATACGGGGAATGATTTTGCATTTACGATCGATCGCCGCGAATTGGGACAATGGCAACTGCAAAAACTCACGCAGTTTTCGAATATTGAAGTGCGGACCAATGCTCGCGTTTTCGAAATCTTAAACGATGCGGTTGTTGTAGATGAACAACCGATCGGTTATTCTTTTCTGGTGGGCGCCGATGGATCCAATTCTTTTGTGAAGCGTTTTTTGGGCTTTCCTCCCCGAAATAGAGGAATTGGAATTCAATATATTATCCCTACCGAAAGGTATCGCGATTTCGAATTTTTTTTCCGGCCCAAATATTTTGCAGCATGGTATGCGTGGATTTTTCCACATCGTCGATATGTTTCGATCGGGTGTGGCGCATTTCGCGATGTCATCGCTCCTGCCGATTTGAAGCGGAATTTTCAACGATGGCTGTCCGACAGGCATATCGATATCCGTAATGGCCGATACGAATCGTTTCCGATGGATTCGGGATATGAGGGAATTCGATTCGGAAATATTTATCTTGCCGGCGATGCGGCAGGTTTGCTTTCGTCGTTCACGGGCGAAGGTATTTATCAAGCGCTGGTTTCGGGCGAAGAAGTCGCAAAAATGATTTTAAATCCCGATTTCGAACCTGTCAAAATTCCTGAAGTATTGGAGACTAAACAGAAACACGATCGCCTCATACAAATGATGATTGATGCGGGTAATGCCCGATCGTTGATTTTTTCGGTAGGCGCACTTCTTTTCAAAATTCCTCGATTTGCCAAAAAAGCGATCGAGGCATTTGGCTGATTCGATTTTTTCTTGCGAAAAACTTTTCCCTTTCAACTTGCGAAAACGTTGTTTGTTGCCTATGATTGCTTATCTTTGTTTTTCAACGTTTTTCAACTTCAAAATGTGTCTTACTTTACAAAAATATTCAACATTATGAAAAACAGAATTTTAGGATCGATAATTATTGCTGTCGGATTGCTTTCTCTGGGGCTTGCCGTCAGAAGCGGCATTAAAATATTTTCGCAGCGCGATCGTACTGTTTCGGTAAAAGGACTTGCCGAAAGAGAAGTTCCGGCCGATAAAGTCATCTGGCCTCTTCCCTTTAAGGAAGTCGGTAACGATCTGCCGATGCTTTACGACAATTTGAAAACAAAAAATCGGGCTATTGTTTCGTTTTTGAAGAGTAAGGGCATCGCAGATGAAGAGATCGGCATTTCGGCACCTCAGGTTGTGGATATGCAGGCAGAGCGATATAATGTGAATCCATCCCCGTTCCGTTATAATATCACGTCGGTTGTAACGGTAATGTCCGACAACGTCGATCTGGTCCGAGAATTGATGAGTGAACAGGGAGAATTGCTGAAGCAGGGGATTGCCGTAACCGGACAGGATTATCAGTATCAGGTGCAATTTCTGTTTACAAAGCTCAACGATATTAAACCGTCGATGATTGAAGAAGCCACAAAAAATGCGCGTGTTGCTGCCGAAAAATTTGCCAAAGACTCTGAAAGTAAGTTGGGCAAAATCCAAAGCGCCAATCAGGGACAGTTCACCGTCACCGATCGCGATGCGAATACGCCTTATGTCAAAAACGTCAGAGTAGTAAGTACTATCAATTACTATCTGAAAGATTGATCGGTTTAGGGATAATTTTAGAGATAATTATAGGCTCTATGTGAAATAGTGTGGGTAATCAAAATTGAGATTGCTTCATGAATTTTGGATGGCGCACTCATTTCAGATTCTCCCTTCTTTCATTCCTTCCCCATTACACATGATCATTTATCCATTCTCCCTTATTTCCCCGACCTCATCTCCTCATCGGGTCGATGAGGAGATGAAGTCTTGATCTTTTTTGCATTAAGACAAAAAAGTATGTGGGGTTTGGGGCAAAGCCCCAAGAATCAATGGATAATGGATAATGCACAATGTACAATTGATTGATTTGATGATTTATCGATTTACTGATGAATTCCGATAATCTGAGGACTTCGCGTCTTTACGCCTTCGTGGCGAATAAAAGTTCTGCCTTTCAGGCAGGTTTCTGACGACGATTCATGCCGCAGAATAAATTCTGCGGTTATGAAAATCCGGCTTTTCAAGCCGAAAACACCCTCGAATACAGAAATATCCATCACAGTCGAAGTTTTCAATTCACCTGCTTACTTTTGCCTGAAAGGCAATAACCTTCATAACCGCAGGTCACCGACCTGCGGACAAAGACGCCCCTGCAATCTCTGCCTGAAAGGCAGAACTATTGTCGCTGCATTGATAAATATCTTCGCCGGCAAAAATAAACCAACAGGATTGAAATTCGTAATTTTCAATTCTCATTTCTAACTTCTCCACTTCTTTCTTAATTCTCAATTATGGGATTACACCATCTTGACCGTCCCCTTAAGATAAGGGGACAAGTGCTGCCGCCAGGCAGCACAGGGGTTATGATATTTCTTCATTTCCGACTTCTTCACTTCTTTCTCAAATTCTCAATTCTTAATTATCCATTATCCATTATTCTTCACTTCTTTCTCAAATTCTCAATTCTTAATTATCCATTATCCATTATCCATTATACATTCTCAATTAATTTACGTTTACCCATACAAATTCATATAGAACCTTTTTTGTTCCATGCGATGGATGCTATAATCTGCTTTCAAAAATACGAAATCTCAACCAATTTATACGTATTGGCATCTAAAATGATGAATAAACGAAAAATAACGTCAAAATGTGAGGCCTGTTTCTTTTTAATACGTATATTTGTGTGAAATTTTGTTTTCTCATGGCCGAATATCAGGATAAGTTGCTGATTGATTTGGAAGTACGCATAAAACAGTTGATGTTGTTATGTGACTCTCTCAAAGATGAAAACGTTCGTTTGAAGGCCGAAATTCAGTCGAAACAGCAGGAAATAGATTCCCTGAATATCGAGCTGAAACAATTGAAAACAAAATACGATAATTTGAAATTGGCCCGAACCATTACCGCCGCTTCGGTAAATGTGGACGATGCCGGGGCAAAATTGTCGAAATTAGTGCGAGAAGTAGATAAATGCATAAATTTATTGAAATAGACAACCAATAGAATTTATGTCATGGGCGACGACAAATTGTTAGTAACGCTAAAGATTGATGGCCGAAAATATCCTCTCAAAATCGATCGATCGCAGGAGGAGGCTTTTCGTAGTGCCGAAAAAAAAATAAATAACAAAATCAATCAATATCGTGTGGCCTTCGGTGGCGAAAATTCTGATCTTAATGCGCAAGATTTTATGGCTATGACCACAATTCAGGCATTGGTAGAGAATTTTACGCTCGAGGGTAAGAGCGATACAGCTCCCATGGAAAAAAAAATTGTCGGACTCATCGAAGAATTGGATAAGTATTTGAAAAAATAGATATTCATTTATTTTTTTTCTTGTGTTCGGCAGTCGAAAACGCACTTTTTTTGACATTGAAAGCGTTCAATGCGGAAAAAGTGTTTTTTTATATCGCAAATAAAATAAATCGTTCGAAAAGAATCGTACAGGAAGATATTCTTTTGCTGTGAGGCAGGATAAGTATTGCCCGATGCAAAAGATGTTAATCAATTATATTTAAACAAGTTTTTTATGGAAATAGGATTAGGTATAGCCGGACTGATCATTGGCGCGCTTGTGGCGTGGTATCTGACAGGCCAAATGGCTAACTCGCGCGCCAAAAAAATTTTGAGCGACGCGGAGAAGGACGCAGAAGTTATCAAGAAAAATAAGCTTTTGGAGGCCAAGGAAGAAACACTTCAGATGAAGGCCGAGGTTGAGAAGCAAGCCAACGCAAGACTTGCTAAGATTCAAAATGTGGAAAACCGACTTAAGCAGCGTGAAATGCAGCTCAATCAGCGTCATGAGGAGCTCAACAAGAAAAACACCGAGTTGGACGAGCTTAAAGTGAACCTTGACAATCAGCACGAACTTTTGGAAAAGAAGAAACAGGAAATCGAAAAACTGTATCGTCAGTCGCTTGAAAAGCTCGAGACCATTTCGGGCCTTTCGGCAGCCGAAGCCAAAGAAAGACTGGTTGAATCGTTGAAAGATGAAGCCAAGACTGAGGCTCAATCGTATATCAACGAAATTATGGACGAAGCCAAAATGACGGCAAACAAAGAGGCAAAACGTATTGTGGTGCAATCTATTCAACGTGTTGCAACCGAAACGGCCATCGAAAATGCCATCACCGTGTTTCATATCGAATCCGATGAGGTCAAAGGTCGTATTATTGGTCGGGAAGGGCGCAACATTCGTGCTCTCGAGGCGGCTACGGGCGTAGAAATCGTTGTGGATGATACACCCGAAGCCATTGTAATTTCCGGTTTCGATCCCGTACGACGCGAAATAGCACGGCTTTCGCTACATCAACTTGTGGCTGACGGCCGCATTCATCCCGCACGCATCGAAGAAGTGGTATCGAAGGTGC
>Ga0208461_1001431_pt1 | contig 21470 bp, 18 predicted proteins | sample AD_JPNTR4_MetaG_FD_184448 | JGI IMG/M metagenome (GOLD analysis project Ga0208461, IMG submission 184448) | Active sludge microbial communities of municipal wastewater-treating anaerobic digesters from Japan - AD_JPNTR4_MetaG (SPAdes) (version 2) | ecosystem: Engineered > Bioreactor > Anaerobic...
TTCGCCGGCGACCCTTTCCAGGTCATCTTTTTTCCGGCTGGCGATGACGACATCGGCGCCGGATTGCGCCAGACCGAGGGCAATGGCCCTGCCGATGCCTCTGCTTGCGCCGGTGATGAGTGCCACTTTGTTTTCCAATGACAAGTTCATGATTTGCCTCCCTCGAAAATTTTACAGGCAGGGATCGCCCTGCGGATAGATTTTGAGAAAAAGTTCTTTTTCCTTTTGACGCATCCGGAGGGATTCCCTCCGGCTGGTGTTCTCGTGATTGTATCCCAGCAAATGCAGGATGCCGTGAATCAGCAGATAGACGATTTCCTGCTCGGTTGTCCAGCGCGCTTTCGCGGCATCCCGCTGCGCGGTGTCCACGGAAATGACGACGTCTCCCAGAAGGTCGGGATTGATGTCGCCACAGTCGCCCTCCTGCAGGGAAAAGGAAAGCACGTTGGTCGGCTTGTCTTTTCCGAGATAGCGTTTGTTCAGCGTCCTGATTGTTTCATCATCGACCAGCGAAATGGAAATTTCCTTCCCGGCGGCGTCAAGCTCTTTTAAAACGCGGGATGCCATGCCGCGGAGCCGTCGTCGGTCGATTTTAACTCTGGATTGCCTGTTTTCTATCTGGATGTTCATGGTTGGTGTCTTTCTTGCCGTTGGACTCTTTGGGCGCGGTTTCCGGATAATCGACTCGGTGATGGAAAATTCCCGTCAGAATCTTTATGAAGGCTTCCGCGATGGTATTGAGATTGCTCAGCGTCAGTTCGCATTCATCAAGCTGTCCGTCCATGTAAATGGCTTCGATCCTTTCCCGTACCAGCGACCGGATTCTTGCCGGCGTGGGATGAGTGAGCGTGCGCGAAGAAGCCTCCACCACATCGCCCAGCATGACCAGCCCCGCCTCCTTGGTTTGCGGCTTGGGGCCGGGATAACGGAAATCGGTCTCCGGCAGAGACCGGATCGACTCGTCCTTGTCCTTCTTGGCCTTGTCGTAAAAGTAGCTCACGAGACTGGTTCCGTGATGCTGGCGGATGATGTTGATGATGGGCCGTCCCAGTTTCGCCTTGGCGGCAATTTCACAGCCGTCCTTGACGTGGGAAATAATGATCAAACTGCTCATTTTTGGAGAAAGCTTATCATGCTTGTTTTCCGAAGAGGTCTGGTTTTCGATGAAATACAGCGGCTTGTTCAATTTCCCGATGTCGTGGTAATAGGCGCTGACCTTTGCCAGAAGCGCGTTGGCCCCGATGGCTTCCGCGGCGGCTTCCACGAGGGAAGAAACGATGATGCTGTGGTGATAGGTGCCCGGCGCTTCGATGATCATTTTCTGGAACAGCGGCTGGTTGAGATTGGCCAGCTCCAGCAGTTTGATATCGGTGATGAAACCGAAAAGACTTTCGAAAACCGGCGTGACGCCGGCGACGATGATCCCCGTTAAAATGCCGCCGCCGAAGCCCATGACCAGTTGGGGCGGCAAATCGTTGAATAAATTTCCTGTTGCGAGATTCAGGCAGAAAATGGCCACCATATTGATCAGTCCCAGAAACAGGCCGATCTTGAGAAAAACGGAACGTTGGCGGATGCGCACGATTTGATAGGACGCGGCAACGGACCCCATAAAGGAAAACAGCGGAAAAGTAATTTTTTCATCAAAGATAAAGCCGATGAGAAAAGACGTCAGCGCGCTGATAATCAGCGCGACATTTCGGTTGATCAGAATGGCAATGGTCATGGCGCCGAAGGCAAAGGGGATGGCGTAGTAGCAGGCGTCTGTCGGGATGGCGGGAAAAGAACGATTGACGGCCTGGGCGATGAAAATTCCCGCTTTGATGAGAATGATTTGCATCAGGGCGATTATGCCGAAGACCAGCAGATCCAGGTTTGAACGGGTCGTGGTTTTGCTCCAGTTTCTCGTGCGCCAAAGGTAAAGGGCGACGGAAAGGAAAAGTGTCGTCAGGAAGAAGCCCAGCAGCGTGGCGTACCTGGCAAATTTATTTTCCCGGGAAGATTGCAAAAAGGCGTTTAATTTGGCCAGTTCCAGATAGCCTATTTTTTCTCCTTCCCGCACGATCATTTCGTTTTTCTGCACGCGGAAGAAGGAGGGATTGTTCTCATCGATGACGGCCAGCTTGCTTTTTTGTGTTTCGACTTTGTTGAAGATCAGGTTGGGTTCAATCATCTTCCTGGTCAAGGAGAATGCCGCTTCTTTTATCGCGTCGGGCTGATCGCTGAAAACCATATTGACGGTTTTTTGCAGCGGCTCATCGATTTCGTTGATGTTGACCAGAGAAGCCGTGCCGGTCAATTCTTCCTTGATTTGGGTTTTCAAATTCCGGATGACGATGCCCTTTTCTTTTTCGGTTTTGCCGAAGGTGTCGGAAGTGACAAAGCGGTTTTCATAGAAAGAGTCCAGCGCCAGGGCGAGCTTTTCCATCAAATCATCGGAGAAACGGTTTTCGCTGAAGATATAAAATTCTTCCGAACTCAGATAGATTCCCAGGGAAGCTTCCAGCATTTTTTTTGTGGTCTGCAATTCCTTGAGACTGCTTTCTGTGCCGTCTTGATTTGTCAGCCGCGCCGCCGCGCTGGAAAACGCTTTGGTGAGCTTTACCTTGATGTTTCGGGAAACGTCGCTGTCGTAATCATAGACCGGTTTAACATTTTCTGCGTCTTCAATTTTTTTTCTTTCCACCGCCTGTTTGTCTTCGACCAGGAAAGCATGATCGGCTTTGACGTTTTTGGGCGCGATCATGCCCAGCATGTACTTGGGTTCGGAAATGTTGACTTCCGGCGCCATGATCAGGGCCAGAATGAGGCACAGGCCAATGGCGATAATCCACCTCTGAACAAGGCTGTTTTTGAGAAAATCAAATGAGGGGCGGCTTTCCTTCGGCAGCGTCTGAAGAAATTTTATCACTTTTTCTCTGAAAGCATTCATTGATTCCATCTTCATCAATTGGTGCCGGGAGATTTTTGCTTTTCCAAACGGGCGTAGGCCTTGATAATATCCTGAACCAGCGGATGTCTGATGACATCGATTTCGGAAAAATAGGCGAAACGGATGTTTTCAATTTTTTTCAGAATCTTTTCCGCTTCAATCAGGCCGGAGATTTTGTCCGTGGGCAGGTCGACCTGCGTGATATCGCCGGTAATGACGGCTTTTGAGTTGAAACCCAGCCGGGTAAGAAACATTTTCATCTGTTCGGAAGTTGTGTTTTGCGCTTCGTCGAGGATGACAAAGGAGTCATTGAGCGTTCTTCCCCGCATGAACGCCAGCGGCGCCACCTCGATGAGTCCCTTGCCGATGAGGGCGGATGCTCTTTCCATGTCAATCATGTCGTAAAGCGCGTCGTATAAAGGACGGAGATAGGGATTGACTTTTTCCGCCAGATCGCCCGGTAAAAAACCCAGCCGCTCGCCTGCTTCCACCGCGGGTCGGGCCAGAATGATCCGGTGAACCTTTTTCTCGAGCAGCCAGGATACCGCCATGGCCATGGCCAGGTAGGTTTTTCCCGTGCCCGCCGGACCGATGGCAAACACCATATCGAAATTTCTCATATAATCAATGTAGAGGCGCTGCGCGATGCTTTTGGGGGTGATCACCCTTTTCGTGGAGGAGATGAAAACCGTATCCAGAAAAATACTGGCCAATTTATAATTGATGTCTTCCGAGAGGATCCGGTGAGCGTAGTCAATGTCGGAGGGTTGGATATGCCAGCCCTTTTCCATGATGGCGTAGAGCTGCTGGAGCAGGGCGCTGACCTTCCGGACACCGTCGTTTTCGCCGGAGACCGTAATGTTGTTCCCCCACGCTTTGACCTTGACCGGTTCCAGATTTTCAATCAATTTGAGATGTTTGTCATGCTCGCCGCAGAGATTCTTGAGCAACGAGTGGTTGGGAAAAGAAATTCTCTCCACGTCCGAGCTTTCACTTACTTGTTTCAAAAATTACCAGCCTCTAATCTAAAATGATCAGTGATATCTGATTATTAGCTCTTTTTTTCATCCGGTTCAATCCGTGATTTACGGTCAATTTCTATCACGTTGACCAATTCAATGCAATAGATATTGAAGGCTTCCAAAATCAACAGCCGGACTTGCTTGCCCGGTTCATCCTCCAGGGTCAATAGGGCGAATGAACTATTCCCGAAGAAATAAGTAGGCGAAAACTTTTGCGTTTTCAATGATATCGGCCACAGAGCAGTGTTCGTCGGGCTGATGGGCGGTCTGAAGGGTTTTCGACCAGACGGCGGCCTGGTAATTTTGCCTGCGCAGATACGCCGCCAGCGTGCCGGCCCCCACCCCTCCGGCGAACGGCTTGACGCCGTAAACCTTTGCGATGGCTTCCTCAAGCGCCCGGACGACCGGCGCGTCCGCCGGCGTCGCTTTGGGCGCCTGCAGGTAATGCACCGGCGTTATTTCCACGCGCACGCCGAAGCGCTTTTCGATTTTTCCGGCGATCCGCTTGATTGCCTTCATCACGTCCGTCAGACGGTAGCAGGGCAGGACGCGACAGTCCATGTAGAAAACGTCCTCGCCCGGTATCGTGTTGATGTTTTCCACGTTGGATTCTTTTTTGGTCGGTTCGAATGTGCTTTGCGGCGGGTCGAACAAGCGGTCGGTTTTCGGAAAGAACTTTTTTAATTGGGACAGTTCGGTCACCAGATGCGAAGCGGCGACAAAAGCGTTTTTTCCCAGATGCGGGTTGCTGCCATGACATTGTTTGCCCGTCGTTTTGAACTTCAGCCAGAGCATGCTCTTTTCGGTGATTTCAATCAGCGTTCCCTGCGGATTGCCGGAATCGGGAATCACAATCATATCCCTTCTTCCGATGGGATTGTTCGGCGAATTGACCAGATGGTAGAGTCCTTTCTTTCCCGAAGTTTCCTCGTCGGCGACGAACCCCAGGCCGATGGAATAATGGGGAGTGATGCCCTCGTCCAGAATGGCCCTGGCGGCGAAAATGGAGGCCACCATGTCCTGCTGATTGTCTTCGACGCCCCGTCCGAAAATCTTTCCTTTTTTGACGTAGGCTTTATAGGGACTGTCGCTCCACAAGTTCAGTTCGCCCGGCGGCACGATGTCCAGATGGGTGATGATCCAGACAAATTGCGGCTTGCGCCCGTTGATTTTGACGACAAGGTTCGGCCGGATTTTCGAAGGAACCCGGTCATCGGGCGCGTCGAAACGGAAGATCTTTGGGAACCCAAATTTCACGAGGCGCTCCTCCAGAAGCTTTGCCTTGAGAAATTCGCCTTCGCCGCCGTTTTCTGGCCCGATGGCCGGCGCGGCACACAGCGCCGTCTGCAGTTCAATCATGTCCTTCCGGTACGAATGAATTCGTCTCTCCACGCGCTTGAAAAGTTTCTCGTCAATCATAACGCTCCTTTGAATTTAATATTCAGGGGTGATGAAAACATATTGATCGGAAGGCTTTCCTTCCAGAAAATTTTTGGAGTCGCCCAAAATCAAAACCGTGTTTTGAGTGCTGAAATACCGACGCGCTGCTTCGGCAAGATCCGCCACGGTGACCTTTTCGATTCTCTCGCGGAAACGCGGCAGAAAATCGGATGGCAGATGGTCATAGTCCGCGTTCATGATCTGCCAGACGATATCCTGCGGCGTGGTGAAGGAAAAAATGAAACCGTTGTTGATGGATTTTTTCGCCCAGACCAGCTCCTGTTCGCTGACGCTTGAGCCGATGCTTTCAACAACGGAATTCATCAGGCCGAGTGCCCGGAGGGTGGAAGGGGTTTTGGTCAGCGCGTAGACGCCGAACACGCCGAAAGAGGGATAGGCCTGATAAAAACTGCCCGCGCTGTAGGCCAGACCCTCATCGTTGCGCACCAGGCTCTGAATTCTGGAAGGGAACCCCCCGCTGCCGATGATAAAATCCAGGACGGTGAAGGCATAAAAATCCTCGTCTGTCTTTGCGGGGCCCAGCCGACCGGCCACGACGGTGGATTGGGGGATTTCCTTGGACACGATAAAGAGGCCTTCCCGGGGGCTCTTCGGCGGCGGCGGAAAAGTCATGGTCTTGCCCTCCGCCCTCCAGCCGCCGAAATATTTTTTGATCAGGGCCTTCGCCTTTTCGGAAGAAATATCGCCGCTGACGGCGAACATGATGTTTTCGGGCCGGAAGAAGATGCGGTGAAAATCCGCCAGGTCTTCGCGGCTGATTTTTTTGATGGACGCCGAGGAGGCGAAACGTCCGCGGTCGTCACCGTCATAGACAAGGCGGAGGAATTCCCGGAAAGCCAGCTTTTGGGGATTATCGCGGAGCCTGCGGAGTTCCTCTTCCTTCAACTGCCTGGCCAGTTCGATTTTTTCCCGCTCAAAAATCGGGTGAATCATGATTTCCGAGAGCAGCTCCAGTCCCTTTTCAAAATCTTCGCTCAACACGGAAAAATTCACCTGGACGGATTCTTTGGAAACAGTAAACGCGACGGTCGCCGCCATGTCGTCAAGCAGATTGTCCATCTGCGCGCTGGTATATTTTTCGGTGCCGCCGGTTCTCATCACGTAGGCGGTCAACTCCGCCGTTCCTTCCTTTCCCGGCGGGTCATAGACCGAGCCCGTTTTGATCAGACCGTTGAGATGAATGACCGGCAGGTCATGATTTTCCAGAATATAAAGCGTCATGCCGTTGTCCGTCACAGACTTCTCGATTTGCGGCAACTCAAAACGCAGCGGCTCGAAGGGTATGGCTTCCGGAGAGGGAAGTTCGCTTTCGGCTGCCGGCAGGGGCGGGCAATGAAACAAAAGAGCCGCGCACAACATCATCGGCGCCAAAGGGGCGCGGCCTGCGTGACGGAGAAACTTTCTGATAATCCGAAGCATGAAAAACCTCTCTTAATTGAGCGTCGCCACCGTGCGGTTGTTTTTCGTCAGATATTTCTTTGCCGCTTTTTGAAGGTCATCCGCGGAGACTTTTTCGATTTCGTTGAGGTAATTTGCGAAATAGCGGTAGTCGCCGAAAAGCGATTCGTAATAAGACAACGTGGAAGCGATTTCGTCGTTGGAATCCATGCTCTTGAAGTACTCCATCCTGATGTTCTTTTTGGCCCTGGTCAATTCTTCTTCCGTCACCGGCTCGTTTTTGATTTTTTCGATTTCCCGCAGGACGGCTTTTTCCAGTTCTTTGTTGGAATGCGGGTGGCGCGGCTGCGCCATGATGATGAACAAATTGGGGTAGCGCGAGGCCGGAATGCCGTTGATCGCGGTCACGCTTTTCGCGATTTGGGAGTCCGTCACAAGCGCGCGATAGAGACGGCTGGTTCGTCCTTTGGTCAGAATGGTCTCCAGGACGTCGAAAACATAGTCCGCGTACACCGGCGCGTTCGGCTTGTGAAAGCCGATGATGAGCGAAGGACTGGCGTCGAATTTCACCCGGATTCTTCGCTCGGAGGTTTGTTGTGGTTCGGAGGCGACGGGGATGGCTTTTTCCTTCCGGGCCGGAATCCGGCTGAAGTATTTTTCGATGATTTGCAGGGTTCTCTGAATGTCAATGTCGCCGACGACGGCAATCACGATGTTGCCCGGGGTTTTATACTTGCCGTGGATTTTTCTGATGTCGTCGGGATGCAGATTCATGAGATCCCGGGCCCAGCCCAGGATCGGTCTGCCGTAGGGATGCTTTCGATAGGCGGCGCTCATGAAGTTTTCGTAGAGTTTGCCTTCGGGATCCGACTCCACGCGTTGCCTTCTTTCCTCCATCACGACATCGCGTTCGGTGTAGAATTCCCGGAAAACCGGATGGAGCAGGCGGTCGGACTCGATTCTCGCCCACAGTTCGATTTTGTTGGCGGGAAGATTGACGTGATACGTCGTGAGGTCCTGCCCGGTGGCGGCATTCATGTCCAGCCCGCCGTTTTCCGTATAGAGGCGGTCGATTTCATTGGGGGTAAATAGTTTCCTGTGTTCATTCTGCAGACGGCTCAACTCATCTCCCAGGCGCTTGAGGACTTTCGGGTCCGATTTTTTGCCTTTCTTTTTTTCCCTGGCCAGCGCCTTTCCCGTTTCCTCGATTTGCGCCAGCAGTTTTTCCTCCTCCGGGTAATTTTTTGTTCCGATGGTGGTGGTTCCCTTGAACATCATGTGTTCGAGAAAATGCGCCGCCCCGCTTTTCCCCGGCTCTTCGTCAACGGCGCCCACGCGGTAGCGTATGTAAAACGCCGCCGTCGGGCTCAAGATTTGCCGGACCAAAAGGACCGTCAGACCGTTGGATAGCTTTGTTTTGACGACCTGGTCCTCCATGGGGAAGCCGCAGAAGCCCGGCGCCGCAGCGGCCGCAAGCATCGCGATCATCCACACAACAATCAGAAATTGGAATTTTTTCGTCATAAGATTCAGTCCGGCGATTTTCCGGGAAAGAGGCGGAAGAAAAAATAGATAATGCCGACAATGCAAACCAGAATCAGCAAAGACGCCGAGAAGAAATAAATCACGAACTCCTGAGGGCTTTTCAAATGATACGAACCGATGAGCGTATTGATGCCGAGAATGAGAAAAAAGACAGACAGCGCCAGAATCATCGCGTTTTTTATCCAGATCAGGATCTTCAATGGGGCAACTCCGCCTCGCGAATTTTTTTCTTGATCTCCCTGTAGGCCGCGTAAGAAAAATGTTCGCCCGCGCAGGGGAGCAATGAATTGTTATGATATAACGGCTCGTTGAGAATGTCAAAGGGGGAGTGGGCAGCCGACTCTCCCCACATTTTCGTGCCGGGAATCGGCGAGTATTCGGCGAGGATGGGTTTTGCGCCGCTCTGCAGGACGAAATCGACGCTTTGCTGAACTTCCCGCGCGCTTTGATTCGGCATGCCGCACAGGATGTAGATGCCGATATCGGCGCTTCGATAGCCGGATTTTTTTAGGCAGGTCACGGCGCGGATGAGCTCTTCGTTTTTCACCTTGCCTCCGGTTTGGGTCTGCCGGGTCGGATCCGCCGTTTCAAATCCAAAGCGGATGGTTTTGAAGCCGGACTCATAGAGCAAGTCGCTCAATTCCTGTGAAATATTTCTCAAATGCAGTCCGTTGGGGCAATGGAACTGGCACTTCAGTCTCCGTTTGCGCAATGCCTTAAGCAGGGGAATGATCATTGTTTGGGGTTCGGCCAGGAGCGCGTCGTCGTAGAAACTGAAATTGACGACGTTTAGCGTTTTTTGCCAGTGTTCAATTTCATCGGCCGCCCGCTCGGGATCGCGCCGCAGAAATTTTTTATACAAAACGGGGGAGGCACAATAACTGCACCGGTAGGGACAACCGCGGGAAGTGGCAACGGGCAATTGATCGGGGTTTCGGATCAAATCAAAAGCGGGGTAGGGGAGAGCATCCAGATTTTCTTCGTCCGGCATGAAAGTCGGCTTTTCGCCGAAACGCGCCTCGAGATATTCGAGAATCTGTCTTTCTCCCGCGCCGCTGATCACGACATCGGCTCCCGAAAATTTTACGGCGTGGTCTCGGCACAGCGTGGCGTATTTCCCGCCCAGAACGACGGGGATGCCTGGCATTTCTTCCCGGATGATTTTAATCGCGTCGAAAACTCCCGGATACCAGTAGGTCATGGCGGAGGAGACCAGAACAAGCCCGGCGTCTTTGTGCGCCCGAAGGTCTTTTCTGAAGATATCCGGCGCGACGCCGTAGCGGCAGTAGCTTTTGGGGATTAACTTCAGCGACTCGGGTTTTTCGATGATCTGCCGGAAGAATTTGCCGTCCCCATAGGCGCGCCGTTTCAGGGTTGAGCCGTATCGGGCGCGCATGTCGGGATGATAGGGGTCGAGGCAGTCTATCAAGTCAATTTCATGATGGTTTTTGCGCAAAAGCCCGCCGATGTACAAAAGCCCCAGGGGTTTTATCCAGAAATCGTAGGCGGCAAAATCGTATATCCACGGATTGATCAGAAGAATTTTCATGCTCATGCTCGACGCCTTGCTCATACCACAATCATGGATGATTTACAAAGCCAATAACCCGGAAGAAAACCATAAATTTTCGGTAATTGGCGAGGGCAACCGGGCCGGCGGCTTCGCCCGGGAATTGACTTGAGGATTTTTTTGTGTTAGCAAAACAAAAAAGTATTAAAAATATTGGACTAATTTGCAGCCGAGGCCAAAACAACCTGTGCGGAAAAATACGCTGATAAAAATATTGCTGAGGTCTTTTTTTATTCAAACCACACTGAATTTCCGGCGGATGCAGAACCTGGGTTTTGCAATGTCGGTGATTCCGCTGATTCAGGAATTGAGACTCGATGAAGAGGAATCCCGGGAATTGATGAACAGACACCTGCAGTTGTTCAACACCCATCCGTATTTTTCCGCTTCAGTGATCGGTTCGGTCGTGAAACTCGAAGAGGAAAAAAAGGCGCTGGCCGACGATTCTCCCGATATTTCCGCTATTAAAAAAAGTCTGATGGCCTCTTACGCGGCAATCGGCGATATTTTCTTCTGGGGCGCGTTGAAACCGTTTGCGGTTATTTTTGCGGCATTTTTAATTTACATGGGATTTGTCATTGCGCCTCTGGCTTTTTTGCTGATATACACGCCGGTGCACCTGTGGGTCAGAGTCAGGGGGTTTTGGGAGGGCTACCGAAGGGGAAAGACGGGTTTTGAGTTTATTCGGAATCTCGACCTGCCCAGCGCCGCCGTCAAGGTCCGGTGGTTTTCCCTGATACTGCTGGCGGTGTTGACCGTTTGGCTCTCTTACAGCGCACAATTGTGGTCCTTTGCGCAAAGCACCGCTGTTGTTGCCCTGGGGACGTCTCTGGCGCTGGTTTTGGCGAGTCTTTTTTTGATCAGCCGGGGAATTTCGCAGACGTATATCATTTATGGAAGCTTTTTGCTGTCGCTTTTGATTATTTCCGGGAAGGATTTTTTGCATTGACGGAGGAAAAAAGAACCGTAAAATTGAAAAACAAGCTGGGGATGCACGCCCGTGCCGCCGCCGCCATGGTGAAAATCGCCCAGCAATTTGAAGCCAAGATTCACCTGGAGCATAACGGTCAGAGGGTGGACGGCGATAGCATCCTGGATATTCTGACGTTGGCTTGTCCTTACGGCGGCGAGTTGACCATCATGGCCAGGGGACAAGACGCCCCGGCGGCCGTCGAAGCACTCGTGCAGTTGGTCGAAGACAAATTTGGAGAATCTTAAAAAAGGATGACGGAAGACCAGACAAAAACTATTGTCCTCAAGGGCGTCGGAGCATCGCCCGGCATTGCCATCGGCAAGTGTTACCGGTTCGACCGCTCCGACAGCCAGGTGTCTTTTTACAAACTCAACGACCCCTCCCTGATTCCCAAGGAGGTCGAGCGTTTCAGAAAAGCGTTGAAGGAATCGGAACACCAGCTGCTGGAAATTCAGAAAAATCTGAAAAAGGCGAAGGTTCGCGAGCCGGTTTACGTCATTGACGTCCACATTCTCATTTTGCGGGACAAGATATTCGTCAACCGTACGATTAACTATATCCGCGAACAGGGCATCAACGCCGAATGGGCGCTGCAAATGACGCTGGATCACTACAAACAGATTTTTGAAGGCGTCGATGATACTTACATCAGCAGCCGCGTCAGCGACGTGCAGTATGTGGTGCAGCGGATCCTGCACAATCTTTCCGGCGAGAAGCAAGAAATTATCTGGGAGGTCGGCGATGAGGGGGTCGTGATTGTTTCGCGCGATTTGTCCCCCGCCGACACCGCTCAGGTCAAGCTGGAAAAAGTTATTGGTTTCGCGACGGACAGCGGAGGCCGCACCTCGCACACCGCGATTGTCGCGAGGTCTCTGGAGCTGCCTGCCGTCGTCGGTTTGGACAGTGTGACTCACTTTGTCAGGACCGGCGACGAAATCATCGTGGACGGAACATCCGGAATGGTCGTTGTCAATCCCTACCCGGACATGCTCAAACGCTATGAGGAGAAAAAACGTCACTACGACGCCGCGAAGGATGAATATCTCAAATACGGCGAGCTTCCGGCGGTCACGACCGACGGCTACCGGGTGCAGATCGGCTGCAATATTGAATTCGTCGAGGAAATTCCTTCCGCGGTTTTGCACGGCGCTGAAAACATCGGTCTTTACCGGACGGAGTTTTTGTACATTTACCGCGACACGCTGCCCACCGAGGAGGATCACTTCAACAATTACCGGCAGGTGGTGGCCGATAAAGACCTGGCATGGGCGACCATCAGGACCTTTGACCTGGGCGGGGACAAATTTCCCAATTATCAGAAGCAGGGCCGGGAATTGAACCCGCAGATGGGCCTGCGGGCGATCCGATTTTGCCTGAAGGAGGTGGAGATATTCAAGACCCAGCTGAGGGCCATCTGGCGGGCCAGCGCCTTCGGGAAGGTAAAGATTCTGTTTCCGATGATTGCGAGCGTCGAAGAAATACGAGAGGCCAAAAGACTGCTTTGGGAAGCCAAAGAAGAACTAGCGGCGCAGAACATCGCCACGGCGCCTTCGATGGACGTCGGCGCGATGATCGAAGTGCCCGCCGCGGTGATTATCGCCGACAAGCTGGCCAAAGAAGTGGATTTCTTCAGCATCGGGACCAACGACCTGATTCAGTATTCGCTGGCCATCGACCGTTCCAACGAACGGATGACGTATATGTATGATCCCCTGCATCCGGCGGTTTTGCGGCTGATTAAAAACATCGCGGAGACCGCGCATCGGGCGGGCATTCTAGTGGACATGTGCGGTGAAATGGCCGGCGACCCGCTGTGCGTGCTCATCCTGTTAGGGATGGAGATAGACGAACTGAGCATGAGCCACCTGGCGATACCGAGAATCAAAAAAATCATCCGGGAGTCGACCCTCAAAGAGGCGAAGGCCCTGGTGAAAAAAGCGCTCTCTTTCAACACGGGTTCCGAAGTCCGCGCGTATGTCAATGATTACATGAATAAGCGTTTCCCTGAAGATTTCCCGATCGAAGAAGATTAAAACGTCAACCCCCTCTTCATGGTTTCCGATGATTTGACGGAAAAAGCATGAGGTTGATTGTCGGATATGAAAGAAAACATGGACACACAAAAAAATCAGGACGAACAGTATTATTCGGGCCATCTCTACGACACTCAGGATTTCCTGCAGATGCGCCTGATCAAGCCTTTTTTGTCCCGCGTCGCGCTGGATGATGAATACGTCGGCGCGATTAAAAAGCTTTCGGAAGAAGGGGTGGTGGTTTACGCCATCAACCAGCGGAGCGAGCTCAACAGCCTCATTCTTTTTGAGCTTTTTCAGCGCAAGGGACTGCCCCTGCCCGTGTACTGTCACGGCATGAACATGTCCTTTTGGCAGCCGCTGCCGCAGATGCTCAAGTTCTTATGGTCTTCCTTCCTGCGCCGCCTGGGCAGGGAAGAGCGCGCCTGGCAGGGCAAGATGGATTACATGGAGAGAGTGGTCACCGAGAAGAAAAGCATTGTCATTCATCTGGGGGAGTCGGAATTCATCGAAAGCCGCGCGGCGGAAGGCGCGCTTCTGAGCCTGATTCGGGCGCAGAGAAAAATCGGCTTCCCGATATTTATTGTGCCGCTCTTGGTCGCCTATGGCCGCCGCCGCGAAAAGGAGGAGGAGAGCCTGCTCAATATACTCTTCGGGCAGGACGAGCACGCCGGCCCCCTGCGGCGGCTGATCGCCTTTATCCGCTCCTCGCGGAACGCCTTTGTCATTCCGTCGGATCCAATCAATCTCTCGTCGTATCTGAAGGAGAACCCCGATTTTTCCGAAGAAAGGATGATCCACGAAATCCGCGGCGAGCTCATTGACCGCATCGAGAAGGAACGGACGACCATCGTGGGGCCGATTTTAAAATCCCGCGAGGAACTCATCGGAATGACGCTGCGGGATGAATCCCTGCGGAAATTCATGGCGGATCTCGCCGAGCAGGAAAAGAAGGATAAAAACGCCGTAAAAAAAGAAGCCCGGCGTTATCTCTATGAAATCGCCGCCGACTACAGTGAAACCGCCATCGCTTTCTGGCGGATATTCCTCACCTGGGTGTGGAACAACATCTATGACGGCCTCTCCGTGGACAAGGAGGGGATGGCCCGCATCAGAAATATCTCCAAACAGATGCCGTTTGTCATCATTCCCTGCCACAGGAGCCACACGGACTATCTGCTGATTCATTATGTTTTCTTTTTCAACAACATTCAGTTGCCCTTCATTGCTGCCGGCAGCAACCTCTCGTTTTTCCCGCTCGGATACATTTTCCGCAAATCGGGCGCTTTTTTCCTGAGGAGGAGTTTCCGGGGCAACCGGCTTTATTCCGCAGTTTTCAGCAAGTATCTGGCCATTCTGCTGAAAGAGGGTCTGCCCATCGAATTCTTCATCGAAGGCGGCCGCAGCCGAACCGGAAAAATGGTCATGCCCAAGTACGGACTGTTGTCGATGATTCTTCAGGCGTATCAGGAAAAATACTGCGAAAATTTCGCCGCCATTCCCGTCTATATCGGTTACGACCGCGTCATCGAGGAAAAATCCTACCTCAAGGAACTGGCCGGCGAAGAGAAAACGCCCGAAACCACGGCGGAAGTCATCAGGTCCAGCAAGGTGCTGGCCAAACGGTACGGCCGCGTTTACGTGAACGTGGGCGAGCCGATGATCATGAAATCCTATCTCGAGGCCCAGGGAAAACCGATTGATCAGATGACAATGGATGAAAGACAGAGCCTCTATCGCAGAATCGGCTACGAGATTGTTCTGGCGATCAACAAGGTGTCCGTCGTCACGCCTTTCTCTCTGGTCGCGTCCGTCATCTTGAGCCATGACCGCCGCGGCATGTCGCACGGCGAACTTCTCGAAATATTCGACGAGTTTTACGAATATCTTTCCCAGAAAAATGTCCGTTTCGCGGAAACCTTAGCCAACAAGGAAAAGTCCGTAGCGGAGGCCGTCAACAAATTTGTCCAATCCGGTTTCATCTCCAAAATCGAGACCGAAGAGGACGAGGACGAGGAAATGCAGGAAATCGTCTATTCCCTCAAGGAGGAAAAGCGGCTGAACCTCGAGTATTACAAAAACAACATTCTGCATTTCTTCATTCCCGTATGTTTTGTCGCCACATCCATGATCAAGAATACCGAGGATGTCAGCTCTGTCAGCCGGATCTTGAGCGATTACAGGTTTCTCAAGAAAATTTTGTGGAACGAATTTATTTTCGACGAAAACAGGGATGATGCCGACGAGGTCGACGAAGTGCTCGCCTACCTGCGGCAGAGGAAAATGATCACGGCGATTGAACGCGATGGCAATGTTCTGTTTGAAATCAAAGGGCGCGGCAGCACAAAATTAAAGCCTTTTGCCGATTTGATCCATAATTACCTCGAATCGTTCTGGATTGTCTTGCGGGGCTGCCAGTATCTCAAGAAGGGCCCGCAGGCCAAAAAAGATTGGCTCAAGAAAATCAGAACCCTCGGCGAGCGCATGTACCGAAAGGGCGAGGTCCTGCGCGTGGAAGCTCTTTCCCAGGCCAATTATCAGAATGTCATCCTATATCTTCTCGACGAGGAACTGATCAGGGAAATCCGAGACGAGAAAAGCGACAAGAAAGGCGACAAGAAAGAAACACTCTACATGCTGACGGAGAACCGGGCGGAAATGGAAGTCCTGCGCCGCCGCCTTTTCAAATTCCTGTAAATCAAAAAACGCCGGTCGCACCCCATCATGGAAACAGAAAAGAAAGAAAAAAACACAAAGCTCTTTCTGCATTTGAAAAAATGGCTGGAGAAGGCGGTTCTCGACTACGACATGATCCAGGAGGGCGACCGCCTGCTGATCGGCGTCTCCGGCGGCGCGGACAGCTTCGCGCTGCTGGATTTGCTGGATTCGCCGATGCTTTATGTGCCGAAGTTTTCTTTTGTCGCCGTCCATGTGGACATGGGTTTCGATCCGTCCTATCAGGGCTGGCGGACGCTTGAAAAATATTTTCAGGACAACCGCGTGTCCTGCATCATGGAAAAAACGGACATCGGCGCGGTGTCGCACTCGGAGGCGAACAGAAAAAATCCCTGCTTTTTGTGTTCGCGGCTCAGGCGCAAAAGAATTTTTGAAATCGCGGACGCCGAAGGATGCAACAAAATCGCCTTCGCCCATCACCGTGACGACGTCATTGAAACCCTGCTCATCAACATTTTTTACGGACGCGAAATCAGCACGATGGTGCCCAACCAGAGGATTTTCGGCGGCAAACTGCACATCATCCGGCCGCTGGTTTATCTCCGGGAGGAACTCGTGAAAAAATACGCCTGGGAACGCGCGTTTCCCGTCGTCCAAAACCTCTGTCCGACCAGCCAGACCTCGAAGAGGCTTTATATCAAAAAACTTCTGGATGAACTCGAACGCGATCATCGGGGCGTCCGTGAAAACATTTTCAAGGCGATGTCCCACGTCAAGCCCGATTACCTCCCGCGCGTCAAAAAGGCGAAGGATGCAGGCCGGGTTGGCGGAAAAAAGTAGCAATCCATTTTATTTTGTGTCAAATTGAAGCATGACCAGGGAAAAGACTGCAGAGAAAATCATCGCGACCAACAAAACCGCCCGCGTTAACTACGAAATCGGCGACACCTACGAGGCGGGAATCGTTCTGGTCGGCACGGAAGTCAAGGCACTGCGCGCGGGCAAGGTCAACCTCAAGGACAGCTACGCCGTCGTCAAGGACAACGAAGTCTATCTGCGCGACATGCACATCAGCCCCTACGACCACGGCAACCGATATAACCACGATCCCCTGAGGATGCGCAAACTCCTGCTGCACAAAAGGGAAATCAAAAGACTCTACGGAAAATCGCGGGAAAAGGGCCTTTCGCTTATCCCGCTGAAGATTTACTTCAAAAACGGCAAGGTCAAGGTGGAAATCGGCATCGGCAGGGGCAAAAAACTGCACGACCGAAGACAGGACATCAAACAGCGCGAGGAGCGCCGCAACATCTCGCGCGAATTCAAATCCAAACGCATAAAAGTCTAGAATCAAAAGAAAAATTTCTCCGGGCAAAACCGGCAAATCTTTTTTGACAAAACCTCCGAAAGTGTCTATATTATAACCAAATCAAAAAGGGGGCGTCACGGTTTCGACGGGGACATTTGACGTTGTAGTTGCGTGCCGAGGTTCCTACAGGCCTCGTTAAACAGGTAGGAAACATATAATCGCAGACAACTACGATTACGCTTTAGCCGCATAAGACGGCTAACGTCCTTTTTGGGCTTGCCTGCCGGCCCGAAGAGGACGTCAAAAAGACAGGCTAGCCGAGCTTTTTTCCTGGGAAAGCAAGGCGAAATTGCTACAGGATAGCGCGGCGCGATCCCGCTTCGGGGAGCAAGCCGACGTGAATTCAAAACCGAAGCTACGCACGTAGATGCTCCAGCGGAAGGTTTTCGGACGCGGGTTCGACTCCCGCCGCCTCCACCAGAATCAAATCACCGACACCCGAGCCGCGAGACAAAATTCCGCGGGATTTTCGGGAAGGTGATTTTTTTTGTGTTCAACCCAACTCCCAGCTCAATGGAAAAATCCGCTCTGAGTTCCCACCGGAAGTTTTCAGTTCCAACACTTTCCGCCATTGAGCGCGTTCAACGAAACGGCTTGTTTTTCAGGCTGCTAATTTGACGCGGAAGACCGCAGCGCGAAGTAAAATGACTGTGGCAAAAACTCCCGATTCGTGATATTTGACCTTCATCTTGCAGGCTTTTTCTTACATGAATCGGTTGACCTTCTCTTGCGGGCGGAGAGGATATGTCGTCAAAGATTATCTACGAGAGATTTCTGTGGTTTCACAATCAAGTCAAGGAAAGCAAGCATCCCAACACCAAAACCCTGGCTCAAAAATTTGAAATCACCCGCAAGACCGCCCAGCGCGACATTGAATTCATGCGCTGCAGACTCGGCGCGCCGCTGGTTTACCTTCCTGAAAAAAGAGGCTTTGCCTATGAGGACAACGCCTATGAACTTCCGGGATTCTGGCTGGAAGAGGAAAGCCTGACATCGCTACTGCTGGCCTATCGCCTGGCTTCCGCCGTGCCCGACAGAACCCTGAAAGCTTCGCTGCGCGCGTTTCTTGAAAAACTTCTTGAAAAAATATCCTTCCAAAAACGGATATCTCTCAAAGAATTGAGCGGCAAAATATCAGTCAGAAATATTGAATACTCCCGAACCTCTGAAAAAATTTATCACGCCATGCTCGAAGCCCTGCTCTCGGGACAGGCGGTGAGGATTGAATATCATTCACCCCACAATGCCCAGACCACCGTGCGCGATATCCTGCCGCTTCATCTTCTGCACTATATGGGCACCTGGCACATCATTGCCCACTGCGCCCTGAAGGATGAACTCAGGGATTTTGTTCTCTCCCGCGTCAAAACGGTAGTCCCTGCGGAAGTAAAAATCGACGGTCGTTTCACCTCCGAACAGGTTCGGGAATACATCCGCCGGACATTCGGCATTTTCCACGGCGGGAAAACCAAAAAGGTCTGCCTGTGTTTTTCCAGGGACATCTCCGACTGGATCACCGAGCAGGTCTGGCACAGCGACCAGGAAACAATTCAACGAAAGGACGGCAGGCTCTGCCTCACCATTCCCGTCGCCGATTTCCGGGAAATCAAACGCGAAATTCTCAAATACGGTTCGAAGGTGGAAGTGCTTTCGCCCAAATCCCTGCGCGACGAAATCATACAGGAGATCAAAAGCATGAGCCGAATTTATACTTAGCCGTTTTTCTGAATTGACAAGATGGATCAATCTGCTATGGTTGATTTGTATTTGTGTATATTGATTGTTCCGAAATAAGGTACTTATGCTAAACAATAATACAATAAACTCACTCACACGCAAGGAAGCTGAGTTAGTGGCGCGCATGGCCTATGAAAAGAAGGACATTGTCACCTCAGGGGACCTGGATACGTATTTACCGCGCGATTACCCCTATAGGCGAAAATTGGTTTACAGTCTTAAAAAAAAGAAACTCCTCATTCCCGTTAAAAACGGCGTTTATATTTTTGTGCCGCTTGAGGCGGTGTCAACGGGACGCCGTATCAGTGAATTTCTCATAGCGTCCGTGTTTTTTCCGCGTGGCGGCTGCTATATCGGCTATTCCATCATGTACAATTACTATAATTTCACCAATCAGCAATTTCAGACAGTTTATGTTTTAAACACGAGAATCTCCCGCGAGCGAACTATTGCCGGCCTGTCTTTTAAATTCGTCAAAATTCCGCCGGAACGGCTGTACGGATTGGAAGAAATTGACGTCAACGGTAAAAAGGCCGTCATCAGCGACAGGGAAAGAACGCTGGTGGATTTGATGTATTTCAACGAACCGGTCGGCGGCACAAATGCCGCCATGGATATTCTCATGAAGACCGTCCAAACCGGTCAATGCGACGTCAGGAAATTGATTGCATACTCCGTCAAATTCCCCATCATTAAAACACGCAAGCTCATCGGTTTTGCTCTGGAAAAAGCCGGTGTGAATGAAAAAATGCTTATTCCACTGATAAAAAGCGTTCAAAAAACATCCTTGATTTCATTCACGGGAAGTCGAAAAGGTCAAATCAATGAAAAGTGGCGCGTCATCGTTCCTGTTGCATAAAGATAAAACACGATTTCGTGAGGTGGTTGACCAGATGGCAACTCGTGCCGGTTTCTTCGCGCCGCTCATGGAAAAAGATTACTACCTGACATTAATCCTTTCCCAAATCCATGAACTCAGTTCCGATTTGATTTTCAAGGGCGGAACGTGTCTCAACAAAATATATTATTCCTATTACCGGTTGAGCGAGGATTTGGATTTCAGTTTGCGGCTGCCTGAAAAAGCCGCAACAAGAAACAGCCGAAGCAAGGCGATGCAAAGCATCAAGAATGCCATGGCGGTTTTTGCCGGGCATTGGGGATTTAAACTGGCCGATTTGGAGCAAGCCGGACGCAATGAATCGAGGCAGTACATTTACTATTTTGAATAGGCTGCTGTGACCATGCCCGTGCGACAGACCATAAAACATGAAATCAGTCTTCGCTTCAATCCTCACCTCCCTTCCGAGAAGCGTCGCATACAGCATAAATATATTCATCCCTTCACCGGCGAGCCTCTTTTTGAAGCGGGAGCCGTTCAATGCATGGCGCTGGATGAAATCATCAGCGAAAAAATGCGCGCGGCCGCTTTACGAAAGGGCATTGCGCCGCGGGATTTCTACGACTTGGAGTCCGTTTTGCGCAACAAATATAATCCGGCAAACCCGCAAGTGATTGACCTCTTCCGAAAGAAACTGGCTGAAGACGGCGGTGGTACCGATCTGAAAAAATATCGGGTCAACATGGGAAGGACGAACGCGGAAATCAAAGAAATGCGTTTACGTTTGAAAGAGGAATTATTCGACGTATTAACCAAAACAGAGAAGGAAAACTTTAATTTGGATGAATCCTTAAAAAGAATCAACAAGGCTATGGAATCCATGATTGCAGTGGACGACAAAAATAAAGAGTAGGAGCGTTTTCCCGAATCTCGTCAGAATCATGGAGGCGAAATCCACCACTTTTCATTCCCTCAGGGGAGAAATCCAAGAATGAGTGGTAGGGTATGTTCCTAAACATGTCGCATAAAAATGAACATTGGACGCGCCGAATGATTTTTAGGATGACCTCGTACGCGCCGCACAATGGTCAAATGACCATACAAAAAAATTTTTTCGTCGGACACGAAATGGGGGAGGAAAAGTGATATTTCAGTTCCCCAAAAAAATGATTGAAAGTAATGGAGCATTTCACACGATGTGCCGTGATCTTGATGCTGATTTGAGTGATAAAAAAAGTTACACCGCCTTGAGTGAAGAAATGTGTTTGGCGTGATGATTGCGCTGCGAGGAAACAGAAGAAATATCAACAAAAGATTGTGACTGGTTTTAAAGAAGAAATGATTATGGGGCTTTTTTTCATAGCTTTTATAACGTAACTGAAACAATTGTGAGGCGCGTAAATGAAGAATTTTGAAGAGATGTTTGAACAGGCAACAAACGTTAAACCATTTCAGTATCAGATTGATGTGGCTAGCTCCGCCGCTTTTCCATCGCTTCTTGAAGTTCCAACTGGAATGGGCAAAACAGCGGCTGCAATACTTGGCTGGTTATGGCGCAGGCGATATGCTGGCCCAGATATTCGTAACGTAACGCCGCGCCGCCTTGTTTACTGCCTGCCCATGCGCGTTCTTGTAGAACAAACGCGGGATTGCGCCGTAACATGGCTCTACAACCTGGGATTATTGGGAGGTGTAGCGGAATTCGACGATGAAGCCGACAAGAAGAAATTAAACACATATGATCCCTGGGGTGGCAATGATGATCCGGCCAGGATTCGTGTGCATTTGCTCATGGGCGGCGAAGTCGACCGGGATTGGGATATGTATCCGGAGCGCGACGCAATACTGATTGGAACCCAGGATATGCTACTGTCCCGTGCGCTTAATCGCGGTTATGCGCTAAGCCGGTTTCGCTG
>Ga0208461_1001432_pt1 | contig 21468 bp, 20 predicted proteins | sample AD_JPNTR4_MetaG_FD_184448 | JGI IMG/M metagenome (GOLD analysis project Ga0208461, IMG submission 184448) | Active sludge microbial communities of municipal wastewater-treating anaerobic digesters from Japan - AD_JPNTR4_MetaG (SPAdes) (version 2) | ecosystem: Engineered > Bioreactor > Anaerobic...
TTCTTTCTCTTTAGATTTTAATCCAGGAATAACGCCGAGTAACATTAATACCACCATTAAAATAATAATAGCGATCACTATAAAAATAATTTTTTGAGATTTGGTTAGCTCTTGTTGAGGCATATTTTATTTTTGAAAAATAGCACACCAATGCGTGTCGTCAATTTCAATAGTATGCATAAATTTAAATTGCTTTTTTTGAGCCATTTCTTTAACTTCTTCTATTGTTAGACGATTCTCTTTTGGTGGGCCTAATATGCTTTCTGGCTTCCAGTCAATAATAACCAGTTTCCCTTCGGTTTTTAATATTTTATATGCTTCTTCGAAAATACGTGGCTGAAATTTTTTTTCAACTTGAAATAATAAATTGGCTATTATTACCCAATCACAACTATTTGGATCTAGTGTGCTCGTTTTTTCTAAATTAGCCCAGCGTGTTTCAATATTATTAATACCACGCATTTGTGCTAAAGATTTCACTGATTCCAACTGTTGAGACACTACATCAACAGCAAAAACCTTTCCTTCTGGGCCTACAGCCTTAGCTAATTCTAATGTCAAAATTCCGCTACCACTACCAAAATCCGCCACAACAGAGCCTGGCGCCAGATTTAATTGAGCGACTAAATTTTTAGGGTCAAAGATGTGGGCCATATAAATTTATTTTATCACAAATCAAAAAAAACTACAAAACTACAATGCCCGCCACCACATCATCTGGATCAAGCCGAATAATTCTCACCCCCTGAGCAATGCGCGATTGCTGAGAAATATTACCTAAATCCGTTTTAATCAAAATCCCCTTTTTCGAAATTAATAAAACTTGTTTAGTATCTTTAGCAATCACTTTAATCGCTACCACTTTTCCTGTTTTTTCGCTAATTTTAGCAGTTTTAATTCCTTGCCCTCCACGATGTTGTAATCGGTATTCTTTTAAAGCAGTGCGTTTGCCAAATCCTTTTTCCATTACCACCAGCAACATTCCGTCTTTTAATTCTGGTTTGATCACATCAAAGCCCCTCACTTCGTTATCCTTCTCTGTTTTCAAACGGATGCCTAAAACCCCGGCTGCGCTTCTTCCCATTGGCCTCAAATCTTTTTCTTGAAATCGCAGGGCTTGACCATACGCAGAAAGAACTATGATTTCATCATTGGGCTCAACAATTTTGGCATCTTTCAACTCATCACCTTCTTTTAATTTCATAGCAATCAACCCTGAACGCCTCACGTTGGCAAATTCAGTCAAATTCATTTTTTTCATTATTCCATTTTTGGTCACCATTACGAGATATCCGCTTTTTTTTGATTGCTGATTGGGATAAACCATAATGGCAGCTATTTTATCTTCTTTGGATAAATCGAGGAAATTAAAAATGCTTCTGCCTCGCGCTGTTCGAGTAGCCATCGGAATTTCAAAAGCTCGCAATTGAAAAACTCTTCCGCTACTAGTAGCAAAAAGTAAATTGTCGTGAGTGTTGGCCAATAATACGTGCTGAATTCTATCTTCTTCTTTGACGTCAAATCCTATCATCCCTTTGCCTCCTCTTTTTTGATTTTTAATAATTTCTGGCTCAAAAGCTTTAATGTAGCCATCTTGACTCATCATAATCACTACTTCCTGATCGGGTATTAGATCCTCTTCTTTAAATTCGCCTATTGGAATATTTAATACTCTGGTTTTACGGTCATCGGCATATTTCTTTTTAATTTCTAATGTTTCGTCTTTAATAATCTGAAGGATCTTTTTGGGATTTTTTAAAATTTCTTCCAACTCTTTGATTTCTTTTTCTTTTAATTTGGCTTCTTCTTCAATTTTTTGTCTTTCCAGCCCTACTAATGTTTGTAACTTCATTTCTAATATCGCCTCGGCTTGAATAACGGTTAATTTAAATTGTTTGATTAATTTTTCTTTGGCTTCGTCTCTGTTTTTAGAAGTTTTGATTGTTTTGATAACCGCATCAATATTTTTTAAAGCCTTCAGCAATCCTTCTAAAATATGTAAGCGCTCTTTGGCTTTTTTAAGATCAAATTGCGAACGCTTATAAATAATGGTTTGGCGGTGTTTGATAAATTCTTCAAGTAACCCTTTAAGAGAAAGTGTTTGAGGTTGGATGCCTTCAACTAAGGCTAAAAAATTAACATGAAAATTTTTTTGGAGATCCGTGTGTTTATAAAGATTATTTAAAACTTTTTGGGGATGGGCATCGTTTTTTAATTGAATGGTGATTTGAAGTCCTTCCTTGTCTGATTCGTCCCGAATATCTTTAATGCCCTCTATGCGTTTGTCTTGTACTAATTCAGCAATTTTAGCTAAAAGATCGGATTTGTTTACTTGATACGGAATATCCGAAACAACAAGATCGGCTTGACCAGCTTTTCTTTCTTGAACCTCGACTGTCGCTCGCACTGTAATAGTTCCGCGACCGCTAGCATAAATTTCTTCAAGTGATTGACGATTATAAATTACTCCGCCTGTAGGAAAATCTGGACCTTGAATTAGTTGAAGCAGATCTTTTACTTCTGCGTTCGGATGATCAACCAAATAAATTAACGCATCACAAACCTCGCCTAAATTATGAGGCGGAATACTCGTCGCCATGCCAACAGCAATTCCTGAAGTGCCATTAATTAAAAGGTTGGGAAGACGAGCAGGCAAAACTAGAGGTTCTTTGCGCGTTCCATCATAATTATCTTGAAAAGGAACAGTCTCTTTGTCTAAATCTTTTAACATTTCTTCTGCTAAAACAGCCAACCGCGCTTCCGTATAACGCATCGCCGCCGGCGGATCGCCATCAATTGAACCCCAATTACCCTGACCCTCAATTAAGGGATAGCGCAAAGAAAACGATTGGGCCATTCGAGCTAAAGCATCATAGACAGGCACATCACCATGAGGATGATATTTGCCTAATACCTCACCTACAATACTTGCTGATTTTCGAAATTTACTACTATGCCAAAAACCTGCTTCTGACATGGCATAAAGAATGCGTCTTTGCACAGGTTTTAATCCATCTCGCACATCTGGCAATGCTCGCGAAATAATAACACTCATTGCATAGTCAAGATAGGCGCTCTTTAGTTCTTCGGTAATTTCTCGAATAATAATTTGATCTGACTTTTCTGATACAGAAGATGCATTCTGTTTGTCGTCTGCTTTAGATGGTTGAATTTTTTTAAGACGTTTGGGTCTAAATTTTTTGGTCATGATTTTTTTATTTGATTAAAGAAAAGACTAGTTCCACATAAGCCTTATATTGAGTAATTAATTGATTCATTCCATAACTAATTGGCTGGACAATTTTAATTACCAAACCAATAAAGTGAGAAAATGCTCCGGATAAAATTTGAGCCGCTTTACTAAAAAAAGGATGCAAATAATCTTGATAAACAAGATCTATTCCTGTCTGAAAAATCGTAAGACGATCGGGTTTTTCTGTTTTTTCTTGAACGCTTTCTTGGCTTATTTGACTGACAGGAGTTTTAGCAACATTATTTTTTACACTAAAAATCCAACCTAAAAACAAAAAACAAATAATAATCATCAAACAAACTTGCATTATTACTACTCTTTTTTGATAGGACTGAGAACGCAAGGCCTGAATTTTCTGATTTAATTTATTTTGAATTATTTGAAGTGATTTCATAGAGAATTAACAATAAAAATTTTCGTTTCTTCTCCCCAGTTTTCTACATCTTTTGATTTAATTAATAACCGTTCTGTTTTTTCTACTGATTTAACCTCTATTTTCTTTAAAAAATTTTCTAACTCAGCTCTTTTTATTTTTAATCCTGGAATTTTATAATACATAGGAATAACGATTTTGGGTTCTAATTGTTTAATAATGTTGCTGGCCTCTGTTACGTCTATCATATCTCCTCCTCCTATGGGCAGTAAAACCATATCAGTATCGCTAAAGAAATTGCCTACTTCTGGCGTTATTTCCTTAGCATTAACCATGCCCAAATAACCAATACTAATATCTTCCATTTTTATTTTATAAGCGCTTTTGATAATATTCTTATTAACACTCAAAAGAATACCTTTAATAAAAACTCCTTTGAGTTCATAATCACCAGCGTTAGTAATAACAAAGCTGTCTTTTTTTTCTTGGCCGAACAAACTATCCGAGAGATCTGAAAACACATTAATTATCGCATCAACTTTATGTCGTGGTGCCATTAGGCCTGATTCGCGGCTCGGCGGTTCGGTCAAAATCGAAAAATGATTGCCAGTTGCTGTAATTTTAAAACATCCTTCACCAAACCATTCAATAGTCATATAAAAAATTTTAGCAATTTTAAATGAAAAAATCAAATTCTGGAAAATTTTTTTGTTAGGAAAATAAAAAATTCGCTGAAATTTTACTCAGTTCAGTTGAGAGCAAAAAGTTCTATTTCCGTTAACCCTCTGGACTTTTTAAAAGAAATTGATAATATATTGAAATATGGTTAATCAAAATTCTTCCTCACTTATAACTAAAAAACGGCCATCTTGGTGGCATCACGTTGATATTCCTCGATTAAATACAAATAGCGTCCTTGAGGCAAAAATTTTAAGGAAAACCCCTCGTAGTCTTTATCTAGATTTAGGCCAATACGGGATTGGAATTGTTTGGGGAGCTGAATTTTCTCGCTCTGCCAAATATATTGAGGAATTAAAAGAGAATGATGTGGTGCACGTCAAAGTTCTCAACCCTGAAAATGAGTTTGGAATGGTTGATGTAGCCTTGCAAGACAACCCCCAAGACAATCAATACCGATGGATTAAAGATCTGATGAACAATAACCAAACTATTGTGGGCAAAGTCGTAAGTGCTAATCGTGGTGGTTTATTAATCAAAATTAATGATATTCAGGGCTTTTTGCCAACTTCCCAAATGTCAGAAAAACATTTTCCTCGAGTTGAAGGGGGTGATAAAGAAAAAATTCTTGAGGCGCTTGAAGAATTGATTGGTCAAGACATTGAGGTTAAAATCATTAATTTTAATCCTGCGCTAGGAAAAATCATTTTTTCTGAAAAGAAAATAGAAGAAGATGCTGTGAAAGATATTATAGATAAATTAAAGGTGGGCGATCAAGTTGAGGGGTCTTTAAACAAAATTATCAATGGCGGCGCGATTATTAATCTAAAAGATTATCCTCAAGTAAAAGCATTTCTCCCTTTAGAAGAAGTTTCTTGGACACCCATTGATAAATTAGAAGATATTATTAAACCTGATCAAGTTTATCGCTTCCAAATTATTTCTATTAACAAAAATCAAAAAATTATTCTTTCTCTAAGAGCACAAAAAGAAGATCCTGTTCTTAAAAAATTACAACAATATCAACCCCAACAAGTAATAAAAGGTAAAGTCCATAAATTTATTCCTTTTGGAGCTTTAATCCAAATTGAAGATGATGTTTTTGGTTTTATTCATTCGTCTGAATTTGGCGGCGTAGAAGCCATGCAACAAAAACTTGCGCTTAATCAAGAATTAGAATTTATAATCGATGCTATTAATCTCAACGAAAAGCGAATTAATCTTCGCCTTAAAGAAAAGACTTTAAATCAAAGCAATGAATAAAAAATTAGATGCGATTGCTCCTCAAAAAAATAAGCCGTCACATGATGCCGATGTTTTAGATTTACGAAAAAAAGCTCCCAAAAATATTGAAACCCAAACTCATTTTTCAAATAGTAGCGAGATAGTTAATGCCTCCCCCAGTGAACAAACATCAAAAACATCTTCTAAATTAACCGCACAAAAAAGATTGCAGCCTATCTGGTGGACCATTGAAAAAAAATACGCAATTAATTCTTGGTTTTCAATAATTTTTTTTGCTGTAATTACTATTTGTAGTATTTTTGCTGTTGTCAACGGCAATTGGATCTTTTTGGCTATTTTAATTTTAGGCGCTATCCTTTTTATTCTGTTATTTTTGAAATCTCGGAAAACGTGGTATCGTCTCACTCCGGAGGGATTTTATGTTGATGATGACTTTATTTCATACCACGATATAAATTATTATTCTATTTTCGAAACAGCTGATAAAAATTTTATTATTTTTGAAACTGATAAATTATTTGATAAACACATTTTTCTTCCTTTTAAAAAAGAAAAAACTGTCAAAATTCGAGAATTTTTGAATAATTTTTTGAAAGAAAAAGAAATTAAGCCATCGCTCATGGATTTATTAGCTAATCTCTTTTAATAACAAGGCCCTCATAGCTCAACGGATAGAGCGCAGCCCTGCGGAGGCTGAGATCGAGGTTCAATTCCTCGTGGGGGTACAATAAAAGATAATGTATTTTTTTAGCTCATGAATTAATTCATGAGCTAAAAAATCTGGTGGCGGAAAATATTCGGGTAGCAAACTGCTGGCAGCGAAGGCCTTTGGCCTTCGCTGCCACACCCTAAACATTCTCACATTCTTGAGAATGTGAGAATGTTATAAAGCGTTTTACATTTATGATTAGTAATTTTATTAAGAACGACGTGAAAACTATATTGCTGAAAGCCGTGGGATCCTTCGCTAACGCTCAGGATGACGGTGAGAAGTGAAAGCCGAGAGATCCTTCGCCCGCCTGTTCGCCTGCCTGCCGCCTGCCTGCCGCCTGCCTGCCGGTAGGCAGGGTAGGCAGGGTAGGCAGGGTAGGCAGGGCGGGCAGGCTGCGCTCAGGATGACAAGAGAAAAAGTTGTCATTCTGAGGGCCTCAGTCCGAAGAATCCCATCCACAGCAAAGATTGCTGATTATTGTTAAAAGCCATGGGATCCTTCGGACTAAAGTCCTCAGGATGACGATAAAAAAACAAGATGACAATGGAAAAAGTACTCATAATGACAAAAAATAAAAACCGGCGGCGGAAAATTTCAAAGAAATTTTCCGCCGCTTTCTTAAAAAATCCACAAAGAATTTCTCATCTTAATATTAAAAATCTAATCTCTAAAAATTAATTTTCTCTAAAAGTTTAATTTTATACTATAATCTATAAGACTGTCTATTTTCCAATTTGGACTTTATAATGATAATATGTTTGACTTTCAAACACCTATTCAATTAATACCCGGCGTGGGACCCGCCTATTTAAAAAGATTCTACAAATTAGGAATCAAAACAGTAGGCGATCTTTTATTTTATTTTCCTTTTCGATACGAGGATTTTTCTCAAATTAAAAAAATTTCCCAGCTAACACCGGATGAAGTTGCAACCATTGTAGGAAAAATTTTACAGATCAAAACATTTCGCACTTGGCATAAAAAAATGTTTATCACTGAAGCTGTGATAGAAGATGAAACTGGCACTTTGAAAGTTATTTGGTTCAACCAGCCATTTTTAATGAAAAATCTTAAAACTAATGATTGGATTAGTATTGCGGGCCGTCTTAGTAAAGAAAAAAATGGTACTTATTTTATACCTTCTCATTACGAAAAAATATATCAACAAGATTTTTCTAATCGACGCGAAACTGCTGGTTTAATTCCGGTTTATTCCGAGACAGCAGGACTCAGCTCAAGAGCTTTAAGATTTTTTATCAAAAAATGTCTCAATCAGACTCGTTTTCCAATAGATCCCCTACCTCTTTTTTTGCGTCAAAAATATCATCTCTTAGATTTAAAAACCGCCCTCCATCAAATTCATTTTCCAACGTCTTTAATAAATGCTGAAGCTGCTAAAAAAAGATTTCATTTTGAAAATCTATTTATTCTCGAACTAATTGTGACTAAACAGCGATTACAATTAAAACAATATCGCGGATTTTATATTAAAGCCAATATGGAAGCGTTAAAAAAATTTACTGATCAATTAAATTTTCAGCTTACCCAAGATCAAAAAAATGCCATTTTGGATATTTTAAAAGATCTTCAAAAAGGCAAGCCAATGAATCGGCTTCTGCAAGGTGATGTTGGCTCGGGAAAAACAATAGTGGCAGCCATTGCTGCTTTAATGACAGTAAAGAATAATTATCAGGTAGCGCTTATGGCGCCTACTGAAATTCTGGCTGAACAACATTTTCGCACTTTTACTCAATTATTTAAAGATTTTGATATTACTATTGGATTAATCACTTCTACAACAACTCAAATCACTTGGAAAGGGCTTGTTTCTATCCTGACAAAAAAAGATTTTTTAAAAAACTGCGCTCAACAACAAATTCAAATTGTTATTGGCACTCATGCATTAATTCAAAAAAATGTTCGCTTGCCACATTTAGGATTGGCAATCATTGATGAACAACATCGTTTCGGCGTAGAGCAAAGAAAAAAACTTTTAGAAAATAAAGACAATTTTATTCCTCACCTACTTTCAATGACAGCCACCCCTATTCCGCGCACATTAGCTTTAACATTGTGGGGCGATCTTGATATTTCTTCAATTAAAGAATTACCCAAAAACCGTAAACCGATTATTACAAAAATTATTACCCCTCATCAAAGAAAAAAAATTTACCAATTTATCCGCTCTCAAATTCAAGCCGGTCGTCAATCTTTTGTAATTTGTCCGCTTATTAATAATTCATTGAAATTAGAAGTCAAAAGCGTAACTCAAGAATATGAAAAGTTAAAAAAAGAGGTTTTCCCAGATCTCTCAATTGCTATGTTGCATGGAAAAATGAAAACAGAAATAAAAGATAATGTTATGAAACAATTTCTTAATCAAGAAATTGATATTTTAATTTCTACTTCGGTGATTGAGGTGGGCATTGATGTCCCTAATGCTACTGTTATGATGATTGAAGGGGCAGAACGTTTTGGTTTGGCTCAATTATATCAATTCCGAGGCCGCGTTGGTCGAGGGAAGTATCAATCATATTGTTTTCTTTTTACAGAAACCAATAATACTAATAGCTATAAACGTCTTGAGGCAATATTAAAAGCAAAAAATTCTTTTGAGTTGGCAGAATTAGATTTACAAATGCGTGGCCCTGGAGAATTTTTAGGCAAGCGTCAATCAGGATTGCCTGATTATTTTATGGAGGCTTTAAAAAATTTAAATTTAATTGAAATCACTAAAAAGGAAGCAGAAAATTTATTAAATAATGATCCCGAATTAAAACAATATCCTTTATTAAAAGAAAAAACAGAACAACAACTCTCAATATTAGAAATGCTCCATTAATTATAATCCCAAAGTATCACTGATTTTTTGCATTGCCTGGAGGCAGATGCTGATAAATTGTTCTAAATTGAGATTTAAATCAACACAGCGAGCTATAATTTCTCGGTTCGCACCAGCAGCAAAACGTTTTTCCCGATAACGTTTTAAAATGTTTTCAACAGTTAAATCTTGTAATTTTTTAGACGGCAACACTAAAGTAGCAGCCACAATTAATCCAGTTAAAGGATCCACAGCATGAATCGCTTTATCTAAAAGTGATTCCCGAGGAGTATGATTTTGTTCGTTATGAGCTCGGATTGCCTGCAGAATCACCGGATCGGTCAACCCTAATTTTTCTAATTCTTCAGCCGCCGCAAGGCCATGACGCTCGGGATTGTTAATCATCTCTTTATAATCATAATCATGTAATAAACCCGCCAATCCCCACTGATCTTCATTTTGATTAAAATAACGCGCTAACTCTCTTAAACAAGCTTCTACTGCTAAAGAATGCTTGATCATATTTGGATCATTGATTTTATTTTTGAGTAAATTGAAAGCCTCCTCTCTAGTCATATTAATTATTTTTAATCGGCATTAAAATGTAAAAATAATCATCTTTGTTGGTGGATTTTATTAATACTGGTTTAACATCCCCATTAAAACCCAATAAAACATTTTCTCCATCAATACCTTTTAAGCCATCAAGAAAATAATGCCAGTTAAAAATTAACTCCTGGTTTTCACCTTCTACTTCTGCATCTAATTCTGATTTATTTTCTCCAATACTTGATTCTTCATTAAATACTATAATTTTATTCGGACTTTTTAATTTCAGATTGACGTTATTAATTTTGGATGAGAAAATCGCTGCTAAACGAATAGCCTCATATAAAGATTCTTTATTAACTAAAACAGTGGTAATATAATTTTTAGGAATGATAGCTTGATAATCAGGGAAACTACCTTCAATTAAACGCGAAATAATTTGAATATCTTCTAAATCAAATAAAATTTGATGAGGATCAAAATAAATTTTGATTTTTTTGTCTTCTTTACAAATTCTCAAAAATTCCTGAATCACTCTTAATGGTACAATAGCTTTTAATTCAGTAATATTAGTTTGAAATTCATTAGATTTAATAGTTTTTTCTGCTAATCGAAAAGTATCAGTAGCAACTAATTTTAATTCATTATTTAAAAAGAAAAGAATTCCATTTAATTCTACTCGCCGATTAGCAGGAGAAGCAGCATTAATGATTTGATTGAGACTTTTTTTAAATAAATCGCTTTTAATTTCAATAAAATTATCTGATTTAATTTGCGGAATAATAGGAAACTCGCTATCTTTAATACCTTGAATAATGTTTTCTGATTTATCACTTTTGATTTTTAATTTAGAATCTGTGGAATCTAACTCTAGTTTTGGTTCAGTAATATTATTCAAAACCGCACCAAAAATACTAGCGGGGATAGTTATCCCCCCTTCATCCACAATTTTTCCATTAACCCAACTTGTAATTGCTACCTCTAAATCAGTAGCGCACATTTTAATTCGTCCTTTTTCGGTACTTATTAAAATGTTTTTTAGTATAGGAAGAATAACACCATTACCAATTCCTCCTTCAATATCAGAAAACGCTCTTTTTAAATTTTCCCTCATAACTATTATTTTCATATTTTTATATTAAGTAGTTGTAATAGAGACGACATTTTATAATTAAAAAAAACTTTTTATCTCTTATTTAAGTACATTATAAAACACTTTTTATTTTTTCACATCATTGGATTACTTGTGTATAAATAGCTGAAAAACGATGAAATGCTTAGGATAACTATCTAATTATTAGTGTTTATTGTAAATTTTTTCTTTAATAAGATTAATCTCTTGAGTTAAAAGATGATCCTTATTTAATTGTTGAGAGATTTTATTATAAGCATGTAAAACAGTGGTATGATCACGATCGCCTAATTTGCGCGCAATCGTCGGAAAGGAATATTTTAAATATTCACGCAAAATATACATAATAATTTGACGGGGTTTAACCAATTCTTTTTTACGCGAATGACTTAATAAATCTTTTTCTGGAATGTTATAAAATTCACTAACAATTTTTATCACTACTTCTGGTGCAATAATCATGACGCGCTGGCTAGTAATTTCGTCTAAAAGACTTTCTATATTTTGACGAGTGGGGTTTAATTTTCTAATTTTTAAGATGCCCAATAAACGTGTAAGAGCACCTTCCAATTCTCTAATGTTGTAGGGAAATTTTTCTGCAATTAATCCTAAAATTTCATCAGAAATATAAAAATCACTATGTGTATTTTGTAATTTTAGCTTTAAAATAGCCATTCGCGTTTCAAAATCAGGATAGCTAATATCAGCCACCATACCTCCTTCAAAACGAGAGCGTAGCCGCTCTTCTAATGTTGATAATAAATATGGAGATCGATCAGAAGAAATAATGATCTGTTTGTTGTTTTCATATAATGTATTAAAAGTATGGAAAAATTCTTCCTGAGTTTTTTCTTTACCAGCAATAAATTGAATATCATCAATAATTAAAACATCCACCTTACGATATTTATTTTTTACATCTTCCATCCTTTTGTTTTTTATTCCATTAATCACTTCATTAACAAAAGTCTCTGTGGAAACATATCGGATACCAATTTTATTTTTATAATTTTTTCTTAGTTCATTACCCGTTGCTTGAATTAAATGAGTTTTTCCTAAACCCACCCCGCCATAAATAAAGAGCGGATTATATTTTTTCCCCAATTCTTTTACAACAGCCATTGCTGCTGAATAAGCGAGTTCGTTATTAGAGCCCACTACAAAATTTTGAAATGTATAGCGAGAATTTAAATTGGTTCTAGGGTCAATATTATATTCGGAAATATTAAGCGATTCTGTTTCTTGAGGTATCTCCACTTTCTTCTTAATAGCAATAACAGCCGGTTTGTTGCTAGATTGGATTTGATAGCGCACTTCTTTAATTTCTGGTTCAAAATTTCTGATAATTTTTAAAATTAATTTATCATATTTTGTTTCCACCCACTCTTTTGCAAAAGCACTATCAAGGCCAATCACTACATAATCCCCCCCTTTTTCTAAAAGTTCACTATTTTTAAACCAAGTCTGAAAATTAGGCTTAGAAATTTGAAGCTCTAACTCCCCTAAAACCGATTGCCAAAGTTCTTTATTGTCCATATTCACATCCAATTATGAATTAAAGATTTAAAAACGCAATAGTATTATATAAATACCTTGTAAAATAGTATATAAGCAAATGTGGATTACCTGTGGATTACTCTTTTTTTCACAAGTGCTTATTATTTAGAAACAGGCCTCTGTTTTTGAAAATAAAAAGCTGTTAGAGCGCACGCCAAAGCATCTCCAATATCATCTGGATCGGGAATTTTATTTAATTTAAGAATTTTTTTTACCATGAAACCAACATCTTTTTTTTCAGCGCGGCCATAACCAGTGAGACAAGTTTTAATTTCTAATGGTGTTGGTTGACAAATAGGAATATTATTTTGACTGCTTGCGAGAAGCAAAACACCTCTGACGTGACTAATTTGAAAAGCTGTTTTTTGATTGTGAAAAAAGAAAATTTTTTCAATGGCCACTAGATTTGGTTTATATTTTTTTATCAATTGATTAGCCTTTCCAAAAATTTCTTCTAAAATTTTTTCTTCTTTTAACGCCTTGGGTTCAAAACAACCGTATGTTAAAACTTCAAAAGTATTTTTTGCTGGACGGATAATACCATAGCCTAATCGTTTTGTTCCCGGATCAAACCCTAAAATTTTCATATGTTAAAATTAAAATTCAATAGTAGAAAAAATATCTTTAACTTCTGATTGTTCATCTAATTCATCAAATAATTTTTCATAAATTTCTTTTTCTTCTTGAGAAATTTTTTCTGGATTTTTAGGAATATAATCTAATGAAGCCTCAAGAATAGAAAAATTTAATTGGTTAATTTTTTGTTGAATTTTGTAAAGATCTTCCGGTGAGGTGTAAATCGTTATATAACCATCTTCAATTTTTATATCATCCACTCCAGCCTCAATTAATTTTAGTTCTTCTTCTTCGGTTAATTTAGGAGTATTCAAAACAATTTTTCCTTTTTGATCAAAAAGCCACAGCACACTGCCGCTCGCACCTAATTTGCCATCATACTTATTTAAAATATGCTTAATTTCAGCGAGAGTTCGATTGCGATTGTCAGTAATCGCTGTAATAATAATAGGATGACCGTTGGGGCCATACGCTTCAAAGAGCAGTTCTTCTAATTGAGTTCCTTCTGAGGCGCCAACACCTCGTTGAATAGCTCGTTCAATATTAGCAGCCGGCATATTAAAAGAACGCGCCTTTTCAATCGCTAGACGCAGTTTGGGATTTTTATCAGGGTCACCACCTTTTTCTTTTGCCGCGACAGTAATAGCGGCAGCTAATTTAGAAAAATTTTTACTTTTTTTGGCATCGGTGGCTGCTTTTTTATGTTTAATTTGAGCCCACTTAGAATGTCCAGACATATCATCTATAATAATAATTCAAAAAACAAAAGTCAAAAATAAAAAAGGTTTAATGAGATTTTATAATGAAATAAAATTTTGCATTTTTGATAAATATCTTTATAATAATTTTTGTCGATAAAAATTAGAAATATGGCTAAGAAAAAAAGCATCAACAAAGAAATTCATCAAAAAGGCGAATTATTAGAAGATCAAAATAAACAAAATGCCGAAACATCCCACGATCGTATAGAAGTAAAAGAAGAGAAAGTTGAGTTTAATCAGCCAGCAGTTGAACAAATACCAGAAACGCAAACAAAAAAAAGCAATCAAAGCGAATTTACTTCGGAAGATGTTGAGCAAAATAAATACGTGGCGGTGTTTTCATATTTGTCAATTTTAGTTTTAATTCCGTTACTCTTAAAAAGAGATAGCGCTTTTTGTCAGAAACACGCTAAACAAGGATTAGTTTGGCTTGCCTTTTTGCTTGTAACATCCTTTTGCTATTTCATACCCGTTCTTAATATTTTATATGCCCTGGTAGTCATTGTTGTTACCATTACTTGTTTTGTTAAAACGCTTCAGGGAAAATATTGGGCTATTCCTGTTATTGCTCGTTGGGCTGAAAAAATCAATCTGTAAACGTGAAAAAATATTCTTGCAAAAGAGCAAAAAAAGGAAAAATTGCTTATCGCGCTTCATCTACTTTTCGTTATTTGCAAAAATACAAAATTCAAAAAATAAAAATTTCTCATTAAAAAATCACCTTTGGGGTGATTTTTTAATTAATATTATGAAAATGTTTGATGCGATATTTTTTCTGAGAGATATCGATTTGAATAGTAATAAGATCTAGTCGATAGGGCATATCAAGATGATTAACATTTAAATAATAAAGAATTGCTTTATTTAAATTCTCTAATTTTTTAGACGTAACTTCATCTTCGGGTAAAAGAGCAGGGTTAGGTGAGTAAGAAAAATGGGCATAAGCCATTGTTTTGACTTCCACAAAAACAAACTCTTTGTTTTGTTTGGCGATTATATCGATTTCGCCCCATTTTTGACGGTAGTTTTGATCCAGAATTTTGTAACCCTCTTTTTCCAAGTGTTTTTTCGCTAAAGCTTCACCGATTTGGCCAATTCTTTGTTGATGTGTCTTTTTCATATATACATTATTATAATAATGTATATATAGGGAAACAAGAGGGATGTGTCGCAAAATAATGTTTCACAAAAATAATTATAACAGCGTGAAACATTTTTGTCAAGTTAAAATGGTCAAAATTGAAAAAATGGCTTATTTCCTTGCTTTTTGAAATTTTACGTTTTTTAGGTGTTTCACGTGAAACACTTTGCAGGCGTAAAATGTTTCACGTGAAACACTTAGTAAGCTAAAAAACCTAAGGAGAGTGGTTAAAATGGCCAAAAATGTTTCACGTGAAACATTTTTGGCCATTTCGGAGAGTCTAAATGTTTCACGTGAAACATTTTCGGGTGTTTTGGCAGGAGGGAATGTCGAAATCTGGCATAAAGTGTTTCACGTGAAACACTTTATGCCAGATTTCGAGGGTCATATGTCGCACAATATTGTTTCACAAGTTTTGTGAAACAATATTGTGCGACATATCATAGTATCTCGTCACACCCCTACGCAATACAGCTTTGCTATTGACATTTCTATATTTTATTGTGTAATTAAGTATTATACGAGCATTGCGCTTTTTTTGTCGGAAATTTTCATTTATACTATAAATAGCTTTTTAAATCTATAAAAAAGGAGTGTTAAAAGGAGTGTTAAAATGAAGACTGTATCTTTAATAGAAGCGCAGGCAATTATGGGAAGAAATTATATTGGCCCGGCTGATTTAGAAAAAATCTTACCTCTTTTTGCTAGTGATCAGAAGCGTCTCAAACGATTTTATCCAATCCCTTTTTCTCAAGAAATATTACAAAAACACCGCCGAACACACATTTTGATTTTTGATTTAGGGTGGTCAATTAAAAAATTAAGGAGACAAGTTTGGCAAGTCCGACCGGATGAGATTTTTGCTAATATCGCTCCAGCTAAGCCGTGGTATCAACGAGAGCTATTTTTTAATCTTTCCGCTAGACCGCAATGGCGTTTGATTCGCAAACAAGCCGTCAAAAATTCTTTAAATCAAAATTTTGTTCAGCAGAGTCAATTTCTATATGTTTCAGGCGAATATATTCCTGACGCGCGTGAAGTTATTTTTTCGATGATTACTTATTATCTAAAAACCAAACAGCGATTATTCCGAGATTATTTTGTCCGAACCAATTATTATTTTGGAATAAAAGATGTTGTGCCTATAAAATATTTTATTCAAGTTGGCCATTTCCGGAGATTTATTGAAATGCAATTTGAATCTATGATAGAACACTATCAAAATTTTACCGATGTTGGATTAATTACCGCCTGCTATAGCAATCTTTCGTTCATCTAAGATAAAAAAAAGACCTCTTCGCGAGGTTTTTTTATAATTTTAAATTAGGATCAGCTTTAAGTTTTTCCCAATGGATTGGCTGTTTTTGATGAAAATAGGCGGTTAGAGCAATCATCGCTGCGTTGTCGCCGGTATATTGCTTTGCAGGGATTATAACTTTAATGCCGGGCAATTTCTTAGCAGCTTCTTGCTGCAATAACTCACAGAGTGCTTCATTGGCAGCTACACCGCCAGCAGCAATAATGGTTTTAGTGTGAAAGTTTTTAGCCAAGCGGATGGTTTTACTAACTAAAACTTCATTAATACTATTTTGAATTTCTGCTGCCAAAAATGGCCGAATTAAATTCAAAGAAACTTTCTGCTTTTTTAAATCTTCAACTAAATATAAGACAGCAGTTTTAAGACCAGCAAAAGAAAAATCATAATTTTTCTGATTAATCATTGGTCGGGGTAAAGAAATAGAAAAAGATGATGGCGGCAATTTTTTTGTTTTTTTTGCTTCAGCGGCAATGGCCGGACCACCGGGATAAGATAGCCCAAGCAGTCGCGCTGTTTTATCAAAACATTCGCCCGCGGCATCATCACGCGTTTCACCTATTAAGCGATAACATCCAATTTTTTTAATTAATACAAGTTGGGTGTGGCCGCCTGAAATAATTAAATCAGTTGCCGGAAATAAATTTTGGGTAATTTGAAGAGTAGTCCACTGATTTTTCTCTTTTGGCAGCCAGTTAGATAAAATATGCGCCTCCAAATGATTAATGCCCAAAAGAGGAATATGCCAGAAATAACTCAGAGCCCGAGCACAATTGACTCCTGGCCATAAAGCCGGCGCTAATCCTGGGCCTTTGGTTACAGCGATTAAATCAATTTTGGGTTTATCAATAGTTTGGAAAAATGATAAAAGATTTTGTTTGAGAATCTCATCTTTTAAGAGAAGATTCTCTAAAACTTGAATTTTTGAAGCTGGTAATTTAATTTTTTGATTTTTTCTTTTGTTTTTTTCTAATCGAGCTTCCTTTAAAGCGAGTTGCAACATGGGAATTAAATTTTTTTGATGCTCTCTTTTGGCTAAATTGGGTACAACGCCGCCATAAGGTTGATGCACTTTGATTTGCGAATAAACTAAATTCGCCAAAATTTTACATTGGTTATTTTTAAATTCCAAAATACTAATTCCCGTTTCATCGCAACTCGTCTCAATTCCCAAAATACGCATTAATACCATCTTAATAAATTGAATCTAAAATTCAAATTTTTTTTGAAGAATCTCATGTATTGTTAAAAGCCGAGGGATCCTTCGGACTTCGTCCTCGGGATGACAAGGGAAAAAAGTTGTCATTCTGAGCGTTAGCCCCGCCTGTTCGGCGGGCAGGGAAGAATCCCACCCACAGCAGTAATAGTTGCACAATGCTAAAAGCCATGGGATCCTTCGGGCGTTACCCTCAGGATGACAATGTATTGGTTTGTCATTCTGAGTGAAACGAAGAATCCCCCGAATAGCTGGCATGAGATCCTTTGGGCGTTACACTTAGGATGACAATAAAAAATAGGATGACAAAACAAAACGTCATTCTGAGTGAAACGAAGAATCCCCCGAATAGCTGGCATGAGATCCTTTGGGCGTTACACTTAGAATGACAATAAAAAAACAGGATGACACTGAAAAAATAAGATGGCAATGGAAACAACCTATTTCTTACTCCACCCCCTTCCCCAATTTTTATTTGTCTTTGTGTTTAATAAAGATATGATAGTAATTAAATAGTATTTATCATCTATTTTTATTTGCCTCTGATATCCTAATCAGGTATAATATTATTAATCAGTCATCAGTCATTGACGTTTTCATATTAATAATGATTTCACCTCGTTTTTCTCACAATCACAATAGTCAATCATTTACTTTGATAGAACTATTAATAGTCATTGGTATTTTGGCAATTTTAATGAGCATAACTGTGATTACTTTGAATCCAGCCGAAATGCTTAAAAAAACACGCGACACGCATCGCATCTCTGATCTAGCCACTATCTCAAAAATCATTAGTCTTTATCAAGTTAGTAATCCTGATACTTCATTAGGAATTTATAAAACAGTCTATGTTTCTTTACCAGCTGTTAATACTAATTGTTCTGATTTAAATCTTCCTGCTTTACCCTCTGGTTATTCCTACAAATGTTCCAGTTTAGAAAACTATCGGAAAATCAATGGCACTGGTTGGCTGCCTATTAACTTCACTAATTTAGATATTGGCGCACCGATCTCTTCTTTGCCTGTTGATCCCACCAATCAATACAACAAAGATCTTAATGCTAAGAATGACTTCTTTTATACTTATACAGTATCAGCAGATGGTCATGATTATGAAATCAATACTAAATTAGAATCTAACAACTTTGGCTTTACTGATCGGGATGGCTATCCTTTAAGAGATGCGGCCAAAGATAATACTCCCATTAATGATGGTGGTGATAATGGCTTATACGAAAAAGGCAGCAATCTCACTTTGATGCCTGATTCTGGTGGTTTATGTCCTAGTGGTATGGTGTGGGTGCCAGCTCCGGGTCGCTTCTGTATTGATAAATATGAAGCTAGTTATGCCGTCTCAGCTACTAAACCTGATGGAACAACTTGTAATAGTGATTGCCCAATTTCTCAGTACAATACTCCACCTTGGACATCAGTTAAATCGCCCGCTCCTTCTCAAACCCAAGCTATTAGCTTATGCCAAAGTATGGGTAAAGATTTACCTACTGATTTTGAATGGTGGTTAGCTGCAGCTGGTACTCCTGACCCGTATAATTTTGCTCCTTCCCCAGGCGCTGAGCCGTGTCATATCTGGAACACTGGTTCCTGGCCTTATTATTCCGGCCGTAAACCTAATGACTCAATCTGGGCTCGAACCAATGGGTGGGGCGCTTATTATACCGCTGCTATTAATACTGGCACTGCCTCTAATTGCAAATCAATTATTGGCGCGATGGATATGATTGGCAATGTTTGGGAATGGACTAACAATACTCTAACTTGCGATGGCGTTAATTGTGTTTATCAAGGGATAACTATGCCCTCTCAAGGCTATATCGCCTCTATTAATAATGAAGGAATCCCTTTAACTACTGGTTCAGCTAATTTTAGCAATGACTATTATTGGCAAAACACCGCGGCTACTTATGCCTTTCTCCGGGGCGGTACCTGGGTCGATGCTGCTCGTGCGGGGCGATTTTCCTTGGGTGCGAATCATGTTCCCGGCTACACCGCGGGCTACTATATTGGGTTTCGCTGCCTCCTCCGCTAGTTTCTTTCGTTTTGGTCTTTGATCTTTGGATGTTAGATCTTTGGAAATTTGGTTTTTGTTCGCCGCCATTCAAAAATGATATTTTTGAATGGCGGCGGCAGGTTTTAAAAATTATGAAAAGTTATAAAAATGTTTACAATAATGTCTGGGATTTTAAAAATATTTTAAAAAGTTATTATTTGGCTCGAAAAAGAAAAAATACAAAAACTTATGTGATTGATTTTGAATGGAACTTAGAGCGAGAACTTTTAGAAATTCAAAAAGAACTTCAAGAAAAAACATATCAGCCGGGTTCTTATAAAAATTTTTATGTTTCTGATCCTAAAAAACGTTTAGTTTATGTTGCCTCTTTTAAAGATCGCATTGTCCATCATGCATTATGCAATGTTATTGAACCAATATTTGATAAAGGTTTTATTTATGATAGCTATGCTTGTCGTAAAAATAAAGGAACGCATTGTGCTGTAATGCGTTTAAAAAAATTTTTAAGAATTTTGTATTTTAAGTGCGGTTCTAATAATTTTTATATTTTGAAATGTGATATCTCTAAATTTTTTGATAACGTTGATAAAGAAATCTTATTTGAATTAATAAAGAAAAAAATTAAAGATAAAAATATTTTACGGTTGATTAAAAAAATTTTGAATTCAACCAATGGGCCCAAAGGAATTCCTATTGGAAATTTAACTAGTCAGCTTTTCGCCAATATTTATTTAAATGAATTAGATCAATTTGTAAAACATCATTTAAGGATTAAATATTATACTCGTTATATGGACGATTTTGTTATTGTATCAGATGATAAAAATCAATTAAAAATATGGCGAGAAGAAATAAAAAATTTTTTACAAAATCACCTACAACTTATTCTTCATCCTCAAAAACAAGAAATTTTGCCTGCCAAAATAGGTGTTGATTTTTTAGGTTTTCACGTTTTTCATTCTCATATTTTAATTAGAAAAAGCACAGTGAGGCGGTTTTGGGAAAAATTTAAAAAAGGCAAAATGAGTTATGAATCTTTTTGGTCATATGTAGGACATTTAAAATTTGCTGATTGGTGGGGATTAAAAAAGAAAATTGAAAATAAAATAGTTTTTGTTTATAGCCGTTCTTTTTGCGATTTTTATGATAAACGAACCGCCAATTTTTCATAAAACCTACGAATTAATATTGTGGCTTTGGCCTATTGTTAATAAATTTCCCAAATCTCAGCGTTTTGTTTTGGGGCAAAGAACGGAAAATACCCTGTTGGATTTTTTAGAATTAATTATTGAAGCTAAAAGTTCTAAAATAAAAATATCAGCCCTGGCAAAAGCTAGTGTTAAATTAGATAAATTAAGAATCATTATAAGATTAGCCAAAGACCTAAATTTTATTAGCATTAGACAATATCGATTTATCATTGGAGAAATAGATGAAATTGGAAAAATGTTGGGCGGTTGGTTAAGATCTTTAAATTAAAAGATAAACAGCCTAGTTTTTAAAAAATTAAAAATTAAGCCGTTTATCTTTAGAAGATAAACAAAGGATAAGAAAAAAATTTCTCCGGAGTGGTAGTTGGAATAATGGGGCTAGTGCAGGGCGATTTGCTTTGAATGTGAATAATGTGCCGGCCAACACGAACAACAATATCGGGTTTCGGTGTCTCCTTCGAAGTGTCAATAAAATAAATAAATATTTTATACGGGCCCGATTTTTTAAATTTACGGATTTAAAAACCGTGCCTAAAGAAACTGCTGTTCTTATTCTTGTCTTATAAAAATTTTACAAAAAGTTTTTTATAAGATAAAAATACAAAGTCTACTTTATTTTAGTAAGATTGTCTGATTTTTTAAATTTTCTGAAAAATTAAAGTAGAAAAAATTTCTTATTTAATTGTTTTATTAATTAGTACTGAAAGCCGAGGGATCCTTCACTAACGTTCAGGATGACGCCGGAAACAAGTTGTCATTCTGAGTGAAACGAAGAATCCCCCGAATAGCTGGTATGAGATCCTTCGGGCGTTACCCTTAGAATGACAATAAAAAGGCAGGATGACGCCGAAAAAAAGGATGACAATAAAAAAATAAGATGACAAAAGGAAAAATGT
>Ga0208461_1001434_pt1 | contig 21443 bp, 16 predicted proteins | sample AD_JPNTR4_MetaG_FD_184448 | JGI IMG/M metagenome (GOLD analysis project Ga0208461, IMG submission 184448) | Active sludge microbial communities of municipal wastewater-treating anaerobic digesters from Japan - AD_JPNTR4_MetaG (SPAdes) (version 2) | ecosystem: Engineered > Bioreactor > Anaerobic...
GGTCAAAAGATTCTCCTCCTTAATCACTCTTAAAGTATTATAACATAAATAAAATATAATATTTGAAGTATTTTTTCCCAATAAGTTCTTAGTAATGTTGAGTTTTTTTCTTATCCTTTTATTTTTTAGTGAAATCTGAATCTTTTATATCTGATTTTACTGAATAAAGTACCTGACCCTTTGTTCACTAATTTTAAAAGTTTACAAAAACAGACAGCCTACTTTTGTAAACTATTTCTAAGATTTTACAAATCTGTTAATACAAATCCTAACCCCTAAAATATAAAAAAATTATCTGTTAATGTTTTGCTTTTACTTATTCTTATGATAATAAATTTCTAAAAATTCTTCTCTTTTTATACCAACTTGTCTACAAATAATTCTAAGTGTTGAACCTTTTATTCTTTTATGGTTTGGTATAGTAAGAGGGATTTTTGAACCATCAGGATTGTTTTTTATCATTGATATGTGATTTTTTATCCTTACAATTTTAAATCCCAAAACTTCAAGAGTTTTAATAACTCTTTCTTTTGGGGCATCTTTTGGAAATTTCAACTATAAAGTTACCTCTGTTACAAAAGTCTCAATTATTTCATCCATATCAAAAATCTCTTTGCCAAATGTTTCAAGATGGAATTTAATTGCTGATTTTACATCCTCGAGTGCCTCTTCATAAGTATCACCTTCACCAACTACTACACCCTTTAAACCAACAGGATAAGCGACATAACCATCTTTATATTTTTCAACTATTATCTTTAAATACTTCATAATTCACCTCTATTTAATTTTAGCATATTCGCAAAATTCCTTTTCTTTTTTAGTGAAATCTGAATCTTTTACATCTGATTTTACTGAATAAAGTACCTGACCCCTTTGTTCACTAATTTTAAAAGTTTACAAAAACAGACAGCCTACTTTTGTAAACTATTTTAATATATAAATTATTGAAATGCTGAGATTTGTCTGTTAAACTAAGTTAAATGGAATCTCTATTTGGCTATAAATTAGAAAATTTAAGTTTTGATGAAACAAAAAAGAAAATAATTGAATTTATTAATGAAGATAAAAAAGCAATAATCACACCTATCAATCCTGAAAAGATTATGAGGAGTTTTAAAGATGATAAATTGAAAGAAATTTTATTAAATTCAAATTTACTTCTTCCTGATGGATATGGTATTATCTTTGCATCGAAAATTTTAAAGATTCATATAAAGGAAAGAATAACGGGGATAGATATGTTTGAAGCACTTCTTGATTATGCAAATGAAAACAACTTATCAATATATTTTCTTGGTACTCAAGATGAGATACTTGAAAAGGTAATTGAAAGAATAGAGAAAGAGTATCCAGGAATTGAAATTGCTGGTTATCATAATGGTTTTTTTAAAGAAGAAAATGAAGTTTTAGAGGATTTAAAAGATAAAAAATTTGACATCCTTTTTGTTGCAATGGGTAGTCCAAAACAGGAATACTTTATTTATGATAATTTTGATAAAATAGATGCAAAAATTTTTATGGGAGTTGGTGGAAGTTTTGATGTTTTTTCTGGAAAATTTAAAAGAGCACCCAATTTAATTAGAAAACTTGGATTAGAATGGCTTTATAGATTTATTTTAGAACCAAGAAAAAGATTCCCAAGAGTTATTCAACTTTTTAATTTTATGATATTGGTTTTCAAAGAGAGGTTTAAATTTGGGAAGAGTTGATATTTTGGGAATACCTGTCGATAAAATAACTGAAAAGGAATTATTAGAAAAAATTATTAATTTTATAAATGAAAAGAGATTTCATTTAATTGTTACAATAAATTCAGAAAATGCAACAAAGGCTCTTGAAAATAAAATATTTCTTGATGTTATAAAAAATGCAGATTTAGTTATACCTGATGGAATAGGAATAATTTTTGCATCAAAAATATTGGGCGATAAACTTCCTGAAAGGATTCCTGGAATTGATTTGTCATATAAACTTTTAGAGATTTCAAATGAAAAGCATTATAAAATAGTTCTAATAGGTGGTAAGGAAGGAGTAGCAGAAGGTGCAAAGGAAAATTTAAAGAAAATTTTTCCAAATTTAAACATAGCTATGACATATAATGGTTATTTTAATGAGGATGAAGAAAAAAAAATTGTTGAGGAGATCCAAAAAATTGAACCAGATATTTTGCTTGTTGGAATGGGTTCTGAAAAACAAGAAATATGGATATGGAATAATAGAGAAAAGTTCAAAAACATAGGTGTATGTATAGGAGTTGGAGGAACTCTTGATATATGGGCTGGAAAGAAAAAAAGAGCACCAAAATTAGTTCAGAAACTTGGATTAGAATGGCTATATAGAGTGATAATTGAACCAAAAAGAATTTTTAGAGTATTAAAAATTTTTAACTTTTTAAATAAACTTTTTATTGAGAGATGGAAAAAATCCTTTTAGGTGGTTATTTTGGATTCGAAAATATTGGTGATGATGCCATACTTCTTTCAGAAGTGAATTTTCTAAAGAGAGAAGGGTTTAAACCAATTATTTTAACAAATAAAGGCAAAAAAATTTTTAATGAAGAATCTATAAATAGATACAATATTTTTAAAATAATAAATTTAAAAAATGAATTTAAAAATTTTATACTTGGAGGTGGTGGGATTTTACAGGATTCTACAAGTTTCAGAAGTCTAATCTACTATTTATCACTAATAAATTTGATGAAAAATTTAAATAAAAAAGTGATTTTATTAAATATTGGAATTGGGCCAATAAAAAGGGAAACTTCAAAAAATTTACTATATAAAACTTTAAAAAAATGCGATCTTTTAATTTTTAGAGATGAATATTCTTTTAATTTTTTTCCTGATTTAAATAATAGATTTTTATCATCTGATTCTTCTTTCGCTTTAAACTTTCAAAAAAAAGGTAGAGAAGATTTAATTTTAATCTCTTTAAGACATTTTAAAAATCTTGATTTGGATAAATTTAAAAATTTTATTGATAGATTAAGAGAAAAGATAGATTTAAAATTTGAATTTATTGTATTTTCAAATGAGGAGATAGAGTTGGCAAATTTTTTAAAATTAGACTATTTTTATAGTTCAAACCCTATTGATGTCATTGAAAAAATAGCAACTTCAAAGTTTTTAATTGGAACAAGATATCATTCAGTTATATTTTCTATATTAACTGAAACACCATTTATTGGATTAATTTATGATATAAAAGTAAAAAATATGATTGATGAGATAAAAATTGAAAATTATATTTTACCTGATGATTCAATTGAAAACTGGATTGAGGTATTTAATGTTAATTTTGAAAAAAGAGAGGAGATTTCAAAAATACTATCTGAAAAGAAAAATGGATTTATCAATAGAGTGAACAATGGATACGACATTTTGGGGAAATTTTTAAAGAATGAACCTATTTAATTTATTACCATTTATTTTTCCAAATGAGTGTCTTTTTTGTGGAAAAGAGAAAGAGGGTTCTGTCTGTAAAAAATGCCAAACTAAAATTTTTGTTAGGGGTGAATCAAAAACTCAATTAAACAATAAATTATTCTATCTATCAATATATAAAAACAATGGAGAAAAGTTGATAGAATTTTTAAAAAATAGAAAATATTTTTCTTTAATCCCATATTTGCTTGATGAATCACTATTTTTGTTGGATAATGAAAAAATTGATTATATAACTTCTGTTCCATCTCTTAAATTTTTAACATATATTCCAGAACATCTTGAAGTCTTTTCAAAAGATTTGTCAAAAAAGAAAAATATAAGATATTTAGAATTGATAACAAAAATTAAAAGAATTAAAAGTCAGGTAACACTGACTATTCAGGAAAGAAATTTAAATCCAATTGGAGCATTCTCTTTGAGAAGAGATTATAAAAATCTTATCAAAGATAAAAGAATTTTAATAATTGATGATGTTTATACAACTGGTTCAACTCTAAAAGAGTGTGAGAAATTAATTGAAAATAATGGTGGAGAAGTTTTATCACTTGTTTATTCAAAGGCAATTATATATTAAATTTAATAATTTGGAGGTAAAGAATGGAGAAAACACTTTTAATTTTAAAACCTGATGCATTTAAAAGAAACCTTGTTGGTGAAATAATCAAAAGAATTGAAATGAAGGGATTCAAAATTGTTAATATGAAATTTGAATTCCTTTCAAGAGAAAAGGCTGAAAAATTTTATGAAGTTCATAAAGGTAAAAATTTTTTTGATGATTTAATAAATTTTATGATTTCTGGTCCAATTCTTACAATTGAACTTGAAGGGGAAAATGCAATCTTTCTATTAAGAAAACTAATTGGTGCAACAAAACCTGAGGAAAGAGAGATGGGTTCAATTAGAGGTGATTTAGCAATAGGACTTACTGAAGACCTTGTTCATGCTTCTGATTCAAAAGAAAACTATGAGTTTGAAAGAAATGTCATATTTGAAGGATAGATAATATTATTTAATTAACGAAAACCATTTAATTTCTATTCTGATATAAAAATTTAATGTTTTCAATTAATTTATTTCTTATAGATTTCTTTTTAGTTTCCATTAAAGAATCAATTTATTAATTTCATCTCCCCTTTAATCTAGATTTAACAGTTTTAAATAATTTTTTCTCAACTCAATTATAAGTTCATTTAAATCTTCAGGTTTTCTTAATTTTTAATCTACTTTATTCACAATTAAATTTTTCAATTAATCTTATCTATATTATTTTGGATATAAAATGGTAACCTTTTTCTCTTTCTCATCCCACAAAACATTCGCACCAAGAGATTCTGATACTACTCTAATTGGAACAAACACTCTACCTGGTGGAAGTAGAAGTGGTGGAGAATCCATTAAATAAGGTATAGAATTAACATAATAATTTAATTTATCAACCCACATTGTAAGAGAGGTATCATATAAAGTTATCATAACTTTTTTCTCATTTCCTTCCCATATCACAAATCCACCAATTGATTCTGATATAAATCTTAATGGAACATAAGTTCTTCCGTTTCTTATAAATGGAGATGCATCGAGTTTTACCTCTTTTCCATTTACAAAAGCTGTTGTTTTACCAACATAAAGAAAAATCTCTTTATTTTCAATTCTATAGATTGCTCTTGTTAATTTTGTTTCATTTCCTGCTAAATCAACTGCTTTAATTTCAAATTTGTTATATCCTAAAGAAAGAGGAAAATCTTTAAAGAATGTTCCATCCTCTCTTGGTTTAACCTCTATATTATTTATAATTAATTTAACATCTTTTTCTGTCTTTCCAGAAACTGTGAATGTCTCTGTTGTAACTTTATATACAGATGGAATATTCAATGATAGGGTTGGAGGTGTTGTGTCTCTTGTTATTTTTAATGTATAATCTTTTCTATTCTGAAATTTATCTATTGCTGTAAATTTGAATAAATTATCACCTTCATTAAGTTGAACCAAAACTTTAAACGAACCATCTTCATTTGTCTTGATCTCTTTGTTTTCAAACAAAAGTAAGGCATCTTTCTCTGTTTTACCTTCAATGAAAATCTCTTTTTTATTAGTTATTAAATTATTTTCAATACTAAATATTATTTCGGGTGGAGTTGTATCTTTTTTGATTGAAAATATTATTTCTATCTCCTTATAATCATCAAATGAATAAATTCTTATCTTATCAACTATTTTTTCTCCCTCTTTAAAATTATTAGTATCAATTGTACCTTCAATCTCTTCTTCTCCATCAAATTCATATTTGTTAAGTTTTATATAATCAGGTGATACAATTTTACCTTTTCCGTTAACAATAAAATTAAATTTTAAAACATCACCCTTATCTATCTCTCCAAAATCAAATTTATTTTTATTCAGTTCAATTCGAGGAAATTTAAAAACCTGAATTCTATGGTTAAAAGTATCAGCAACATATATTGTTCTGTCTTTTACATAAACTGAAGATGGTTTTAAAAATTTCTCAGGCTCTTTCTTATAAAAATCTTCATTGAAATTTATAGTATTAAATCTCAACATTGGCCCACCCTGCTCTCCAAATGATCTTGTATAAATTCCATCTAATGTAAAGAAATCCAACCTTCCACCTTCACTTAGAACCACAACTTCATCTTCACTATACCTTGAAATTGAAACTGGATAAGATAAAATCTCTTTTCCAAAACTTTTTACAAATTTTCCGCCTTTATCAAAAATATGAACCCTATTTCCAAAAGTATCACAAACTAATATCTTATAAACATCATCCAAAACTGTTATTCCTCTTGGACCATAACCACTTAAACCATATTTATCTAAAGAGATAGAGGAGGTTTTTGTAAATTGACCATCACCAGAACCAATTCCACCAAATTTAAATTTAAATTTTCCATTTTCATCAAAAACCTGAACTCTTGCATTATAATCAGTGACATAATAACTATTATCATTACTAATAACAATAGAAAGTGGATACATAAACTCTCCATCGGCTCCTCCCATTCTTCCAAAGGACCTTAAATATTTTCCATCTTTATCATAAATTTCTATGACATGGCTTCCAGAATCTAAAACATAGATTTCATCTTTACTATTAACTGCAACTCCAAGAGGATATTGGATTTTTCCGGGTGCTGCTCCAAAAGATGAAAAAGATTTTATGAAATTACCATCTTTGTCAAAAATTGAAATTGTTGATGCTCCTGAATTTGCAACAACTATATTTCCATCACTTAGAATTGCAATTCCTTGAGGAAAATATGTGGGTGAAGAAATTTCATCACCAATTTTGTTTATAATTTTTCCATCATAATCAAGAATATATATCTTATTATCATCTGAGTTTGAGGTTACCATAAAATCATCAAATCTTTCAATAGTTTCTAATGTTCCTGTTCTTTCTTTTACTTTTTTAATAAATTTTCCATTTTTGTCAAAAATTTGAATCCTACCTAAACAACTTTCAACTATCCATAAATCACCATTTTTATCAAATGAAAATGAATTTGGACAATAAAGTTTTCCATCATCAGTTCCTACAGTTCCGAATTCATAAATATATCCTCCATTAGTATTTAAAACTTGCACTCTTGCATTTCCAGAATCAAGAACATATATTTTGTTATCAAAAAATTGTATATCAAGAGGTGCTTTAAACTCTTTTTTTCCACTTCCGCTTTTTCCTATTATCATTTTTAATTCATTATCTATTGAGAAAACTTTTACTGTGTCATCTCCTCTATCAGTGATCCATATATTATAATTTGAATCTATTGTTATTGATGTTGGCAACATTTTTGGATATTGAATAAAAAATCCAGCAAATTCTCCATTATGTCTAAAAGCCTTAACCTTGTTAGAGTTTAAATCGCATACAAAAATATAATCTTCATCAACAAAAATGGATGTTGGATTTATAAATGTATTCAGAGTATCACCAAATCCGCCAAAACCACTAATAAAGTTAAAATCTTTATCAAAAATTAAAACTCTGAAGTGCATTGAATCAAGGACAAAAAAATTTCCATTAAAATATTTTATATCTTTAACATTATAGAAATTTTTATTAAGAGGTCCATATCCAAAAATTTTAACCTCTTCCTCTGATTTTACATATGAAATATTGATTACTCCAAATATCAATATTAAAATTGTAAAAATTAATAATATTTTTCTCATATTTTAATTTTAACAGAAAATTTAACTCTCAAATGGATTTATAAAAACTTCTCTTTTTTTAGCAATAATAATATAAATTGAAAGTTCTTTTCCAGAATAACTTTTTTCATAAAATGGCTTTTTATATCCAATTTTTTCTAAAATTCCAATTGTCTCATTTATATCGGCTTTATGAAGTAATTTTACTTTAAACTCTTCAAGTAGTTTCATCTCTTTATTGAACAATAGAAAAAGTTTTCCATCATTCTTTAAAAATCTATATGTTAAAGATAAATCTTCTAAAACATCTTTTTTTCTTAAATCAATTGAGAACCAGATAATAGAATCAAGAACCTCTTTTTTGATGATATAAAATGCTTTTTTTGAAATTGGAAAAACTTTCTTTTCAAAACCAAACTCTTTAACTTTTTTATTAAAATCTTTTAAATTTCTACTTAAAGAAAGAATTCTACCATCTTCTAATTCAGTAGCTAAATCAAATATTGGAACATAATCTGTTGAATTTATGATAAGAATCTTAGAATCCCTATTAAATTTCTCTTTTTTAAAGAAAATAGATTCTAATGTTTCATGCTTATTTAAATACCAGTTCATTTTATAAAATAAGTGAGATTCCAATATCCATAATATTATTACCAGTTGGACCAGTAAAAATTAAATCGTTAAGTTTTAAAAAAAGATTATAAGAATCATTATTATCTAAAAATTCATCAATATTAAGTTTTAAACTTTCAATTCTATTTAATGTTTCTCCATCGCAAATAGCACCAGCCGCATCTGTTATTCCATCTATACCGTCTGTGCCTATGGATAAAAATAGAATTTTTTTGTCTTTAATAAATTTTGACATTAAAAGTGTGAGTTCTTGATTTCTTCCCCCTTTTCCATCTCCTTTTACAAAAACTGTTGTCTCACCTCCAAAAATTAAAGCCACTGGTTTTTTAATATCTATTTTTCCTTCATATATATCTATAATAATTTCACCTAAAATTTTACTTACCTCTTTAACTTCACCTTGAATTTTTGAGCCAAGAAATAAAACAGAATATCCTTTACTCTTAAAAAATTCTATTAAATATTCACACGCTTTGCTATTTGATAAAACAATATAATTTTTTACTCTATCTTTTGGAAATTCATTTTCCTTTAGCGTTTCCTCTATTTCTCCTCTTAAACCCTTTTCAATTATTTCTACTACACTTTTAGGAACAATATTCAAGATTTCATATCTATTCAAAATATCATAAGCATCTTTAAATGTTGAATTATCAAAATAGGTTGGACCGGATGCAATAGTATCAATTTTATCTCCAATGACATCAGAAATTATTAATGAATAAACTTTTCCTTTTAAATAATTTAAAAGTTTACCACCTTTAATATTTGATAGATGTTTTCTAATAATATTTATCTCATTTATCGAAAGACCATACCTCAACATAATTTTTGTCAATTCCTTTAAATCTTGAAGAGGAATAAGAGAATCTTCTACAAGAGATGAACCTCCACCAGAAATTAAAACAATAGATAAATCATTCTCTTCTGTTTCTTTTGCAAGTTCAATTAACTTTTCTCCACCTAATAAACTCCCTTCACCTGGTATAGGATGATCACCTTTTATATATTCTATATTTTTAGGTAAATCATAATTTTCAAGATTACTAATCACAATTCCTTTATATACATTTAATTCTGAAATCACTCCTTTTGTCATCTTTATACTTCCTTTACCAAATGCAAATAAAAATATTCTCTTAAATTCATTCAAATTTACTTCATCATCTAAAATTTTTAATTTTCCATCCCTTTTTTTCAAAATCTCCTTAATTCTATTTTCTGGATCAATTTTTTCAAAAAGATATTCTAATGAAGATAGGGTATCTTCTCTTAGTTTCTTGAATATGATAGATCTATTATTAATAAGTTCATCTCTATTTTTTATAACCATTAATTAAAATTTTATCAGATTAATTAATTTTTGATTAACATTTAAATAATAGTGTACAAGTAGACTGTCTCTTTGTACACTAAGAAATAATTTTAAGGATAACATGGGATCATCCTATTTACACAACAGAAGGAATAAAAGCAATAAGGCTTGAAATGTCAGTTGAAAGAGAAATTCTTAATATTACAAAATTAGAAGCTGGAGATTTGATGTACAAGTATGTTCAAACTAATATTGCTAATACTTATTCAAATATTTACTCTCTTATTTACTATCCTTATTACGCTTACTATCCTTATTATTTAGATTATCTAGAACAATATATAGAACAACATACAGAACAAGAGAATATTTACAACATCATTGCTCTTCTAAAAATAATAAATCAGAATGTAATGTTAGAAAACACAACAACCAGAAAAAACACAACAACCGCAATACAACCATTAAGCTAAATACTACGCCAAATATTAAGCCAACCATTAAGTCAGATACTAAGCCAGCAATTACATCAGTCATTAAGCACTAACTCAATTAATAATACTGACTCAATTAATAACTTGATAAATGTTACTGATGTTGGAGGGCTTAGTGATTGGCAGGAGGATGTTACTATAAAAGTAATGTGTGAGTATTATCCTTATGATGATTCAGCAGAGATTGCTATGAAAATCAGCGAGGAGAATTGGGAAATTGATAATAAATTTTTTACTTACAATCCTCACTGTTGCAACCAAAACAATTACTTAAGTTTCAGAGCAGGTGAAACTGCAAAGATGAAAACTCCTGATGGAACTATTAGTGAGTGCACATGCACTGATTTAGGAGATTGTATTCCAAAAGGCATGACATGCACTCCAAACAGAGATTTCTGTCAGGATAACAACAAATGTTACTGCAATTCAGACGGCACAATCGGAACCTGCCAGACATGTCCAGATTTCTGCTCAAATGGAAAATGCTGTTTTGAAATTTGTGTAGAATAATGTTCAACAGAGTGTTTCTTCAATTTCATTAATGAATTCATATGTGAAGAAATATGTATTCCAATATGTAGTGAAATATGTTCTTAATTTTTTTATTATGGATTATTCAAAAGTGCCTCTATTCTTTTTATTGTAATACCTTCATCAAAAGGTATATTTTTTATATTAAATGCTACATATCCAAAATTATTATTCAACATTTCACTATTAATGCAATATGGCATTCTTATTTTAAGTATTGAATCCTCACCAGGCAATTTCTCACCAGTTAGTCTTTCAAGTCTAATATATTTTAGATTGCTTGCGTACATAAAACATACTGATTTTTCAAATGTGTAAGCAAAAAGAAGGTTTTTATCATCTTCTTTTATTGTTGAAGGAGGGCCTCTACCTCTAATTTCCATTGTTGGAAAATTCAATGCCATATTTATTATTCTTTCAACTTGTGCCCAGCCTTTTAAAAAACCAACAAGTATTTTTTCTTCATCACTAATTTTTTCTTTATCTTTTCCAAATAAGTAGGCAATCTTTTGTGCTATTTCCAAATCAGTTGTTGTTGGCCAGCCAGTTGTGCTTTTTGTATATTTTTCACCCCAGGGAGTTCCATAGCCCTTATTAACCGGATCGAAAGTATTGATAACATAATCAATGCTTGCGCTTCCCAATTTATTGCTCAGGAAATCAAGAACTATTTCAGGATGATTTTGCACTTTTGCATCGTGGAAGTTCTTTATTGAGAACTCTCTTATTGTTTTCATATCCTCAATATAGTCAAAGGTATGTTCTAGTTTTTCTTCAAAGGTTTGTTTTTTCTCAACATTCTCTGCATTTGTCCAACTCTGGTTTGGGAACATAAATTGTAAAGTTAACCAGTCAAAATTCTCAAGAGGTCTTCTCAAATCATTATCTTTTTCCTTGTCTGCAATCTCTTTAAGCATCTTTTCTGTTTCTACATGATATGCAAAGTGTTCCTTAGCATAATTTACAACCTCTTTGAATGTTTCCTCATTTTGCGCTTCTGGAGCACTTGCCACTGGCCCAAAAACTCCGACTACTGCAAGTGTTGTTTTTGGATGCGTCTTAATGTCTTCTCTCAATTCTTGGTTTGCTTCTTGCCAGAGTTTTATTGCAATCTCTCCAGAATTATAATCGTAAAGCATCAACTGGTTCGTGTATTTTTTAAAGGTGTTAGTATCTTTTACCTTCACTTCTTTCTTGCTGTCGCTGAGTGCTGGCTCAAGAGAATTCCCTGCTTTGTAAAGAGTATCAACTAATTCTTTTAACTCATTTATTTTTCCATTATTAACATATTCTTGCAGGGTTTTGCTCTGTGATAAAAGAATGTTTATTTCTTCTTTTGCAAATGTTTTGTTTAATGCTATCAATGCCTTGTATCTTTCAATGCTTGTTAAATCTTCAAGTGTTATCTCTGTTCCATCTGATTTTTTCTTGTAAGTTCTTTCTGAAAACATATCTTCAACCTGTTTCTTTGCATCTAATGCTTGAATGTCAATTTCAGAAGGAGTTGTTATTCCAAGCTTTGTCACTTGCTTTACTGCACTTCCAAGCTTTTCTCCATAGTCCTTTATTATGGATTCAACTGCTTTTACAACATTCTCCTTTGTTATTGAGAATCCCTTTGCTCTTGCATATTCAATTGCGTTCTTATCGTTTAAGAAATTGTCAAAATTGTAGGGATTTAGAGGACTTATGCTGAGATTTAACTTTTCAAGCAGAGTAAGTCCTGTTTCATTGTCTGGATTTTCAAAGGTTTCTCTCTTTGAAAAGTCAATTTCAGGGTATTTCTTTTTTGTTTCTATCTGTTTTTCTATTGTTAGTTCAGGGTATTTTGAGAGCATCTCGCTAATGAATTCAAGATTGGAGTTCTTTATTTGTGAGAAGTATTCCTTGTTTGAATTAACAAATTCCTTGTCAAAGATTGCTGTTATTGGCGCTATTCCATCAAATTCTTCCAAGTTTTCAATTACCCTGCTTATGTATTCCTTGCTTATTGTTGCTTCTAATTTTTCATCAAGCCCTAAATTCTTAAAGTTTAGAATTATGTCTCCAACTTTATCTATCTTGTTTATTGTTTCCAAGTTTAGGTTTTCCTTTAATGCTTCTATAAAATCTGAGTATTTTGTGTTGAATTCCTGCCATATGCTTTTAAGTTCTTCTCCTCTTTTCAAATCAGGATTTTTATTCAAGGCATAACTTACTATTATCTCATCATTTATCTTTTCATCTAAATTGAATGCATTTACAGGGTTTAGTTCAAGTTGTGCCTTTTCTGGAAGTGTTAGTTTTGTTATTCCATCAGGATATTGTGCAAATATGTTTAGCTCTGGATATTGTTTTTTTAGTTCAAAGAGTTCTTTATCTGTGAGGGAATTATAGATAGTGTTTTTGTCATTTGGGTTTGTTCCAAAGTCCTTTTCCTCTTTAAAGATAAGTGTGTCTTTATCAGCATCAGAGTTTTCATCTATTTTCTTGTATTCCTTTTCTTTTAGTATTGAGACCTCTTTTAGTGTTGAGTTCCAGTCAACCTTTGAGCCGAAGTTTTCTGCTATGAATCTTATTGGAACAAATGTTCTTCCAGATTTTATTTCAGGAGGAACATCTAATGAATATTCAATTCCACTCACCCTTGCCTCTTTTTTTCCAATCCACAACTCAATCTTCTTTCCTTCATAGTCAAGGGTTACCTTTCTTTCTGTGCCGTTCCAATCAACACTTGCTCCTAAACCTTCTGCTATGAATCTCAATGGAACAAGGGTTCTTCCCTCTTTTATGTATGGGGCAGCATCTAATTTGTATTCTTGTTCATCTATTTTTGCTGTTGTGTTTCCAATATAAACCCTTATGTCTGTTTTTTGTATTTCTTTTATTATTGCTTCTAATGGCTGATTTTCTAATTTATACCAATTTGGATTAGGTGAGGTTACTTTTGGGAGTTCTTGAGTAGGGAGAGGGTAATTGTAAGATAGGTTTATTCTGAATGGGATAAAGATTAGAGAAAAGAGAAGAAGTGGTGATAAAGAGAACTTGAATAAGAGAACTTTTAGTTTATATATTTTATTGTTAATTTGACTACTATTATTCAGATAATAAGAAAATGAATCATTTTCCTCAATTGATTTTAAATAAATTTTTTCTCTCTCAATCTCCTTTATTAAATTCTCTTCTTCTAATTTCTTTATATCTCTATAGAATTTTGATAGAAGTGGAGTTATTTTTATTGTATTAGTTTCCTCATCATAACATCCAAGTGATTTTACATAATAGGCAAAGTGGAGATATTCATAAGCATAAAATGTCTCTCTCTTTTCTTTAGGAATAAAATATATGAAATCATTCATTGGAACTCTTTTATATCTTAATTTTTTCTTTGAGATATTTTTATGTTTTACATTATTATTTAAATGTTCACCCTTTATTAATCTTCCAATTGATATTGATGTTTTTTCAAAGAAATCTTTAAGAGATTTATCATTATTCTCTCCTTTTTCTATTTCAATATGAGTTATTCTATTTATCTCATCTGAAAGTTTTATTAATAATTCTTCAAAAAGGAAGCACTTTTCTTCTCTTGAGGTTACTGAATTTATCTTTTCAAAATATTCTGTAAGGAGTTCACCAAAGAGAGGAAGTTTCTTTATGCTATAGAAGAACCACTTTTTTGGAGGAAAGAACTCATTGTTGATTAGATAAACAAATTTCGAGAGATTAAGTAGACACTCATAGAAGAATGAATCATAGGATACAAAATCTCCTCTATTCAATAGTGGCTTTACATTTGAGATGAAGTTAATTGATGAGTATATCCAGAAATAAAGAGTATTTCTTAATCTATTTTCTAAATTTCCAAATATCTTTTTTCTTATATTTTCTCTTAACTTATTAAACCAGTTATTTGAAGTGTAAACTATTTTTATGTTTTCTAAAATATATCCACTATCAAGAAGATTAGAGTTTATATCACCATCTTTTATATCAAAAACTCCAAGATTACTTAAAGGAAGAATTGATATATCTATATCCTCATAAAGAGTTCTATCAATTATCTTTTTTATATCTTCACCTAAATTAATATAGTCATCTCTTTCAAGGTCTATGTCATTTATTATTATATCTATATCAATGTCACTATTCTCATCTGGTTCTCCATAGATAACTGAACCAGATAATCCAATAAGGAGTTTAGAGACAAGATGAGGGTAATTTAGTTTAAGATATGGGAGGAGATGATAATTTATAAAATTTTCTCCCTCTTTTTTTAGTTTTTCTCTGTTTTTATTTACCAACAGATTCTCCTTATTGATGAATAAATTATTTTTTATTTTATAAAATATTTTATATTTTGTCAAGTGTCAGATCTTAAAATAACACATTAGCAAAATTTTAAAAATAATTTACAAAAGTAGACAGCCTATTTTTGTAAACTAATAATAGTGTACAAAGTAGAATGTCTCTTTGTACACTAAATATATTCTATAATATCCAAAATCAGTTAAAATAATGTTATGGGAGGTAGTATGAAAAAAATTTTTATATATTTTATGGTTTTAACACTGTTTTTTACTGGATGTGGTAAAAAGGTTGAAGAAGAGTATCAAAAAATCGATTTAAAAAGTAGTGTGTTAAAAGAAAATGAAATGATACCTGAAAAATATACCTGTGATGGAGATGATATTTCACCTCCTCTTGAATGGAGTAATATTCCAGATAAAACAGTTTCTTTTTGTTTAATTATGGATGATCCCGATGCACCAGGTGGAGTTTTTACCCATTGGATTGTTTATAATATACCCTCCAATATAAATAAATTTAATGAGGGAATACCGAATATAGAAGAGTTAATAGGCGGGATAAAACAAGGAAAAAATGATTTCAATAAGATTGGTTATAGTGGACCTTGTCCTCCTTCAAATTCAACTCATCACTATAGATTTAAAATTTATGCAATAGATAAAATTTTAGATTTAAAAAGTGGAATAAAAGTAGATGAGCTTATTAAAGAAATAGAGAATCATATTTTAGGTAAAGGTGAATTAATTTGTATTTACAAACATTAAAGAGGTGAAGATATGTGTGATACCTTTGTTGTTTTAAGAAGTAAAAGTGGTTATCCAATATTTGGAAAAAATAGCGATAGAGATGCGAATGAACCACAAATATTTACATTTATAGGAAAAGAAGATTATAAAGAAAAAATAAAAACTACTTATATAGAGATAGATCCATATGAAAAGAGATATTCTATTTTCCTATCAAAACCAGTTTGGCTTTGGGGTGGAGAAATGGGGATAAATGAAGTAGGTGTTTCAATCGGAAATGAGGCAGTTTTTACAAAAATAAAATATAAAGAGACAGGACTTACTGGAATGGATATGATTAGAATTGCACTTGAGACATCTCAAACATCTCTTGAAGCAGTTAATAAATTGATTGAAATAAATGAAAAATATGGACAAGGTGGAAATTGTGGTTATGAGAAGAAAATGTTTTATCATAACTCTTTTTTAATATCAGATTCAAATGATGCATATGTTTTAGAACTTGTTGATAAATATTATGCATATAAAAAAATTGATGAATTTTACAATATCAGTAATAAATTATCAATAAAAAATGATTTTGATAAAATCCACCCAGAATTGAGTAAAATTATAAATTTTGAAAAGCAGTTTTCAAATAAAATTTATACATTTTTTAGTGGAAGTAGTGTAAGAGAAAAAAGAGGAAAAGAGCTTCTTGAAAAGGAAGAGAAACACTCAAAAGAATCTTTCATTAAAATCTTATCAGATAGAGGAACAGATAAATTTGCATCTATGAAAAATATATCAATGAATGCAGGTGGTGGATTAATTTCAAGTCAAACTACATCTTCAATGATTATTGAATATGGAAAGATTAATACTATTTGGTTTACAACGAGCCCTAATCCCGAAATTTCACTCTTTAAACCAACTTTTTTCACAGATGAAAACAATCCTTTAAACATAAAAAATGATGAAAAACTTATTAGAACTTGGAAATTAAATAATCTCTTTTTCAGAAAATTTATACAAAATTATGAAGAAAATTTAGAGAAAATTGTTGAATTAAAATCTGATTTTCAAACTAAAATCTTTAATCTATTTGACAAGAAAAGTTTAGAAAAATTATCAAATGAAGAATTGAATAAAATAACAGTTGATAGTTTAGAAATTGAAGAAGAATACAGAAACAAAGGATTAGAGATTATGGAAAATAGTAAAAAGAGAAATTATTTTTATTTTTCAAATTATTGGAATAAAGAGAATAAAAAATTAATTGAGGAAGAGAAGGACGAAGATTTAAAAAAATTATATATAAAATTACTCTTTTAATTTTCTTTTCAATTCATCAATAATTTTTACTGGCAGAGGTTCAACATCTTTTAGATATGCAAGTTTAATAGAAATGTAATCACCAAGTGGAATTAAAGAGTATAAATTCAATAGTTTTTTCTCCCCAAAAGAGAATAGTTCTAAAACTTTCCAGCCTCTTTCTCTCAACAATTCAATTGATATATCAATTCTTTTTTTCATTTGAGATGAATCAAATCTATCTCTTAAAATAATGAAGATTATCTTATCTTTTAACTCTTTACATTCCCAGAAAACTGATTCATTGTGATTTAACTCTGGAAATGAAAGATTATATGCAATATATTTTGAATTTTCATTTATCTCCTGTTTCCAACGAAGCCCTACTGGATTCAACGAATCAGAAGTGTAAATTATTGGAATTCTATCTTTTATTTTATTAACTATATCATCGACTGAATTGCTCTCTTTTTTGAACTTATTATATATCGAATCAATCTTTTCGAAAAATTCATCCTCACCAAAATCAAAAGAGGTAAAATTTTTTAATATATAATAAATTGGATAAAATAGATATGGAAAAGCCATTCTTGGTGGTAAGTTTTCCAAAATTTTAAAATATAGATGTTTTTCTTTTGTCTTTTCTAAGAGCTCTCCATCAGAAGTGATAGAAATTATTTTTGCTTCTTTTTTTTCTCCTTCATAAAGATTTGAAAGTGTCTCTTCAGTATTTCCTGAATATGAAACAAGAAAAAGAAGAGTTTTTTCTGAGACAAAATTTGGAAGGTTGTAATTTTTATTTATTATAACTGGAATATTTATAAAATCTTTAAAAAGACAAAGGATAAAATCTGCAGAGAAACCAGATCCACCCATTCCAGAGATAACTATATTTTGAATATCCTTATATAAATTAAAATTTATATCTTTACTTAATGTTAATTTTTTTGAATTTCTAAAGTCATCAGGAAAATTAAAAAATAGATTAAACATTCTTCACCTCTTTTAAATTTTTAATGAAATTTAAAATTTTTTCATCAATATATGTAAAAAGATTTTTATTTTGTGTTTCGAAATAAACTCTTACAACATTTTCAGTACCAGAAACCCTGAATAAAATAAATGAAGGTTCTTCCTCTAAATTTAAAAGAAGACCATCTTTTTTATCAATATTTTTTATATTTAATTCAAATATTTTATCATCAGAAAATTCATCAATAAAATTTTTAACCAATTCCCTCTCTTCATCACCAAATCTTAAATCAATTCTTTTTGTATAAAATTTTCCAAATCTATTATACAAATCATCAATCAAATCTTTAGGTGTAACTTTTTCATTCTCACAAATTTCAACAAGAAGCATATCTGCAAGAATCCCATCTTTTTCTGGAAGCCACCCTTTAATTGAAAGCCCACCACTCTCCTCTCCTCCAATAAATATTTTTCCATCTCTTATCAACATTCCTATAAATTTAAAACCAACTGGTGTCTCAAAAACTTCAAGATTGTAATAATTTGCAATTTTATCAATCAATCTTGTGGTTGAAATTGTTCTTCCTATACTCTCTTTTTTATCTTTTCCAAGATAAAATGATAAAATCGATAAAACTTCATTTGGAGTTATAAAAGTTCCATCTGATGAAATTACTCCAAATCTATCTGCATCTCCATCAAGGGCAAGTCCTAAAAATGCTCTTTTGTCTAAAACTTCACTTTTCAATTCTGAGAGAAACTCTTCATATGGAACAGGCTCTAAACCTCCAAAAAGTGGATCAAATTTGTTATGTATAAAAATAACTTTATCATTATTTTTAAATAATTTTTTTAAATAATTTATACCTGTTCCATACATTGGATCAAAAATTATTTTATAATTTATATTCAGTTCATATGGAAGAATTTTTAACAAATTCTCAAGATAATCGTTGCTTGGATCTATAATTTCAATAATCCCATCTTTTACAAAATAGTCAAAACTTTCTTTTATCTCATCATCACTCTCTTTATACAGTAACTCTTCAATTTTTTTTGTAACTTCAGGTTCTGCTGGTCCACCCCAAGATGGTGAATATTTTAATCCAGAGTAATAATAAGGGTTATGTGAGGCAGTAATGTTTATTCCACCAGAAGTTTTGTATTTCAATATAGTATATGAAATAACAGGTGTTGGAGCAGGTTCATTTATAAATAAAACTTTAATCTTAGATTCTGCAAAAATTTTTGCTATCTCTTTTGCAAACTCTTTTGATAAAAATCTTGTATCATATCCAATTACTATTCCTTTATCAAAAAAATTTTCTTCAATAAGGTATTTTCTAATTCCTCTTCCAACTTTTCTAACATTTTTAAAAGTAAAATCTTCAGCAATAATTCCTCTCCACCCAGATGTTCCGAATTTTATTCTATAATCCATTTTTCTATCTCCTCTTTCTCATCATTCAATTTTTTAATTTCTTTATCTAATGATGTGTAGGAAGAGTATATATGAATAACAGGTCTATCACTATCAGGAAGAACAAAAACAAAACCATCACTATCATTAAGTTTTATTCCTTCGATCGTATCAGTATCAAAAGATTTTACTTCAGATAGTTTTCTCATAATTTTTCCTTTTATCTCAAAAGGACAACTTATTTCGATGTGTGAAGGATCTCTTTCGGGTGTATACTTTTTTAGTTCCATTAAAGATTTATTACTTTTAGCTAATAACTCAATGAATTTTCCAATTGTAAATATTCCATCAAAGAAAGGTAAAAAGTTTTCAAATATAAATCCACCAACAAGATCAACTCCAAAATCACTATTTGCTGAATCTCTAATTATATTTCTTGAAATTGTTGAGGTTAAATTAAATTTAACATCATTTTCATTTAAAAAATTGATGAGTTCATAAGATGCATTAACAGGTATAGTAACTGACAAATTTTGTTTTTCAAGTAGCAAAAGTTTTATAAAAATGGATACCAATCTTGTATTTGAATATATCTCTCCACTATTATCAATAACAAAAACTTTCTCTCCATTTGCATCAATAAGAACCCCAAAATCACTATTTATTGATTTCACCATCATAGCGATTTTATTGAGAGCATCTTGGAATTCTTGAAAGCTTCTAACAGATTTTCTTCCATCCATATAAGCATTCAATGAAAATATTTCAAGATCAAAATCACCGATAATATTAGGTAAAAACATTACAGTTGATCCAAAAGAGTAATCAACAACAAATTTTAGGTTTGAACTTTTGATATTTTTTAAGTCAAGTGAATCAAGATAATAATTTCTATATGATTCTACTATCCTCGTTGGAACATCTATTGTACCAATTTCTTCTATATTTCCTCTATAGAACTCTTCTCTAAAAAAAATTCTCTCTATATTCTGCTCCATTGATACTGATAAATCGAAACCCTCTTTATCAAAAAATTTAATATTTGTTAAATGAGGGTCAAAAGGAGATCTCTTTACATGAACTCCACCTGAAGAACCCTGGGTTCTAATTGCAAATCTTAAAATTGGTACAGGAGTTGCTCTTAAATCTTGAACATTAACACCAGTAGAAATTAGACCAGCTATCATTGCTCTTTTTAACATTCTTGAAGATTTATCTACATCTCTACCTGTAAAGACTTCTGATCCTTTACCAAGAATAGTTCCATATGCACAACCAATTTTTGCTGCAAATTCAGGAGTTACTTCTACATTGTTTGCTCCGATTATTCCATATGAACCAAAAAGAGAGGTTGACCATGATTTTCCCCATACTAAACTATGTGTTACTATTGAATTATCAGTGACTATCTTTGAAGGCCAAATGAATACTCCCTTTTTTAAAGTAACATATTTTCCAATATTACATTCATCAGATACTATATTTTCTCCTTCAAGAGTTGTCTTTTCATCTATAAATACCTTTTTACATAAAATAGAATCAGAAATTTTACACTCTTTTTTAATTTTTGTGTTTTCCCATATTATTGAATCACTTATTTCAACGCCATCTTCTATTTCAACATTATCTCCAATAAAAGAATTGAAAATTCTTGAATTCCCAATTTTTACATTATTACCTAAAACTACAGTTCCAAGAAGATTTTTAATATTTTTTATTTTACAATCTTCTGCCATCCAGATATCAGATCCAATTCTTGAAGCTCTTTCACCTTCAATCTCAATATCGACTTGACCTTTTATTATATCTTCATGAGCAATTTTATATTCTTTAACATTCCCTATATCTTTCCAATATCCAGATGAAATATATCCAAATATTGGTAACTCTTTTTTTAATAAAAGTGGAAACAAATTTTTTGAAAAATCAAACTCTTTTTTTTCTGGTATAAAATTAAAAATTTTAGGATTTAATATATAAATTCCAGTGTTTATTGTATCAGAAAAAACTTCTCCCCATGAAGGTTTTTCAAGAAATCTTACTATTTTTCCATCCTCAGTAGTTATTACAATTCCATATTGTAAAGGATTACTAACTCTTGTTAATGTTATCGTTGCA
>Ga0208461_1001445_pt1 | contig 21355 bp, 19 predicted proteins | sample AD_JPNTR4_MetaG_FD_184448 | JGI IMG/M metagenome (GOLD analysis project Ga0208461, IMG submission 184448) | Active sludge microbial communities of municipal wastewater-treating anaerobic digesters from Japan - AD_JPNTR4_MetaG (SPAdes) (version 2) | ecosystem: Engineered > Bioreactor > Anaerobic...
GTTCTCAGGATGCAGGACCCGAAGATCGCAGCGCTCGTCTTCGGTTCGGGGAAGGTTGTCCTGACCGGCGCAAAGAGCATAGACAGCCTCTCACGGGGACTGCAGATCCTCACAGACCAGCTGCGAGCGCTCGGCATCGAGATCCCTGGAAACCCGGAGTACAAGATCCAGAATATAGTCACCTCCGCTGACCTTGGAACGCCGATCAACCTCAACAAGATCGCCGTTGGCTTTAACCTTGACCGGATCGAGTATGAACCCGAACAGTTTCCAGGCCTCGTCTACAGACTCGACGACCCAAAGGTGGTCGCCCTCCTGTTCGGTTCAGGCAAGCTGATCATCACCGGCGGCAAGGTGCCCGATGATGCACGCAGAGCGGTAGAGCGTATCGTCTCAGAACTCTCGAGTCTTGGTCTCCTCTAACACCAGGTGGGTCTGGCACTCACCCAATCTTTGCGGCAGAAGATTTGAACCAGCAGGATTCTCGCGCAAAAAGCAATTTTGAGACTTCCGCAATTGCTGCCGGCCTCATTGAAACAATAATATTTTTATAGTCAGATTTAAAACACTAGATACAAATCAATGGTGAATGGATGGGACCCAAGACGACGAAGAGTTTTACTCCACGTGACGAGGAAGTTGCCGAACTCTTAACGGACATCGGAATTAAGAGAAATGTCGCGAGGGTGCTTGTATTTCTCACAAACAACGGTGAAGCAACGTCAAGAGAGATCGAGCGAGGCACCGACCTCCGCCAGCCAGAAGTCAGCATCGCCATGCGCTACCTCAAAGAATGCAACTGGATCGATGTCCGTGAAAGCAAATCTGAGAGCAAGGGAAGACCTGTAAAGATCTATACTCTCGCCAGGCCGATATCAGAGATCATGGACACGATCGAGTACGAAAAGAAGAAAGAAGCCCGGCATCAGCTGGAACTCATCCAGAGGATGCGGGATTGCATATCAACCCAGTGAGAGGATGCGGCAACCGTTTTCCTCACCTACAATAACCGTTATCTTTTCACCGTAGATAGAGAAGAGCCCGCATCCCATCACGCCCGGGATCGATCCGATCTCCACCTCAAGGCGACCCGGGTCGGTGATCGCCCCGAACCCGCAGTCGATTATGAAGTTGCCGTTATCGGTTATCACGGGCCCATCCTTTCTCACCCCTTCCCGAAGCACAGCATCGGCGCCGAGCGCTTCAAGCCTCCGGAAGACCGTCCCGGCAGCAAACGGGAGCACCTCAACAGGCACGCCTGCATCCAGGGTCTCAACCATCTTTGAGGGGTCGACGACGATCAGGACCTCCCTGGCTGCATCGCAGACACACTTCTCCCGGAGGAGCGCCGCCCCGCGTCCCTTGATCAACCGGAACAGCGGGTCGACCTGGTCAGCACCGTCAATCGCCAGATCGAGTTCGGGGTGCTCATCGAGGTCGGTGAGGGGGAGGCCGTAACGGCGCGCCCGCATGGCCGCCTGGTAGGATGTCGGCACACCGGCAATTGAGAGCCCCTCCTCCGTGATCCGCTCACCAAGCCGCTCCATCGCAAAGAAGACCGTCGACCCCGTGCCAAGACCGACGACCATCCCGTCACGCACCTCGCCAGCCGCCCTGTAGCCTGCGATCCTTTTCGCCGCAACCGGATCGAGTGCGCTCATGGCAGACTCACCTCCCTTTCTCCTGCAATCATCTCCCCGAAGATGCGCTGGAGTTCTCCTACGGCATCAAAAGCCGTGCAGTCGAGCGTGATCGGCGTTATGGAGACGTTGCCCTGCTGCACAGCGTGGACGTCAGTCCCCTCTTCCGCATCCTCGTAGAGCGGGCCGTCGATCCAGTAGTAGGGGCGGCCGCGGGGGTCAAACCGCTCCTCCACCCCGGTGTGGAAGAGTTTTGCAGCAAGCCGGGTGATCTTGTAGCCGCCGCGCACCTCCGCCGGGATGTTTACATTGATGACGTGGGCTTTTGCAGGAAACCCAGTCTCAAGAACCTTCCCGCAGACCTCGCGGACCACCCGTTTAGCGCCGGAGAACCGTCTGGTGATCCCGGAAGGTTCATCAAACTTGTCCCCCTGATCCTCCACCTGGAGCGAGAAGGCAATGCCCGGCACACCCTGGTTCGAGGCCTCGAGCGCGGCCCCGATCGTCCCCGATGTCATGACTGACTCAAACGAGAGGTTCTCGCCGATGTTGATCCCGCTGACCACCAGGTCAGGGTTCAGGCGCAGCGCAAACAGCCCGATGATCACGGCATCGGTAGGTTTACCGCCGACCGAGTAGGCGGTAACACCGTTTATCATCACCCTGTTTGCACGGATAGGCTCAAATATGGATATAGACCGCCCCACAGCGCTCTGCTGCGTGGCCGGAGCGACCACGGTGACGTCAGCAAGCGGCGCGAGCGCATTGTATGCCGCCCAGAGCCCCGTGGACGTGATCCCATCATCGTTTGTGAGCAGAATCCTGCGTTTCATCTTGCATATAGGGGTGGTCGCCCCGAACCAAAAACCTGCCCGATCGTCAGGGTCATGTGGTGGGCGATCAATTATATACTGGAATGAAGGTCTTTCTCGCCGAATACACCGTCTGCAACGACCCCGACCTTGCGCCGGAGGGCGCCGCGATGCTTGATACACTCACCGGGAGTTTTGAACGCTGCGGCCACGAGGTGTTCACCCCGGAGAAGCCTGATCTCGAGGCCGAGATCCGGAGACTGGCCCCGCAATCCGATGCGGGACTGGTCATAGCACCGGATCATCTCATATTTCGCTACACCCATCTCCTCGAGCAGTTCACCCACAACATCGGTTGCGGGAGCATGAACGCGGCGGTCTGCGCAAACAAACCGCGGACAGCGGCGATCCTCTCCCGGAACGGTATACCCGTCCCTCCCCCTCCCGCCGCCGGGGGGCGCAGGGTCGTCAAACCGATCATGGGCTGCGGCTCCCGCGGGGTCAGGCTGACGGAGGGTGAACCCGGCGAGGGCGAGTTTGCCGAGGGTTACGTCGATGGGGAGGCGCTGAGCGTGAGCCTGGTGGGGAGCCGGGTGACCGGGAACGTCTGCGAGTTCTACTCGGGCGCCCCGCCGCTCCTGCTCGCGATCAACCGCCAGGAGATCGCTGTCAGCGACGACGGGCTGTTTCACTACATGGGGGGCGAGACCCCTGTCCACCCAGCGCGGGAGGACGAGATCATCGCGGTCGCCGTCAGGACTATGAACGTTCTCGGTTGCCAGGGGTATGCCGGGATCGATCTCATCGCCGGTGACCGGATCTACGTCCTGGACGTCAACCCGAGACCCACTACAAGCCTTGTCGGGATTGCGGCCGTCATGAAGGAGGAGATCGCCGATATCCTCCTCAGAGCATCGTACGGCGACGCCCCCGGAGAGGTGCACCTCTCCGGCAGGGTGCGGTTTGACAGGGACGGGGTGATCCACAGGCTATGATCGGGATCGATATAGGGGGGGCAAACCTCAAGATCGTCGATGAAGACGGCGTCCATATCCATTACTGCCCCCTCTGGCAGGGTGCGCCGCTGGCCGAACTTCTCAGAGACTGCAGGCGTCCTGCTGCCGCGGTGATGAGCGGGGAGCTTGCCGACTGTTTCCCAACCAAGATGGAGGGGATCCGCTGGATCGTGGGGACTGTACTGGAGGCCATCCCCGATGCCCTCTTCTACGGTATCGACGCCGCCTTCCACACCCGCCCCGTCCCCGAACTCGCGGCGGCCAACTGGCTGGCCTCGGCCGATCACCTCCGGGAGGACTACCCCGACGCCATCCTCCTGGATGTAGGGAGCACAACCGCCGATATCATACCACTGAACCTTTTTGACGATCTGAAGGGGCTGACCGATACCCGGCGGCTCCAGAAGCACTACCTCGTCTATACGGGGCTGCTCCGGACAAATGTTGCAACCCTCCTCCGCTCGGTCACGCTCGATGGGACGGTGACCCCTGTGAGCACCGAGTACTTCGCCTCAAGTGCCGATGCCCACCTGGTGCTCGGCCAGATCACCCCTGAGGATTACACCGTCCCCGCGCCGGATTCCGGCGAGAAGACCGTCGATGCGGCGCTCCGGAGGCTGGCCAGGGTTGTCTGCGCAGACCTTGACGAGATAGGCAGAGAGGGGGCGCTCGAGATCGCCCGGCAGTTCTGGGAGGTCCAGCGTACGATGATCGCAGCCGCTCTGGAGCGCGTTCAATCCAGGAGCGGTGCGACGGGGGTGATAACAGCCGGGATAGGCGCGGATCTATTTGCCCGTGAACTCGGCGGTGTCACGCTGAAGGCAGAGATCGGGGATGCAGCGGACGCGCTGCCGGCATACGCGGTCAGGGAGGTGGCGCTCCGGTGAACCGGTGGGGGCTGAGCCTGCTCCTGCTTGCGGGATCGCTTGCCATCACGCTCATAGCGCTGGCGTTCGGGTTCCCGTTCTTCTTTCTCTTCCTATTCATACCGTTGATACCGTTCTTTGGGCGGCCGGCCGGGGTGAAGCGGTGTCCGGTCTGCGGCTGGGAAACCACAGGCCGCGAGCGCTTCTGCCCCTACGATGGGACCCCCCTTGCGGTTGAGGGTGAGGGTGGCCAGGTTCAGCAGGGAGAGCGGTAACTGCAGACCAAAAACGTCTGTTGCGGGTATGGCACCAAACTCAAACTCGCGGGAGGCGTAGTTCCTGATCGTCCCCCGGTCGACGACCAGCCGCATTTCACGCAGGTATTGCGCCACCCGGTTAAAAGGCATCTGCTGCGCGAGGAGAACACACAGGTCAACGATGGGCGAGGCAAGACGGGTGTCAGGGTAGAAGGGGGCGTCGGCGCCGCAGAGAGAGCCGCAATCCTGGCAGCGGAACCGTTTCACCATGACCCTGATGGTGCGCCTCTTCCCATCCTCGATTACGACGGCAAACCGTTTCGCCCGCATATCGTAGCCGCTCACATCGCCGCCGCAGTGCGGGCAGGAAGGCGGGTCGGTGAAGGCCACACCGTCCATCGAGTCGAGAGCGTTCACCACAAGGTCAACAAGCATCGGTGATACAGGCAGCCTCTTCTTCACGAAAGCAACTCTCCCATAAAGGTATGCAGGATCTGGTAGGCGCCCACCACTATTAACACCTTCCAGTGGTTCCGACACCGGTTCCGCTGCGGCAGCGTGGAGACGATGCCGCTCCATAACCCACCCGGCGGGGCGTCCGGGATCTGCCCGTGGCTGCGGTATAAGCATAAACCCGTTTAAAGAACTGTTTTAAGAAAATACGGCATATAATAAGGCATACGGCGCGCTTAGTGGATTTTAACCGGTAAAAAAGACATTGAGAGCAATTACAGCCTGTTTTAATTCACCATCGTGGAACACGACGGCAGAAACCCACATTTATTCATCAAAAATCCGGAAGTTAATCACTATAATTAAATATACCTAACCCTGTATTTGTACGTATCCGAGGTTTTACCATGGATTTCAAGTATGTACAGACAACATGCCCCTACTGCGGTACGGGCTGCAGTTTCAACCTCGTCGTGAGGGATGGAAAGGTTGTCGGCACACAACCTTACGACCGCTCACCCGTCAACGAGGGAAAGGTATGCCCGAAGGGCACCTACGCTCACGAGTTCGTGAACAGCCCCGACCGCCTCACAAAGCCGCTCATCAAGAAGGACGGCAAGTTTGTCGAGGCGACCTGGGACGAGGCGTATGACCTGATCGTGGAGAAGTTCAAGGCCTGCAAGCCCGACGAGTTTGCGGCGCTCGCATCGGCGCGTGTCTCGAACGAGGAGAACTACCTGATGATGAAGTTTGCTCGCGGCGTCATGAAATCCCGGCACATCGACCACTGCGCCCGGTTGTGCCACGCATCCACCGTCGCGGGCCTTGCGGCGTCGTTTGGCTCCGGTGCTATGACCAACTCCATCCTCGACATCGCCGAGTCAAAGTGTGTCTTTGTCATCGGGTCCAACACATTTGAGCAGCACCCACTCATCGGACGCAAGATCGTCCAGGCAAAAAAGAACGGCGCAAAGGTCATCTACGCCGACCCGCGCTACACCCCGACCGCCAGGCAGGCCGACCTCTACATGCCCTTTATCTCGGGAAGCGATGTCGCGATCCTGAATGGGCTGATGCAGGAGATAATCAAGAACGGCTGGGAGGATCGGGAGTTCATCGAGAAGCGGACAAAGGACTTTGAGAAACTCAAGGAGGTCGTCATGAAAGAAGCCTACAGCCTTGAGAATGTCTCTAAGATCTCCGGCATCCCGGTTGAGAGTCTCAAGACGGCGGCCGAATGGCTCGGCACCAACAAGCCCGGCGCGATCCTCTACTCGATGGGCATCACCCAGCACACCGTCGGCGTCGATAACGTCCGGTCGGTTGCAAACATCCAGATGCTGCTTGGCAACCTTGGCAAGCCCGGCGCCGGCGTGAACGCGCTCCGCGGCCAGAACAATGTCCAGGGCGCCTGCGATATGGGGGCGCTGCCAAACGTATTCACAGCCTACCAGAAGGTCATCGATGAAGCCGCCCACAAGAAGTTCGCCGATGCCTGGGGCTTCCCGGACGGGATCTGTGAGCCAAAACTCGGCTACGAGGTCACCACCATGATGAACGTCCTGACCGATAACCCTGGAGAGCTCAAGTGCATGTACATCATGGGCGAGAACCCGATGCTCTCCGACCCTGATATCAACCACGTCAGAGAGGCGCTCGAGAGCCTGGATTTCCTGGTTGTGCAGGACATCTTCATGACCGAGACAGGTGAACTCGCGGACGTCATCCTCCCGGCCGCCTGTTACGCCGAGCGTGACGGTACGCAGACCAGCACCGAGCGGCGCGTCCAGCGCTGGAGGAAGGCACAGGACCCGCCGGGCGAGGCAAAGCAGGACTGGCAGATCATATGCGAACTCGCTGCCCGGATGGGATACGCGGAGCAGTTCCCGTTCCAGAGCGCCGAGGAGATCTTTGAGGAGATCAGGCGCGTCACGCCCTCCTATGCCGGGATGACCTACGAGCGGCTCGACCGGCCAGAGGCGCTGCACTGGCCCTGCCCCACCGTGGAGCATCCGGGAACCCCGATCCTGCACCGTGAGAAGTTTTCCAGTCCCGATGGGCTTGGAGTCTTTGCCCCCATCGAGTGGAAACCGCCGGCGGAGGTTCCCGACGAGGAGTATCCGTTTGTGTTCACGACAGGGCGTATCCTCTGGCACTGGCACACCGGCACCATGACCCGCCGCTCCGCGACCCTCGATACCGAGGTCCCAACCGGCTGGATAGAGATCAACACAGAGGATGCAAAGGCGCTCGGCATCAAGAACGGGGAGAGAATCCGTGCGGTCACCCGCCGTGGGTCTGTCGAGGTCCCCGCGAAGGTGACAGACGACATCATGAAGGGTGTCATGTTCATGCCGTTCCACTTCCATGAGTGCGCGGCGAACATACTGACGAACAACGCACTCGATCCGATCGCAAAGATCCCGGAGTTCAAGGCCTGTGCTGTGCGGGTCGAGAAGATCACGGAGGCCTGAAGATGGCAGCAAAAGGCGATATGTTCTACGCGTGGGCGGCCGACGCCGCCTGCCAGGAGAGGGGCGAGTGCGGTGGCGCGGTCACCGCTCTGTTGACGCACGCGCTCAGATCCGGTATGGTGGACGCCGTCCTCGCCGTGAAGAGGGGGCAGGACATCTACGATGCCGTCCCGACCCTGATCACAGACCCAGAGGATATGGCCGAGACGGCAGGCTCGCTCCACTGCGGGACGCTCCTCCTCTCGAAACTTCTCAAGAACTACCTGGACGGCGCCGAGAATATGCGCATCGGGATCACGGTGAAGGGCTGCGACGCGATGGGGCTCTACGAGCTTGCGAAACGCAACCAGGTCAATCTGGACAACGTCCTGATGATCGGTGTCAACTGCGGCGGTTCTGTCAGCCCCGTGACCGCTCGTAAGATGATCCGCGAGAAGTTCGGGGTCGACCCGGACGATGTTGTCAAGGAAGAGATTGACAAGGGTCAGTTCATCATCCAGACGAAAGACGGCCAGCACAAGGGCATCTCGATGGATGAACTCGAGGACGAGGGATACGGCCGCCGCCCCAACTGCCGCCGCTGCAAGATGAAGGTCCCGCGCCAGGCGGACCTTGCCTGCGGCAACTGGGGTGTCATAGGCGATAAGGCCGGAAAGGCGACCTTCGTTGAGGTCTGCTCTGAGAAGGGGGCAAACCTTCTCGATGCGGCTGCAAAGGCCGGAGCGGTTGTAACGGAGCCTGCAAACCCGAAGGGTATCGAGATCCGCGGAAAGGTCGAGAACTCGATGCTGAAACTCGGCGACAAGTGGCGGAAACGCTACTTCGAGGATCTGGGCGAGGGCAAGGAACGCCTCCAGAAGATCAGGGAGGAGACGGGCAGGTGCATCAAGTGCTACGCCTGCATCGAGAACTGCCCGATCTGCTACTGCGTCGAGTGCAGCACGAAGAAGTCCTACCTGGTCGAGCCCGGCAAGGTCCCGCCGCCGTTCATGTTCCACCTGATCCGATACGCTCACATCGCTGACTCGTGCATCAACTGCGGCCAGTGTGAGGAGCACTGCGCTATGGACATCCCGAACTCGCTCTACATGCACGCTCTGCAGGTCGAGATGGAGAAGATGTTCGGCCACACCCCCGGCGTGAACATGGAACTCCCTGTGCTTGCGCTTGTTGAAGAACATGCCGAGCGGGAACGGCTTGCTGCAACCGGAAGCGACCAGATCTTTGATATATTCAAGTAAGGATCCCCTTCCCACCCTTTTTTTAGTCCTCAAGCCCCGGCAGCGTTCCAGGGTCTCCATCCCCGGGGGAGGGTTCTCGCCCCGCCGGATATGAAATTATTGGTCAGTACAATCCAGCGCAGGCAGGCCGGTCTTAGAAGTGGGTTCGGTCGCGGGCTTCTCGAGCAGAAAAAGGGGTATTTATATTTTAGGAACCGCGTGCGATAGTGCCGGGATGGTGCTCTGGTTGTTAAACCTCTCCTCGTAGCCGTCCGGGAACCTGACAACCGTCAGATCGGGAGAGAAGTCGGCCCTGACCAGCGGCGCAAACCAGTAATCGTCAAGGATCTTCTGCGCCCCGGTGAGATCGATCTCGGGTGTGGAGTAGATCACTCCATCGTTGCCGGGTGTGACCTTTGCGAACTTGAGAGCCGAGAAGACGGCACGATCGCTCTCAGCAGCGGTCACTGTTACGGGCACGCCCGCCGCACCCTCGAGCGCGGCCTTCAATTCCTGCTCTGGCTCAGCGATCCTGAAAAAGACGCCGATCCGCTCGAGCCAGGAAAGGGTATACTCAAACGTGATATTCGCACTCCCATCCTCGTTAACACCGACCTCGAGAGTGTCTGCGGTGAAGGCCCCTGCCGGGGCCGCGATAAGCATCATGACCAGAAGGCAGCCAGCCAGAATCGCGGGTCTCATCCTTATACCTCTATATACCTTTTGCAACGCGAACTAACCCGAACCTGAAAGTAAAGGGCATCCTGCATCACATTGATGTAGATTTCTCCCTCCCTGGGCTTAAAGGGCCATTTCGTGACTAACCTGGATATACGATACCCGTGATTATATATCTATCGCAATGGAAGGGGGCCAGCCTTTGCTTTTATTCCAGAGATTATTGCTACGGGGGACTTCCGCCTCTGGCCACTCCTCGGAAACCGTGCGGTCATGTGACTCCAGAGACCACCTGAGACGAAAGACGAGGAAAAAACCACCGCCCCTGGCAGGCAGTGAGTTGCAATCCCCTTAAAGTTCGTGCACAGCACGCAAAGAACGATTCTATGGGGAAAATTGAACTGAAGAGGCACCCACCCTGTCTCCAGGGCAGGGTTCCCTGGAATTCATCACATCCCTTTGAGGCCATCAAATCAAAGGTTCTGTGATATAAACTCCCCGCTTCTTCCCGGTATTACACGACGGGGACTATAAACCCAGTTTGCTCATGGTGTGATGCCCTCCATAACCACAGCGGTGAAGCGTCTTTTGTGGCTGACCAGCCGCCACCTGGGGGGGAGGGGACGGGACGTCCCTTCCCCTTGTCTCCGCGTGTCACCGGGAACGGTATTCAGGCAGCGAGTCGATCACCCCCACCGCCCGGCCGCTCCGCGGCCTCCTCCCGCCCCCTTCCAGGGGGCGGGCAGTAAGTGGCGATAGTCCGGATACAGTGCACGGGAAGGAAACGGGATTTCATGGAGATTTCGGTGAGACCGATAAGAGCCTGCCTCCTACAGGGCACCGTATCGATGGGGAATCGCCCCCGTGGGGAGGCGGCTCGACGGGGAGGGGGATGGAACAGCCCACGCCCCTGTCTCCTGTGTCTCACCGAAGACGTCTTTCCATGCGAGCAGTCGACCAACCCCCGCCTCCCTCTCCCACCTCCCCTCAATGCCGTCTCGCAAAAAACCGCACCATGCCGCTGTGACAAGAGGCATACCGCATGAAGATGGAGGCTGTACCTTCATAGAGATCCCGGCCACCCCCCCAGGAATCTGTCCACGGACTGGACACGGAGAGGTTTATCAAACCAGTGAGGCATTGGTTTGATGGCCTCCCTTTTGGCAAGTTCATATCAGCAGCCTTTTATCGAGTTGAGCGCAAAATTTTTTGTCTATGTACCAGGGAGAGCGGGACGATCGGGCGTTTACCGGACTGGAAGCGGCAATCGTTCTGATCGCCATCGTCGTCGTCGCATCTGTTTTTGCATACGTCGTTCTCGGGGCGGGCATGGCCACATCGCAGAAGAGCCAGCAGACAATGTATGCCGCTCTCGGTGAGGCCGCCTCGGGCCTGCGCACGGGAGACTCTGTCATCGTCAAACTGGACAATGATCGGGGTTATGTCAGGTTTGTCGAGTTCGATCTTGAGACCGTGACCGATATCGCCGCAATCGATCCAGGGAGACTGAGATACACCATAGCAACAGAGGAGACCGTGGTCACGATTCCTCCCGGTGATCCCCGTGCAACCATAACCTGGCGCTACCGGAGAGACGATGGAGACCTTCTTGAGGCTGGAGAGGTTATCGCGGTGAGACTGAACACGGCTGATGCTGCCATCGACCGCGGCGATACGTTCAGCATCGAGATAACCGCCGCAGATGGAGCGACCATTTCGCTGAGCCGGAGAGTTCCAGCGGGTGCTGACAAGAATGTCTACCTTGAACTATTCTGAGGCCGGATTCACAGGGCTTGAGGCTGCCATAGTGCTCATGGCGTTTGTCGTCGTTGCAGCAACCTTTGCTCATGCTGTCCTTGGAACAGGTCTCACCTTTGCCGGGGAGAGCCAGTCTGTCGTCCACCAGAGCGTCCGGCAGACGGGGTCAGGCCTCATTGCGGCAGGTTCCATCCACGGTATCAGCAGCAGACCAGAGAGGATCGATACCCTCGTCATCCCCATAGGTCTCACCGCAGGTTCGGAACCGATCGATATCAATACAGTCTCGATCCGTCTTGTGGGTTCTGCGCACATGGAAGAGGTCTGCAGGAACAACCCCCTGATCGGTGTTTTCCCAGAAAATGGGCACTGGAGCGTCGGGGAGCGGATCAACAGCGACGACGACCATCTCCTGGAGCCTGGAGAGCGCTACATTCTCTACATAACACCGATGAACTGCCTGGACTGCAGACCCTCCCGAACGTTTGCTCTCGAGATCAAACCGGCAGGGAGGGTGGCGCTCCGGGTCGAGCGGACGGTGCCGGGCAGCATCACCCCGCTGACCCGTCTTGAATGAGACCACCAGGATGGAGCCGGGAGACCACTATCACACCGGCTGCCGCCACCACCGCAAGCAGCAGGTAGTCCACAGACCCCGCCCCGGCCATCAGGACGCTCTCGGGGCTGCCTGCGGCAAAGAGAGCGAGTGAGAGGATGGCAAGGAGTCCAAGAATCACGGCGGATACGCGGATGACTGCAGCGGAGAGACCTCTGGAGACTGCAAGGACTATACCTGCCGATGCTGCCAGGAATATCCATTCCGAGAGCGAGGAGACCTCTGCCAGGAGGGCGCCGCCAAAGTAGTTTACGTATCCCTGGGGCTCGTAGCGCCCAAGCAGCGGAAAATACCAGGTGACGGGCATCGCCCACATAGCATCCAGGATCTGGTGCGAGAACACGCCTGCCGCAACCGCCAGGATCGCAAACGAATCCCGTCTTCGGTAACTTATGATCCCCGCCGCGAGCAGGATGCCAACGAAGAGCAGCCCGTGTCCAAAGAGACGCCCGGAGTCAAGGGTCTCCGCAAACAGGATGTGGCCGACCGGCTTATCGATAAGGTCGGGGATTAGAGCCCCGAGAGCAGCGAAGCCGATGAGTCGCCGATCGCCCGTGCGACCGGCAAGCGCGAGACCCAGCACGAGGCCGAAAAAGAGGTGACAGGCAAGGAACATCTCTAATTAATGTGCCGCTGCCGGGTTATAACCGCTGCTGATGTGCGATCACAAAAACGGTTAATCCCTTCCAGGTGCGATACCTTACCACTCCCATGGAACCGACTCTACGGTCAGAGATCCTGATCCTCTTTCTCTCCTTCCTGATCGGCAGCGCAGCGGGGTGGTGGAGCCGTATCCACTGGAGTGGCGCCATTCCAACCGTTGCGGCGACACTTGTCAGCACGGTTGCCGCCTACCTTATGATCACCGGCATCCTGAGGGCGGCGGGCCGGTATCCTGGTTAACCGGCGTAGAAGGGGCACTCCTTGAGCAGGCACTCGCGGTTGATATCGCTGAACCCGCAACGCACCGCCCCCTCCACCGGGAGGCTTACACTGAAACGTTCCTCAAGGAATGTGACCGCGGTGCGGATCGCAAGCCATGAGTTGCGTTTGCAGCATCTCGGCCCGCCGTGCCGGGCGATCGCCATCAGGCTGCGGGCTGTCATCTGGTTTGATAGCGACCACTCCTGCTTCTTCAACGGGGTTGACCCGGTGATCAGGCTGACAAATATGCCCGTCCCGATCGCCGCACCGCAGGTGCCGTGGGTCCCACAGAAACCCCCGGGAACCCTGCTGGCTCTATCGCGGGCGCGGGCGAGGAGTTCGCCCTTCCGCCCGGGTTCACCGCGGTGGTTGCAGTAAGCGGCTATGAGAGACGCTGGCACAAGAAAATGGTGTTCCGGGCCGTGCATCCTTACCGCCGGGTTCCGCATCAGTATACAGGCGATGGCAATCGGGTCGTCAAGTTCGGTTGTGATACAGAACTGCTCGATCAGGTCAACCGCTTCAAGGCCGTGACAGCGGTCGCATACAAAGTGCCCGGCCTCGCAGGCGGCGGTGGTGCTCACAACTTCGCCGCAGATGGCGCACGCAAGATCGCGTGCCTCTTCGCTGTATACGATTGCCAGACCGCAGATCAGGCATCCTGTCCTCTGCTCCATGAAAGTATGGTTGCGTCACCACCTCCCCAATAACCTTGCGGCCGGTTCGTAAGGAGGTCTCTTCCTATACATCAACCGGAGGCGCTTCCACCACCGGACTCGCCTCTGCACCCTCAGGGATGATTATCCAGAGCAGGATATAGATGATAAGCCCTGCAACAAACCCGGTGAGCACGGTGAAGACTATGTAGACCGCCCGGATGATGTTCGGGTCAATATCCAGGTATTCTCCAACGCCGCCACATACCCCGGCGATCCACCGGTTGGTCCTTGAACGGGTCAGCTTCTTCATGATCTCTCCGGAGATATCTCTTCACCCCAACCCTTAAAAAGGTGTTTCCTGCCGGGGGGGGCGTCGCATCACCCGACCCCCCCTCTCTTGCAGCCTCTGGAAACGGTATATGCCTTCGCCGGGACACCCCCACCTCGCGGGGCACCGCATCTATGGAGTATCTGCGGCGGCGATGGACGCTCCCCGGAATCCGTCCCTGCAGAGGTCTTGCGGGATCATCAGAACCCGGGCGCAGCCAGATGGAGCCGGTTTGACAGGTTATTGCGTGAAACAACGATCACCGGTCGGAGCGCAGATGTCGCAGCCTCCGCAGGGCGCATCGAACCGCTCACCAAAGTAGTCCAGGATAACTTTCCTCCGGCAGACCGTGCTGGTGCAGTAATCCACCATGCTCTGCAGCTTAGAACGTGCGACCCCGCGCTGGAAGTCAGAAGCCAGGTTGCGGTCGACGAGCGACCTGAGGCGGCGTGCCTCCCCTTCGCCGTAGAAGAGGATGCAGTCAGCCGGCTTACCGTCCCTCCCGGCCCGGCCGCTCTCCTGGTAGTAGGCCTCAAGCGTCTCCGGCATATCGTAGTGGACGACAAACCGCACATCCGGTCTGTCTATGCCCATGCCAAACGCGCTTGTCGCGCAGACGACCACCGCCTCCCCGCCGATGAACCGGTCATGCGTCTTCGCACGGGCGGACGCTGTCATCCCGGCGTGATACGGTTCCGCCGGGATACCGTCGGCATGGAGGCTGGCCGCGAGTTCCCGCGCCCCCTCGCGGGTTGCCAGGTATACTATTCCGCTTTCCCCCTGCCACATAAGCAGGTAGTCGCGGAGCCGTCTGTAAGCATCCCCACCCTTCGGGGTGACAACGTAACGGAGGTTCTCGCGGTTAAAACTCCCAACATAGACGGCGGGGTCCGCCAGCCTTAGCTGGCGCACGATATCCTGACGGACATCCGGCGTTGCGGTCGCCGTCAGGGCAACCACCGGCACGCGGGGGAAACGCTCCTTAAGGACGGCAAGCGCCCGGTACTCCGGGCGGAACTGGTGCCCCCACATCGATATGCAGTGCGCCTCATCGACCGCGATCAGGTTGAGTGGAAGAGATGCGACGAGATCGAGAAAAACCTCGCTGACCGCTCTCTCCGGCGATACGTAGAGGATCTGGAGAAGCCCCTCCTCGAGTTCGGCAAGCGTCCGCCGCCTCGCCGCGTAGGTGCCAGAGGAGTTCAGGGCTGCCGCACAGATCCCCCGGGCCTGGAGGTCGTCGACCTGATCCTTCATCAGGGCGATGAGAGGAGAGACCACCACGGTTACCCCGTCCCCGAGAACTGCAGGGACCTGGTAGCAGAGCGATTTGCCGCCTCCGGTCGCGAGCACAGCCAGAACGTCGCGCCCCGCAAGGAGATCCTGTATGATCTCGCGCTGGCAGGGGTAAAACGCCTGATACCCGAAGTAGCGTTCCAGGATCAGGTGCAGCCGATCCATCAACCCGTAGATGGGCGCTCAACCGGCATAGCATCTTCCCCGGAGACCCAGAGCGGGGTGAAGGGGCATCAGTCCAGGACGCTCTCCCAGAACCGCGTTATGGCGGCAAAGATCCGATCCCGGAGTTCAACGAGCCTCTCCTGATCAACCAAGCCGTCCTCCGTCTCGTAGAGTGCACGATTCACCTCGATCTGAACCCAGGGGACGCGCGTCCGCCGGTGGTGTGCAGCCGCTATGAACCCACCCCGGAACGGATCGTTCATCGCGACCCTGCCCTCTCCCGCAAACTCTTCCTCAAACGACCGGGCAAGCGCCTGGAGCCACGCCGGGGGACAGGTCACAGGCCGGTTCTTCGCCCCCGGCCTCCCGTTCCGGTCGCCGCGGTTGCCAAGGCAGATGATCGGGCGTTCACGTCCGGCGTCCCGCTGAACCGGCGGCGATCTCGGGAGCATGCTGTGGCAGTCAAAGGCAATCCCTATGGGGTGGTTCTCGAGCGCCCCGGCCAGTCTTGCATGGAAGGGGTGGTAATAGTTCTTCAGGAGGGCAGAAACCAACTCCCTCCCCGGTGCCTGGCCATTCCGAAAGACCGGCGTCCCGTCCTGGGTGATGACCTTGACAACGCCGTCCTGGCTCCGCGGCGGGTAAGCGTAAGGCGGACGGTTGGTGTCGACGAAGACCCGGGAGACCTCAAAATCGATCACCGCCTCAACGGAGGCGTCGAACCCGTAGATGAAACGAGTTTGGGGGTCGCTGTTGTAGATAATCTCCTTATGGCTGAGGTTGACTAGACCGCGGACCTCCGGCGGAACGCTGGTGCCCCCGTGCGGGATCGATATAAGGAAGGGATACCGGTCGATCATCTGTCCTGCAGGCCATATTGTTCGCTCATCACAAAAGTGCAGCGGTCGGGAGGGGCGGGAAAACCCGCCACTCACGCATCCTGCTCGTTTTCAAGCGCAGAGTTAAAACACGCCACCGCATCGGCAAACCTGCCCAGGCGGTCGAGCGCCCGGCCTTTGAGGTACCACGCCCGGGCCTGGTGCGGATCAGCCTCAAGAACCTTATCGTAGCAGGCGATGGCCTGATCGGGTTTACCCAGGCGGTCGAGGGCGATACCCCTGCAGAGCCAGGCGTGGACGCCGCCACCGCCGAGGTCGATCGCCCGGTCAAATGCCCTGACGGCATCATTGTGCCGCCCCACTGCATCCATGAGGATCCCGGCAGCCATCCAGACGGCCGCGTTCTCCTGGTCGATCTCGAGCGCTTTTTCGTAGGTTGCAAGAGCCTCGTCATACCTCCCGACCCTCTCAAGCACCGCCCCCCGCATGAAGAGCGCGGCAGGGTTCTCCTCCTGGATTGCGATTATCCTGTCAATCGACCTGACCGCCTCGCCGTAACGCCCGAGATGGACGAGGGCGGAGGCGCGGGCATACAGTGTCTCGATGCTGGCAGGTTCCCTCTCCAGCAACGCCGTGTAGACCGAAAGAGCGTCCTGGTATCTGCCGGCCTTCTCGTAAGCCTCGCCGAGTCGGCGCAGGCTTACGAGGTTTTCCGGATCGGCCGCGGTCACCCTCTCGAGGCACTCCACCGCATCGGCATAACGACCGAGCCACATCAGGATCTCCCCCCGCCGTTGCCAGGCGGCCACGTTCTCGGGGTTCGCCTCGACGATCTTTTCAGAGCACTGGAGCGCCTCATCATACCTGCCCATGTGCATCAGAGCGCTCTCCAGGGCATACCACGCCCCCGTATCGCCTTCGTCTTTCTTGAGCAGAAGCGCATACTGCCGGATCGCGTCATCAAACCTGCCGCCGCGCTCAAGCGTCATCCCGAACGCCATCCTGGCGTCGCGGTCACCGGGAACGAGGTCAAGGTAACGCTCGTAGGCCTTCGCCGCCTCCTCGTGCTCTCCGAGGGCCTCTAAGATCCCGGCCCTGAGACGGGCGGCCGCAAGATTTGAGGGTTCGGTGGCGAGAACCTTCTCACAGCACTCGATCGCCTCCCGGTGCCTGCCGAGATGTGCGAGAATGGCGGCAAGCGCGGAGACGACAGCGGTATCATCCGGCCGCTCGCGGACGACCGTGATGTAGCATTCCGCAGCCGCGGCGTGGCGTCCCAGCCTCTCCAGGGCCTGCCCCCTGCCGTACCAGGCAAAGAGATCCCCGGGCCTGGCTTTTGCGGCCTTCCCAAACCACGTGGCGGCCTCCTCGAAGCGCCCGAGCGCGGCAAGAACGAACCCCAGGTTCACCTGGTAGCCCGCGGCGTCAGGTTCGGCCTCAAGAAGCGTCTCGTAGCATTCCGCAGCCGCGGCGCAGCGCCCCAGAGCCTCCTGGAGCCTGGCTTTCAGCAGGAGCGCTCCGGCATCGGCCTCCACCACACGGTTGACTGACTCAAGCGCCTCCTGGTAGCGCCCCTGACAGAAGAGCGCCATGCCATGCCCAAACAGCGCCGCCCGGTTCTCAGGGTCGGATTCCAGCACCGCCTCATAACACACGGCAGCCTCATCGTAGCGGGAGAGATGCATCAGCGCCTCGCCCCTGCCGATCTCCGCCACCGGATCGCGGGGGCACCTCTCAAGGAAGGTATCAAAAGATTCCACCGCCCCGGCATACCGCGCAAGATGCAGCAGCATCTCGCCCTTGCGGCAGAGGTTTCCGTTCTCGTCCAGGTACGCAAGCGCCTCATCATACCTCCCCAGGTTGGCGAGCGCTTCTGCCAGCATCGACCGGACGGCAGTGTTGCCGGGCTCGGTCTCAAGAACAGTCTCCAGGCGGCGGACCGCTGCGTCATACCTGCCGAGGTGGAGGAGCGCGATGCCGCTCTGCGCCATGACGGGAACGTCGCCGGGATCGGACTCAAGAACGCAGTCAAATTCCTCCTCTGCCTCAGCGTAGCGGCCTAGGTGCAGCAGCGCCGTCCCCCGGCAGGTGTGGAGAACGCGACCCGGTGCATCGAACTTCAGGGAGATGCGTTTTCGGTTCTCGGCCAGGTCTTCGCGCTCAAAGAGCGCAAGGTCGGCGCCTCCCGAGATCAACCTCGTCCCGGCAGACGCCTGGCCCTCGAGCACGCGGTCAAACGACTGTATGGCCTCCTCGTAGCGGGAGAGGTGCATGAGCGCCATACCGCGGGCGTACCATACCTGAACCTGGTTCTGGTCGTGCTTGAGGATCTGGTCGAAGTTCTTGACCGCGCGGTCGTGGCGGCCGAGCGCCTCACAGGCCAGCCCCATGGCGTAACGGGCCGCTATATGGTCTGGATCGGCGATGGTCACCTTCTCGAAGCACTCGATTGCTTCTGCCGGTCTTCCTGCGCGGAGGAGAACCGAGCCGCGTTGATACCAGCCGGCGACGTTCCCGGGATCGAGGGCCAGGATCTCTTCCCAGCAGCCGGCGGCATCCTGGAATAGCCCCAGGTACTCAAGCGCCCGGGCCTTGCCGTAGAGTGCGTCGAGTTTATGCTGCCCTGTTTTGAGCAGACGGTCAAAAGTCTCCACCGCGCTTTGATAATCCCCCATGGCAAGGAACGCAGCCCCCGCACGCGCCAGAGCGTCGCTGCGGTCAGGGTTTGACCGGTAGACCTTCTCAAAGGAGATCGCCGCCTGCCGGTAGTTCCCGGACCGCTCGAGCATCGTCGCGCACTTCTCCCGCAGGAGAACGTCTTCCGGGTTTGCACCCAGCGCCTCTGCGTATGCTGCTGCCGCATCGGCATACCGGCCGAGCCTCTCGAGCATCTCTGCCTGCCAGTATGAGGCGTCGGCGTCTCCAGGGTTCTCCTCGAGGATCCGTGCAAAACAGGCGGCCGCCTCCTCATACTCGCCGGTGCGTGCAAGGAGATGGCCGAGCGTGCGCAGCATCCCGGTATCGTCCGGAGATACCTCGATGACCCTTCGAAGCCACTCCGCGGCCTCGGTATCTCTGCCAAGGCAGGCAAGCGCCTGGCCCATCATCTGCCAGACCAGGCGGTTATCGGGCTCAACCCTGAACGCCTTCTCGAAACTTTTCACCGCCTCGGTGTAGTTCCCGGCCTCAAACTGCGAGAGGCCCTGTTTTACCGCGGGGTTTGCACCCTTCCCGGAACCAAGGATATTACCGAAGAGATCCATCAGGCATCATCCGATGCTCTATCTTTTGCATGGAGAGTATTCACAACTTTGGATCATCCGCCGGCCGCGATTTGACCCCTTAAAATCGGTGATCTGAGGTATAAAAAATGCAGCATTCGCCCGGTGAACGTCTTTTATCGACCACGCGCTCAGAGCCCGGCATCCCGGTTGAAACGATCCTCGGCGATACGGATTCCGCCGGCGGGATCTCTCATCATCGTGAGGCGGATCAAACCCGGGCACAGCCCCCGGAAAACTGGTCTGATGGCCGTGGTTTTAGCGGCTCCGCTCTTGGAGGGATGGTTCACTGCAGTCTGGACGGCAGAGGTTTTGTGGCTGCTCCCCCTCCTCTCGTCGGGGGCATCCTGCTTTCTGTTCTTCGTAAAAAAAGATGCTGCAGCAGACCGTAAGGCCGCACCGACCTCGGGCGGCGAGGTCGCGGGGGCCTGCCAGCCTCAACCTTCAGACATCCAGGATCGGTTCAAACTGCGTCTTGCCTACAGGTCCGTAGTGGCTCGATATCTTTGGGTCCAGCCCGCATACGGGACATACGTAGTCGTCAGGCAGCTCCTCAAACGCGGTTCCAGCCGGGATGCCACGCAGCGGTTCGCCGCGCTTCTTGTCGTAGATGTAACCGCAGATCTTGCAGACGTACTTCGTCGGTTCCCAGGGCTCGAATCCCCATTTCCCTACCGGACCTTTTCCGGTCGCACCGCAGACAGGACATACATAGTCATCAGGCAGGTCCTCAAACGCGGTACCTTCAGGGATGCCGCGGTGGGGCTCCCCTCTCAGAGGGGAGTAGATGTAGTTGCAGTACTTGCAGCGGTATCGTTTTACCTTCTCCATGGTCATAACGTTCACCTCGCCGGGTATCTCCCGGCCATAAACGGTTCCTCAGGAGGTAGGAAGGCAGCCCCGGCAGATAACCTTTTCCATGGTCCGGTTCAGGAGGCAGGCAGGGCATCAAACCAACACCTCAAGGCCGTGGCACAGGTCCATGAACTTTGCAAAAGAACTCTAATCTGGAGGCGTTTTCTTCTGGTGTTTACAAACAACCGCCTCATCTCTGAATTGTGTCCGGGCCTGACCAACCCCGGTTTGAGAAGCCTCTCTGGACGACTAGCGGGGGGTTTTCCATAGAATACGGTGCCAGGGGATCTGGCAGCCCCTTCGGGGTCTCATCTGACAATCCTGAGAGATCCTGCCTCTGTCCCGTGCACGGCTATCCAGGGTCAATCGCCAGACACTCGCCCGCCCCCTCTGGAGGGGGGCGGAGGCCGCGAAGCGGCCGGGCGGCGGGGGTGATCCAGCGAGAGGCATTTTTCAGTGCCACGTTGAGACAGGGAAGGGGGAAGACGGGTGGAGGAAGACAGGACTTCGATTATCGGTAAACCTTTATGAGATCTATGTTTCGCCCCCCCCGATACGGCCACCGGGTCAATTGCCGCACACTGCCCGCCGGCCATCCCGCCGGGCGGCCCTGGATAGATAGGATCCGGGGGGGCGCCTCAAACGATCCCAAAAGCGCCTGATTGCTCTTGCGTCAGGCAACTCCCGCTACCGCAACCACTCAAAACTGCCCACCGGCAAGAATCAGGTCAGATAAAACGCTTCAACCCCTATCCAGTCTCCCCGTCCAGGCAGACCTCCCCCGTATCCCCGTTCACCGTCACCTTCCTGCCAGGTGGGAGTTTGTAGAACTCCGGCGGCAGACGGTCGACCATCGGTATCCCGGCGATGATAGCGCCGACCGCGATGATAGGTTCGGCCTCCTGGTTGATTATAGCGGCCGGTGCAACCCCGTTCTGCTTCAACGCGTAGATCACGTATGACCCTACCGTCGATCCCTTGCCGTGGGGAAAGACCAGCACCTTTCCGGTGACCGACTGACCCTCGAGCGGGTGGCCGCGCTCAACCACTACGCCGGTCTCGGGGTCGACGCCGGAGAGGAAGGATATGGGCTCAGATGATACTAGGAGTTCTCCTGTTCCGCGACCCCTGGATATGCCTCTGCCCTGCATGATGACCTGCACCACAGTAATAATGTAGGTGGAGACTTAACTATATGATTGATATGGACGAAACCAT
>Ga0208461_1001447_pt1 | contig 21340 bp, 32 predicted proteins | sample AD_JPNTR4_MetaG_FD_184448 | JGI IMG/M metagenome (GOLD analysis project Ga0208461, IMG submission 184448) | Active sludge microbial communities of municipal wastewater-treating anaerobic digesters from Japan - AD_JPNTR4_MetaG (SPAdes) (version 2) | ecosystem: Engineered > Bioreactor > Anaerobic...
TCTATACTGTCCATAAGTTTGGAACTTTAGCAGAAGCCTACACCTTAATGCTTTCATTTAGTTTCTTGTTAATTTCAAACATTTTCTTTAGGTGATCTTTAGGAATTAACAACTTCACATGCTAAATATACTATCTAATAATAGACTATTGATAAGTAATATCATTTAAATTCTATAATTGATACTTAAAGATACTACTTTTTCTCTATAAATGTTCAGATAGTTTAAATAATATTATCTATTGAATATTATATTTTTCCTTCAACTGCGCCTAAATTATTTTTAATTGCGCATGAGAAGTATTTTTATATTTAATCTTAACTCTTGGATATTTAGAAACAATATTAGGCATTTCAACTATTTCCCCATTTTCTACAACAACATTATAAAATGAATAGTCATTAAATATTTCAATTTTTTCAAATCGTTTTTCATCTAAATACCATAATAATATTCCATGAAATCCCTACTACTAACCAAAATTTAACTGAACAAGAGATCCTGCATAAGAAATAAGAGGATCTTTACTAACTAAATCGCCAGAATGAATATCTCCCAATAATCCATAATTAAATCCCTAAAAATCTTTAATTGAAAATTTTGATTTCATAGGAATACCATTTACTAAAGGATTATTAACACAGCCATGATATAAACAAATATTAATATTATTATTTTTTGGAAACTACTATGGCATTCTTTCATCAAATACGGAGGCTACCCAAATATTTAAATTCTAATAAAAATACCAACCTGTCTATTTATAATATAATAAATTTGGATTGTACTTATTAATTGCGGAAACTAATGGTGTTAATGAATCTAATCTATTGCTATTAGACAAATTAGCATCATGATTTCCTGCTATTATTATTGTGGGAAGAATCTAAGAAAGTTTATTTAAAAATAATATCCCTAAATTAACCGATTCAGGAGACATTTCAGTTTTAGAATGAAATATATCCCCTGTTATTATTATAAGAGAATGTTCATCCTTTCTTTCATTTATTGTATTTATTAAATTTTCTAAAATAAACTAATATTCTTTTGATCTTCGGTATAATTTAATATGGATATCAGAAATATGAAATATTTTATTTATCATTTAATATGATCCATTTTCATATTAAATTTTATATTTTTAATTTTAATCTAATACATTGTCATTTATTCAAAATCTATTCCTTATTCTTTTTTAAATTTTATTTAAATACTTCAGTAAATATTTTATTTATAAAGTTAACTGATATAATTTTTCTTTTAACCTTTCAAATTGAGTTACTTGTGTATATTTTTTTCTATTAGTCAATAAATATTTCCAATAATCCCATCTATTCATAGAATTTGGATCCTTCTATTTTAAATTTACAAAACTAACATTTTCAATTCCTAACTTTACCATTTTAGTCATAATATCATATTGATCTTCTTGAGCATCATTATCCAAAGAAAAACATACCTAAGCATCATAATAAAGTATTTTTTCTAACAATTTTTTTGAAACCGTTTTTCCTAGTAGAGGAATAGAATTAAAATTAACAGTTATGGCATCAAATACTCCCTAAGTTAATATTATAGGAAAATTCCAATTAATCATGTTTTCAAAAATTATAACTGAATCTTTCTAAAATTTGGGATTAAGATATTTACAAGGTTCATAAGAATGAATGGTTCTAGCTGTAAAATAATTCAAACTATTGTCTTCATTAAACGAAGGGATTATAATCCTATCTTCATATTGTCCTTTATTACAAAATCCAATATCATATTTCCATATCTAATAATTTCCAATTCCTCTTCGTTTTAAATAATTAATCACTTTAGACTTTAAAGGAAAATCTTTAGAATCCTGCAAAGATATATACTATTTAGGCAAACTAATCTAAATTAAAGGTTTCTATTTTTTAAACAGTTTTGCTCGTTTAGAAATGTCTTCAACTTTTGATTTGTAAATTGACCATTTATTAAGTTTACGCAATAAAGAAAAAAGATTATTTCCTCTTTCTTTACAAACCCAACAATGCCATTTATGCGTCTAAACATTAAATGCAAATTTTCTTTTATAATGATGGCAAAATGGGCAATAAAAATATACCCACTAAGAATTTGGATTTTCTGGCTAACCTAATAAATCTCTTAATAATCTATATAATCGTTCTTCCATAGAACCTATCCATATATTTTTTTATCGTTTAAATTAATATAACTTATTTATTTAAAAAATTAATATATATTACGGTATATAATCTAAATTAATAAGTATAGTTGTATCTATAATATTTGAAATTTTAATAGGAGAAGATAATTTAGCAATAGCCATTAAAACATTATTATCATCATACAATCCTATACTACTAATGTATGTATTATTAATATTTGGTAACATACAATATTGCCCATTATCTTCATTTTTTTCATATGCTGTTATATTTAAAGTCCTATTAAATTCTCCAGGTTTTATATTGCACATATACTCAAATTCATGAATTTCAAAATTATACTATATTTCTATTTTCCATTTATTTGATGGATAATTATCAGTAAATAATAACATATTAATATTTGGCAAAAATATTCCTGCTACAGAACTACATTCTTCATCTTCATATATTATAGAATTACTAATGTAAAATAAACTATCTAATCCTTCTTGCACAATAGATAAACCAATTAAATTCTATGGATCCATAGAATTTAAATGCTTAATAGATAATATAGTTTTTACAGAATTTGTCTATAAAAATATTCGGCCATTTTCCACTGAAAACATCTATGAAGGAAAATGTCCCCCTTCTAAAGATTTTAATATTGCATTAAACTAATCCTAATAATCAATAAAAGTATTATTATTGTATATATAACGCTGTAATCCTGCCAATTGATATATTGAAGGATTATTATATTGAGTTAAAAAATAATCATACTATAATCCATCAATGCCTGAACCAGAAACTATAATTCTCTTTTTTGTTATGGGATAACAAATATGAGAAATATCGTTATTTTGAAAATTTTTATAAACCATTAATACTATATTACAACCCTTGCATGAAGTTCTGTATCAACCAATTTTAATACAGGTCTAGAAAGTTTAGCAATTGCTAATAACTAACCCTAATCATTATATAAACCAATACCTGTAATAGCTGTGTATGTATGTCCTGAATCGCCAACTTCTTCACGAATTACATTGGTGCCTAAAGCAGGACTATATGTTACCCAAGTAGGATTTGTTGTTGCATTATATTTTTCATTAGTTATACGGCAAAAAAAAGTTTTAGAATTTAAATTCTCTTCATAAACAGCATTAGATAATGTAATTCCTGAAGGTATATCTATAGGATTTGAACTTTGTGTATAAAAAAACATTAATCCCAGCTACCCAAAAAATAATCCTTTAAAATTTTGAGGATTAGTAGAATTATTTGCATATATCAATCCAAAATTAGAAACTTCATTAACATATTGATTATGTATCTAATATGAAAATCCAAAAAAAGAAGGATCTGTATAATTATAAACATTATATTCAACATTATCCATTCTAAAAGAAAATCTTCCTTCTGTAGCACTATAAATATTTAATTTATCCCCAATTAAATTATTGGCAAATGAAATAACTAAAATGTTATTAACTTTTTCGTGAATACCACTGGCAGAAACAGGATACCATTCATTATAAAATGTTTCTGCATTAAATCCCCTCAATAAACTTTTCATCTAATGATATACTGGAGATTGACTAGTACCTTTTACTACTGTTAATACGGGAACAAAAGTTGTTGGGTGACTACCCGTTGACATGTCTGAATTGACAGAATATAAAGGAATACGAGGTTGATCGGGAAAAATCTAACTAATATATAATTTTGAAGGATTAGAAACAATATCTTTAGAAGGATCAAATACAGTATAAAAATTATCTGGATAATTATAATTTACTGCAGCTCCTCCCGCTGTTCCAACATTAATATTAGCTGGTACTGTTGTAATATTTGTCTATGCCATATTAATTTACTCCTTAAGATTGTATTTGTGTAGTACTTGCAGAAGACGAAGCAGAAGGATTAACTTTAAATGTATAAGTTCCTGTTGCTCCTGTTTTGTTTCCTGTTACTGTCATTCTAAAATAAATAGGAACTGAAATTTCCTTTCTAATAAAAGATATGGAAGAAACATTATTAATTGTAATTAATGCTAAATTCATAGTTTCAGGTGTAACACTAGCAGTATAATTCTAATTTCCCGTATATTCAATAGAAGAAAATGGTTGTCCTTTTGAAAAATCAAGAGCAATGGTATATGTTTCCGCTGTGGAACCAACTGTTGAAGGAGCATAAGTTATTCTTCCCCCTGCAATAGCTGTTATGTTATTTGTTACCAATTGTGAAAGATTGGGAATATCTATAAATGCAAGAAGTCTTGCTCCAGAATTAACATTATAATCCGTATATAATTTAGTTTTTAACATTAAATCTCCATTTGCAACAGGCTATAATAATGGATATTGCTAGGGGTGTTCTTTTAAAAGTTCCTATAACCCTTCCATTGAATAATCTATTTCGTCATCTGAAACTGCAAATTTTGTAATATTAAATGCATTTACACCAGAAGCAAGTTTTTGTCTCCCAGCCTTTGTTAATATAGCAGTAATAGTTATTGCACCATCTGGTGATACAATATGTGCCATGTTATTGTCTCCTCATATATTTGTTTTTTAATAATTATTATTAAATATTAATTTTTGTTATTTTTAAATTTTTATCTTGATCTATAATTAATTTTCTCTATTTAGCAACCGTGGAAGTTTTCGCCTAACCAACGAATGCTCTTATTTTGTATTTAAACATTTTAATGGTAGTTGTATAAGCCTGATAACGATATATTTTGTAACTAGCCTAAGCTTTTATATTCCATATTTCATCTGAACTTACTTTTAATTTTCCCTTTCCATAATTATTATCCATTCCTGAAATTCCTGTAAAATCAATTTTTAATAATCCTGACTAAGACTAACAAGAATTACCAATTATTTTTGGAAAAAAATATATATTTCCTATACCCTTTGCAACTTCATCTGCATAAAAATTTGTAAATGTTAACTATACTGAAGTAGAAGGAGTTTTTACAGGCTATGTACTAATTAATTCCATTGTAGGAATTTTATTTCTTGTTAATATATTATTGTTTAAAATAACACCGTATTTAGCATTTAAAGAATATGGTGTAAATTGTTGCAATATTGTATAAAATGAAGAATCTAAATTTTCATAAAAATCAACCATTTTAGTATAACTAGTTGTAAATATATTAAAATAATTGGAATAAAGCATTTTATAATCTTCTAACTTTTTATATTTATATAATTTTTTAAAATTTTTATATTCATTATTGTCTAGTAAAAAATCTAATTTATTCTAATAATCTATTATAAATTGAGAATCATAATAATCACTATATACTGAACCAAAATGTACATTAGGATAATTAACTATTTTTTCAACTTTAACTGGTTTTGGTAACTGAATAGGTTGATTTTCGGCAATCCTATAAAATTTAGAAGGAGTATTTCCCAATGAAAAAATAGACGAATATTTAATTGTTTCAAAAGTCTATATTTTTAATGCCTATGTATTATAATCACATTTTATTTGAGAATTTTCCAATTGATTAGGATATAACTAATTAAAATTAAATATAGCATAAACATTATTTATAGAATCTATAATATTTGTACCCTTAGCATAGATACTATAATCTGACATAGTCTATTTTAAAAATTTTACATTATCTACCGAACATTCACCAACAATAGAAATTTTATCAATGTTGATATTTGAATATAATTTGGTATAATTTGATAATTCCTGTTCTACATAATATGAAAAATTAATTTCTGATTCTCCATATTTTTCTAATATTAATAAATATGGTTTTTTAAGTTCATAAGTAGGCAATCCAATACTTACATTATTAAGCTCTAATAAAGTATTTGAAGAAGGTACTATTGGAAATCTTGCATATATTAATACCACTTTAGCATCTGAATTATTAATAAAGGACATTGTATTAATAGAACTACATGAAAAATATGGTTTAGTTATTCTTACCGTATTTTCTCCACTATAAGAATCTTTAACAAACTAATGTATCTTTAATAATCCTTCTGATAATCCAAAAATATTATACAGTTGCTAAATACAATGTCTACTACCTTTAGATTTTAATAAAAATGGTATATTGGCAAGTAATCTTACTAATAATATTTTATTATAGTGATTAATTTCTATATTATCTCGGTTTAAAAGAGATGATTGAAAGAAAATTTTATTTAAAGTCTCAATTCTAAAACCTCTTTCATACATAATTCCATAATTTCTTAAAACCTAAATTAAATAATTAAAACTAAAATTCTATAACTAAACTTCTAACAAAGAATTTATAGAAGTTAAATTTTTTATTCCTGCCCAAAATTCATCTAAAGTATCCCCAAGAAGATTTACAAATTGTATCAAATCTACATTTTCTTCATCATATAAAATATTTTCTGGTAATAACTTATATAATGCATGTATATTATTTTTATCGCAAATAGAAGCAAAATCACTTTTAGTTTGATACCATTCATTAAACTAAATGGGATTTGCAAATTCTAATATGGAACTTTCTGATCCAGTTGTAATCAAATTCAAATCTAATAAACAATGTCTCTAAAAGGTATTAAAATTCTTAATTAATTCCTATATTTTTTCTACTTTACTAGTTGAAATATATCTTTGACTTATAGAAAGTAAATCAATATATTTTTTGGCAAAAGAATTTAATCTGCTTTGATATGTTCCAAAATGAACAAACGAATTAGTATCATTAATATCATAATAAATGGTTTCTAATGCGTTATTAATAGATAAAGGAATATTATAATCACTTTGTGTAAAAGTAGTTAACGATTCATAAGATTGTGAAATAACCCAATTTGATGAAATATCCGTATCAAAAAATTTAGGTTCCCTTAAAGTAATATATGAAGTAGGCTAATACTAAACAAGAGGTAATAAATCATATTCTTCCGTTATAGGCTAGTATTTCATTACATATAAATAAAAGCTATCTTCAGTAGTATATTCTGTTGGTTCAGAAAATCTAATAACATACTATTTATTAAAAAAGTTAAATTTTAAATGCTAAATTATTGAAGTTTTGTTATTGGCAAAAGATAATAATTTTATTTTAGTTTTATTAGCCTAATAATATGTCTAAAACTATTTAATATTCTAATCAGTAATTAAATTTGGATAATTTTTAAATACAGCTATTGTCTAAATTCTATTTTTAGAAAATTTTATTGGAGTTAATTTATCATTATAAACTTTAAATTCTGAATTTTTCCAAGGACTTAATAAATAATATGTTAATTGAAAATGACCATTAACAAATCCATTATTTCTTAATATAGTTTCTGTAGGAAATACTACTTCGGAATTTTCAGAATCTATTAAATAGTCCTCTAACTATACTATTACAGTTTTTTCATCATTTTTAATTTTGCATAAAATCATTTGTATTTATTCCACATTTTTATTTTATTGTTGATATCTATGGCTATTCCTAATGTCTAAATTTAGCCCATTCAGGTATATATGGAGTTCTATATTCCCAAGTTGCCTTTATCCAATTATCCACCATCTATCCCACTAACATAATAACATTATTATAAACAGGTTGAATCCAATTTCCTTCTTCATCCTTTATTTCCCATTTAACAAAAATACTACAATCAGTATTTAAAGCTGTCAATGTTACATCTGTATCATATTCATATTCAAAACTTTGAGGCTAAGAATAAGTACCTCCAGTACCAGTAAGTGCTCCAGTTGTTTGAGATTCTTGAAATTGTCTTCCATAAATATCAGGAGGATTTAATATAATTCTAGCTCTATCAGGTGTAGCTGTTTCAATAGTTAATATTTTATGAGGATATCCTTCTCTTGTAGTTGTAACCATAATAGTATTAGAATTTAAACTAGAATCGGTGTAACTCATAGCTCTCACACGATAATAATATGTTGTTTCAGGCATAAGATTTGATACTTTATGATGAGTTCCAAAAATCTATTTATTATTATATCCCTAAACAAATGAAGTAAAATTAGGATTTGAAGAAACATCTAATCTATAACTAGTTGCATTAGGAACGGTTGACCAATTAGCTACAAAACTATGTGGAAAAATTCTAGTTGCATCTAAAGCAGTCGGAGGATTAATAATCATAGAACTTCTAACTGCAGAATAAGATCCGATCCCGCTAGAATTTCCAGCTCTAACTCTATAATATGACATTGAAAAGGAAGGAACATTTGTTATACTTTGACTTGTAGTTAAAACTGTTTTATTACAATAACCTGGCAAATAATTCTAAAATACAGGGTCAAGCGCAACATCCAATTTATAAAAAGTTGCTCCCCGAGTGGGTTCCCAATTAGCTACAAAACTAGTTGAAGTATTATCTGAAGGAGGCAATATAACGGGAGCATCTGGAATAGTTAAAACGGAAAAAACTGGAGAATATTCTCCATACCCAATTTCATTAATCGCTCTAATTTTATAATAATAATTAGTACCTGACAAAAGATTATTTACAAAAAATTCATTTAAAATTATTTGCTAATTCTGTATATAATAAATATTTAAAGAATTAGTAAAACTCTAATTTTCTGAAATCTAAAATTTATATTTAATTGAATTTGTAACAGGATCCCATTTTACTTTAAAAAAAGTAGGTTGAATCTAAGTAACTTTACTACTTGTAACTTTTCCTGGAAGAATATTAGATAATCCTTTTTTAAACAAGTTATATATCTATTGATATTCTTTTAAGGTTATTTTAGATGAAGATACTAAATACTAATATGCTTCCTATTCATTTGCAATAAAAATATCCTCATTTAAATACTAAAATTTAGGAGTTTCTTTCTTAATTTTTTTCCATTTCATTATTATAAATCTACTGTTAAATTTTCTAACAATTTTAATAAAAATAAATAAGATTTAATTTTTATTTCCTAACTCAGAATATCAAAATTCTAATAAAACACTTTATATAAATCATACTCGTCTCTAATTAAGTAAAATTTCTACTATAATTGAGTAATTTCATTAGGAATATTATTAATATGTTGAAATTTAGACAATTTTAAATCTTTCCTTAACAGGATAAATTTTATTATTAATTTTTATCTAAAATTGATAAAATCTATTTTTAGGCAATTGTTCCATATCTATATCAAAATAATTTTTCTATCCATTGCAACTTAATCTAGTGTATATTACATTATGATCAAACACTTTAAATTTTTCAATATTAGTAACATCATACAAACAATAAGTTGCTAACATAGTAGGATTTAAAGTATACTATATTAAAGAAGATTTCCAATAACTGCTAGTCCAATCTCTTGAATACATTTTAGGAATTAATTTTAAATAAAATCGTACAATTTCCTATTGTTGATACTATAATTGAATATTTGGTATGGACACAATATAATTCTAAATATTTTCTATTGAATATGAAGATTCTGTCCAAAAATAATCATTTATATAATATTTATATCTAGGATAAAATATTGTAGTTGTATTTGGAGAATAATATCTAATATAGCCAATATTAGCATTTTCATTACGATATTTTATTAATATTCCATATTTATTTAATATTGAAGTATTATCTATTTCCAGAATATCATAAACATTTCTATAAGAACAACTAATACTGAAAAATGGATAATTTTCAAAATCTCCTCCAGGCTAATTCCATCTTATATCAGAAGTTTTACAATTCCATGAAGATCCTTCATCCTTAGAAATAAATTCGTAAGAATCTAAATTAAATCCTGGAGTCCACATTACATTATCCGTTATTTTAATCTAATAACAATCTAAATAAAATTCCTAAGAAGTTTGAAGATTTGCATATGAAGGATACAAACACAAACTTATAGTATCATAATTTGAATATTTTTTGGACTAAAATGGTGCAAGAAGAATTCTTGTGCAATTTGATTTATTTGAATCCTTAATGCATTTCAAAGTTAATTGTTCATCTCCTCCTGCATTTTTAAAAGGATATTTTGAATAAATTGTATTAGCAAATTTTACTTTTTCTAAATATATCATTATAATATACTTCCCACGATATCTTTATCAGGATATTTTAACTAAAATATAGAAGGAGTATAACTAGTAAAATATTTTTTTACCTCACTATTAAATGCTGAATTCATATCATATTGCACCATTGAATAACCCTTCTAATTTCCCACTTTATTTACAAATTTTAAATCTACTACATTAATAATTCCTTTAATTCCCAGTATTTCTGAAATAATATAATTTACATCAATTGGTGTGCCTATTTCAAAATTGTCAATATTCATAATTTCTTTAATTTTTTCAATAGCTTTGTACAACAACTATTTCTTTGAATATGATTTATCCCCTACAATTGAAAATTCACATCCCACATTAATTATGTACGCATCTTTTATTTCCAAAACATCCCCTAACATTCTATATTTCTACATAAACTATCCTATATTAATTTTTATTTGCGGATTTGTTTGAACTAAATGTTTTTCATTATTATAGGAAAGAACATATAACTAAATTACATTATTGGAAGGATTTTTTTGCACATAACTTTTAGCAACATTTCCATATTCAGATGGTAATAATTTAGCAGTATTAATATAATCCTATTGAGTTACCAATCTATTTTGAGAATTAATAAATGCAATTGTATTTTCTTTAATAGAATCTAATGATTCTAATCCCAATCCTCCAATAGTAGGACTATAATTTGTAACATTTAAAGATTCTAAAACTACCTGATATTGTTCTGGGATATAATCATCATTATTAAATGCTTTATAATATACAATTTCATTTATAGTATTAGCAGGATCAGCCACTTCTGCTGATACATAATAAGTTATAGTTAAAGTTTTTCCATATGGCACCTAACCATAATTGTTGTTTAATAGTAATAATGAAGGAGTAGCAATTTCTGAATAATCATAATTATAAAACGCCTAATATAGCTAAGACTATAATCTATTTGAACGCTATTTAGATCCAAAATATAGATAAGTTGAATCATATTTATCCACCAATTTTTTATATCTTTTATTGGTTTTAAATCGTTTGAATACTCTAACACCGTTATTATATTCAACATCATTACTCATAACTAGATCATTAGCCATATTTAAAACCTAATACCAATTATTTCCATCTTCATCTACGACACTTTTAATTTTAACTATATTTTTATCTGGTAAATATATTTTCATATTATTTTTAATTAAATCATCACATTTATATGTAAAAGTTTTTTCAACTACAGAATAAGCATAAACATTTTTTCTTATTATAATATTTAAATTTTCATTTAATAATGGCTGAATTAATTCATCTTTAGGAGTAATCTGCTTAAAATTAACACTTTCAAATATTGTATATAAATTTCCTGCTTCTGATTTTACTTGCATGCCTGGATATATTATTGGAGCTTCTTTAAAATCTATATAAGACTATTGATTTTTACCTAATTGTGAAACAGGAACTAAACACTATATTGCTACAGGAACTGTAGCGGGAATAGAAGTTTTAATTTTATAGCCATATGCTTGTGCTATATTATATATTGTCTATTTATCTGAAGCATGATAAATTAAAGTTTCTTTGGTTTGATGATCTATATAATAATTAAGAACATCTCCCACGTAAGCAATCATTTCCAGCATAATCATACCAGGACTAGCTGGAGAAAAATCATTAAATGAATCAGGATAATAATATTTTATCTGATTTACCAAACGATTTAATATAGTTTCAAAATCTCGGTTTAAATATTTAATTTCACGATTTTTAGGTAATTTCATTTAAATTAAACTCCAAAAAAATATTATCACTTTGCTAACCGACAGTAAAAGTTATATTAAGTTCTAATTTATGTTCTACAATATTAATCAATACATTTACAGTATCAATTTCTTTGATCCAAAATTTAATAACTCTTTCTATTTCAGCCGAAACTTTTATAGCATAATCAGAATATCCTAAATTTTCAAATAACATTTTCTATAAATCTATCCCAAACTAACAATTTTGAGAAAGAATACGCTAACCCTTACGAGTATATAGTAAATTTAATATTTTACCCTTTACATTTTCAACAATATCTGAAATAGGATTAAATACTCCATACGGGGTTCTATGAAAAGGATATCCAATCGCTTTAATTTGTTGCATTTTTCTTAATTTTTGCTAAACCTCTTGTTAAAAAATTAGGAAGAGAATCTATATGATCTAAAATGGACTATCCTGTTTCAAGGGGATCAATATTTTCGTTTAATGTTACTCTTAATTCAGGACTAATTTTAGTACCCTATACCCCTAAATTAGGTAAATCTAGTTCATCTTTTTCATTATAATTCACTTTTTCTGATTTTTTTAGTTGCGCAATTTTACTATTCTTTTCTAATATGTTTGTAATCTTATTTGTAGGTTTTTTTGAGACAATACTATGTTCTTTATTCTAATAAAGAGATAATAAAATCTAATTAATTCCACTTTTTTCAAAATATTCAGAAAGAGCTTCTAACATAATATTTTTAAGCTATTGTTTTCCTTTGTCAGTCATTTTTGACCTCCTATTTAATCAAATTTTGTTAATGTAACTATACCCATCCCTCCACTCATACTAGTTACTGGTAATGGGGTTGAAAAAGGCACAGCTGCTTTTATATCATTTATTAATGTATCTGCTATAGTCAACCATGTATCCTAAAGATTTTTATCTTTTATATCTAGTTTAGAAGGAGAAATGGATAAAAATGCCATACTGGGAGCCATTAATGTTACTTTATCTCCCGCTGGTAGTAAAAGGGAAGTTAATTGAATGTTCATAAGCAATCCCTTATACCATAACTCCATACTTTTTTTTGCAAGTTTTAATAATTCCTACCCTTTTATAGCACAAATCATTAATCTAAATTTAACCAATCCACTAAATGGATCTGATATTGGTGGGGTAGACAAAATCTGCCCTACATAATTACCCTCTATCTATAAATTTTCTATCAAATATAAATTAATAATATTGGCTAAAGATTTATGAATCTATTTAGCATCTGTTTTATTTAAAATTTTATTTATTATTAAATCTTTTAAATTTTGACTATCAAGCATATTATATATTAAGAACCAACTATATTAATTGTATGAGGTGCTCCTGTAAATGCACATATGGGTAAACTGCAAAAACCTGCTGTGCTTCCAGCTGTTATTCCTGAAATCTACGTTGGCCCACCTAAAGTTATTTTTGTTGCATTAATTGTAACTCCCGAAGAATCAATAATAACTTCATTAGAACCTACAGAAATAATAACTTTTTTAGCCTTTAATTTAATATTCTAACTTTCCCCTAATAAATTAGAATTAGCAGATAACTATATATTCTAATTTGCATATATTTCTACATCATTTTTTCTTCCGTTAATTATTATTCTATCACTATATTGCAGAATATTATTTCCAATTAAAGAAAATGAATTAATTTCATCTAATAAAGTTCTAGAAGCAGCAATATCAAATGGATCTTTTGGCTAAATTTCAAAATTTCCTAAGCGTATTAATGAACCACAATCTGCAGAATTCTATATAGTATCATTTTTAATACATTCTGAATTTTCATTTGAAATTATAATAGAAGGAAGCATTGTTTCATTATTTTCGCCTCGTTCATTAGTAAATTTAATAGAATGGCCATAACGACCAGAAAATATTACATCCCCCTATTCATATTTAATATGTTTAACCTCATTATTAATATAAAAATTTTTACCGCATAAATTCTAATTTTCCTAAGCAGGCTATTCCTACTAATTAATTATTGAAACATCCGCTACCACATTATTATTTTGATTATTTAAAATGTTTAATATTTCAAAATAATAATATTGATCAAATATTACTCCCTATTTAGTATCTAAATTCTAAGACGGATATTGACTACATAATACTAATTCTCCAACAACAGGAATTTCTTGAATAAATGGACTCCTTGGATACATTATTAATAACTACTAAAACTATTTTTCCCTCTAAGTATATAATAATCTTGCCAATATTGCTCCAGGTACATGCTACGGATATTTTGAAGGCTACTACTATGTGCCTTCAACTACATCTTCAGGGGTTAATATTTTTATTACTTCTGCTAAATCTATTTCATAAAATTTTTCATCTGGTGAATATTTTTTTATTTTATCTGCTATATTAGCATCAGTTAATATTTGAGTACCCTTGTAAACTGCAGGTTCAATTAGTTTTGGCTATTTTATTTTCATTTTTTAAAATATAAGGCTCCATATCCTAACGGACACTTTTAATTAATTGCTATTTTTCCTAAGGAGTTAAAATTAACTAACCTCCCTACTAACTTAATTTGCTTGTTTCAGCTTTAACTACAATGTTAGCCAATTTCAAAAGAATTTCATCATTTTTTACAAGAGTATTCATATAATCAGAAATTTCTGGAGATAATATTTGCAAGTCTACAGTATCTCTTACTCGTTCAGAAAGATCTTTAATTATATCCTATAATTGTGCTCTAGTTTTTCTTGAATTTCTTACTATTTCTTTAAATAAATCCTAAACAGTATAATTTTCAAATATTTCTTTATCTGTCATAATACTTATTCCTTAATAAGTCTAATATGGTAGAAGTTCTAAACTATTTTCTACTATATTAGTTTTAATTTTAAAGTAACTTTTTCCTATAATTTTTAAAACTTTATTTATTAACTATGGTTTTTGATTTGTCATTTCCGTTACATAAAGAATAATAGCTTTTCTATTAAAATTTTCAATTAAATCTACATCTTTAATTAATTGAATTACAGCATTAGCTATTGCAACTTCATTTTTATTTTTAAGAGAAGGGATAATATTATTTTCTATTTCCTAAACAAGCTATTTTAAAACCTGATTCATTAATATTTGAGAATATTTTTTATTTCTTTCATAAAGCCAATAGTCATAGGAACAAGATTCCAATAAATTAATCTATTCACCCTCACTATTTTCCTAATTAATACTAGTAAACTTTTCATTATGACGAATCTTTTTGTCCAATTGCTACAATATAAAATTTCTTGCAATCACAGTAAAATATGTAAATCCAGAACCTCGGGAAGGATCGTATCCATCCATTTTTTGTATCATAGTGCTTAAACATTCAGTTAACAATGCCTCTGAATTTTGAATTCTCTACTAAATTCGGTATTTAAATAATAAAGAATTAACTATTTTTCTAAAAGCAACATCAATATATTTTTTATATAATTCTTCCCTAATTTCAGGATCTGTCTACTAATTATATTTAATTATTATCCTCTAAAGCTATTTACCAAAATATATATTACTTTTCTTTCTTTTTTCCATTTCCAACTTTCTACACAAAATAATTTCTTAATTCCTAAATAGCTGTAACCAGAAGAACAAATGTCTATCCAACGATATCATGTGCCTAAAAGGCTCCTGTTTTATCCACTTTTCTCATTATATTTAACGCTTTATTCATTTTAATTAACATTTCATATAATATTTTCTAATTTTTTATTCTTGCTTTTAATTGAATATATCCAAATATTATAGATATAATTAGTAATATTATTAAAATCCATATCATTATTTTTATATTCCTTTATACACCAATTTGTAATTATTATAAACTCTTAAAATTTTTTCCGCATATTTATTTTTTGAACTTGCATTCCCATTATAACCGTTGAGAGTTTTATTTAAATTTCCATTATAAAGTTTATAATAATAACTAAATATCTAACAAGCTTTTTTAGTTTGTTCATTTACATCATTTTTAAAATTTTTAGAAACTTTATGAACATTTAAATTAATTTGAAAATAACCGTAACAATTTCCATATCCCGTTACAGTTTTTCTAAAATTAGATTCTATTTTTATGATAGAAAGTAATAAAAGCGGATCAATAGAATATTGCATTCCATAAGTATAAATTGCTGTAGCCAATTCACGTCTTTCATTTTCATCTGAAATTGGACTAACTTGAGTTATCAATTTATATAATTTCTAAATCTATAATTCTTCTGGAATATAATATTCTGTTGTTTCAATATTATCATTAAAAATAAAAGTGCTATCTTTAATTAAATTTGCTGATGAAGATAAAATGTTTTGAGAGGTTTTAGGGGATTCTACAGATAAAGCTGAAAAAATTACGGTAAAAAATAAGCTAAATAAGATAAATAAGATGACATGAAAGGATCTTCTTCCTCCTCTAAGTTTTAATATATACTTCATAAAAAGTTTCTCCTTATACTTTATTTTTCTAAATAAAATAATCAATATTTTTTATATCATATTGTAATACATCTGTATATTGATTTTTTATCGTATCATAATTCTAATATGCATACTTTAATTTAGAACTAATTTCCTATATCTATATCATATTAACTAACCAACCACTATTATGAATATTTTTAAATCTTCCATTCAAATACTATTTTAATAAAATATTTTTTTTATAACTTGACAATGTAATTGCTTTATCAAAATCTACCCATTCTGTAAAAGCGCTATGGTTTCCACATATTAATGGTTTTTTAAAATAAGATGCTTGAAATGGGGGTATCTACCACCCAACACAATATGCTGTAGAAACATATATATCCCCTAACATATGCAATTTATATAACTAAACTTCTGGTAACATTTTATTAATAAGAATTATTTTTGGAAATTTTGTTTTTCTAGAATTCAATTTATTTTGTAAAAACTAAGCATTAGAAGATTTAATAATTAACTCAACATCTTTTTTATTTGGAAAGGCTATATCAAATGCATAAATTAATGATAATAAATTTTTTACATCCTTATTATCTGCTATCGTATAAAATGTTATAACCTCCTAATTTTTGGCTACATTTACTTTTTTAAATTTATTTAATTTCTAAAAATTTTCAAGATAAGGTAAAATTATAATTCTATTTGGATCACAATTAGTCTAAGATATTACAACTTTTTTCATCCATTGAGAATTAATGAGAATATATCCAAATTTAGATTTTATTGTTTTAATGAAAGATTCGGGAAGATAATCTGACTAAAATATGACAAAACAATTTTGTTGCTATTTGTCTAATAATACATCATTACATTGATTTATAGGAATAATTACATCTTTGTATAAATCACTATTATTATAGTTTACAGTTAATTTATAATTTGAATATAATTGACCATATCCTGTATTTTTCTAAAAATAACGTATTTGTTGATCTGAAAAACCAACTAATTTCATTATTTTAGAATATTCAAATTTCATTATTATTCTAATCAATTAAATACGGATATTTTTCCATAATTTCTATAAACTATTTTGGAAAATTCCAATCATATATTGATCGTACTTTTTTAATATTATCCGCATTAAATGCTTTTTTAACCCAATTATCAAAATTTCCATTATTTTCAATAACAATATCAATATGATGACTAAAATCCATACCTTTTCTTTTTAACTATTTTTCAGACATAATATTATTAAAATGCCATCCCATCGTTGACTATGTCAAATATTTTGGATAATATGTAACTCTTCCTAATTTAAATAAATGCTAATTAAATGAATATTTCCAATCGTTTATTTTTAATAAATTATTATTTAATATGTATTTAGCGTCACAAATTTTCATATATGGAGATTCATTTAAAGATTTTAATCTATTAAATTTTCCTGTAAAAAATAAAAAATTTTTAAATCTAACAATATAATTTCCCAAATTTAAATACTTTTTTACAATATTAAATATTTCATTATTAAATATTTCATCTAAATCCGAAACAATAAATATTAACTAATCATTTTTATTATTATATAACTATTTTGCATATTCCCAAAATTGAATTTTAATCTAATTTTCAATATACCAAGAAGTTATATCGTAAGGTCTTAAAAAAATTATTGGTTTTAAATTATGATTTTCCATAAATTTTTTCGCATCAAATAATTTATACTAAATTTTATCCAAATATTTAGATATATCAAAATGTTTATCAGCCTAAGCAAAATACGATTCTGTAATTTTCTAACAACCCGAAAATGTTCTATTTCCTTCAACAATATAAAATTTATCAATTTTATCATACATATAATTTAATTTCAACTACAATAATTCATACTAACCGTTAAATAGAAATGTTTCAACAATCATTAGTTTTTACTTCAATATTTAAATTAAAATTTTTTAATTATAATTTAATTCCAAATTTATCATCAAAATATTTCATATATCTATATCTCATTAAAGACAAATCATTTGGTGACAAAGCAATTATATGAATAATTTTACATTTTCCTGACTTTGCAAAAGTTCTCAACTAATTTAAATATTTATTATTTCCGAAGTATTCATGAGGATATAAAAAATCATATTCTATACCTAATTCATAAGACTTATATTTAGAAGTTATATAATTAAGATAAGGACAATCCCACTATATTCCATATAAACTTTTACGTTGTTGTAAAAAATCAAGTTTTAAATTTTCAATTTTCAATTCATTTTTATACTTACTAGGAAATAAATTTATTCCCTTTCCAATATTTTTTGAAATTATATTAGTATTATATAATTTATTATAAATTTCAATATTTTGATTTATATCTTCAAAATTCCAATCCTAACTATATAAATTCATATTTTTAACATAACCAATACAATCCTATGGAACTATATCAAACAAATTTTCACAATTTTCTAAAAACAATATATCAGAATCAACATATAAACATCTATCATATTTCTATAACAATTCTGACATATAAAATCTGTTATAAATATATTTATAATGAGGATTGGCATCACTTAAATTTTTGTATTTCTATATTGGCTATGTCAAACAAATAAAATCTATTCCATATTTAGCACAATATCTTTTTACATTATTTTTATGAATATTTCCCCATGATTTTGAATATTTATTATTATCTATATGGACAGAAAATACACAATTCTTACTCATATATAATACACTCCCATAATATCATCATTTATAATTTTTTTTAAATAAGGATATCTCTATTTAATTATATTTGGAGTTAAATCTGGTTGCAAGTGAATCTAATGTATATTTCCATGATGACGCTATTGTTTTAAAAGAAATGGAACTTTAATTATAGCTTTTTTATTAAATTTAAGTACAGATTCTAAAACAAATTGTGCATTCTATATAGATAAATGCTAAATTATATCACCAAAAATATAAAAATCATAATCATTCCAATCTTTAAAATCTAAAATATTCATATTATAAACTTTATTATACTTTTTTTCAAGTTCATGTATAATAATATTGGGGTTATAAATTTCTAACGCATCAAATTTTTCTGTAAAATATGTATTTAGATAATCATAATATTTTCCACTTCCAGCTCCGACATCAAGAACTTTTGTATTTTTTGAAAAATTTTTCTTAATCCATTTTACTACAATATCATCAAATCTATCAATAGAACCCGCTGTTTGATATTTACCATCATTAAAAGTTCGCATTATTTACATCTTATAATATTTGCTATAAATTGTTGAATTATACTATTTTCTATTTCTATCCATTCTTACAAAATTATATACCAAACCCTTTAAAAAACTACTAAGATTATGTATATTTAGAGAAATAATCCTAGCTTCCGTTATTAATACTTTTTTCATGTTTATTAATACACCTTTCCGTCTTTAATATAATAATATTTATTAAGCTAATAATCACCAAGTGGCATTTGAATGCAATCAAAATCTAACTATGGATCCTAAATTCCTTTAGGTTTTCCATTTAACTGAAGTCTATAAATCTAATCATCTATTTTAATGTAAATAAATTTAGCATCTGCTTCCACGTCCCAATCTATTAACTTTTGTAAATAATCAATTGTTTCCATTTTTTCTTGTTACTTCCCAATCTATTTTTAATTCTTCAGACTCAAATGGATTAATACTTTTCTATATCTTTATAATTTTCTGTTTAATTTCTTTTAATATATTTTCATACTGTTTATTATTCTACAATTCTTTATATTTTAAATTTAATAACTTATTAAGAAATTTTAATTGTTTTTTTAAAATAGTATTCTAATTTTTTAATTTACAATTTTCAAATTCTTTTTCTTTGAGTTCTGTTTCTTTTTCAGTCAAATAACCATCTAAAAACATTAATTTCATTCTTAAATGAAAATTCTAATCCTTTAATCTACAATCTATTTCATTTAAAAAATACATCTTTCATTATTAAATTTTCCTAATGTTCCATATATTCTCCTTATAAAATATATTATAACTAATTGTTTAAAAATATTAAATTCTTTTCTATCTAAAAAGATAAGTTAAATAAAAATCTTTCTATAAAATTTTAGTTTTGTAACAATACTTTTTATCGGATTTTTCATTCTAAATCTAATTAATCCATAATTCCCAATTTTTCTTTAATTGTTCAATAAAATTCTAATTATTACCTCTCTACTTAAATCTTTTAATGTATTCTTCTTTTAAAGAAATGTCAGGATAAACAAAATAATATTTTATTTTATTTTCCTATAACGCCTATCTTACTGTCTTATGAGAAGAAATAAATATTACCTAATATGAACCTTGATAAACTAATTTTTTAATAATTTCTATATAATTTTGAGGAAACATAGGATTGTGCACTTTTCCTTCATCTGTTTCAATCCATGAATATTCAGAAGATTCTAAATCTAACATTTTATACTGTGATAAATGTTTTACTGCATAAGATTTTCCCATTCCTGGAAATGCTGAAAGAATTATTGTCCTCATCCAAATAAAAATATTTTTTTAATTAAATTTTCTAACTATCTAGCTTTAATCAAAATATTTTTATCATATAATTTATAGTTTGCCTAATCAAAATACATTAACTTGTTATCCTAATTCTTTAAATCTGATCCACATTATATAATTAATCCTTTCTAAACATTGCTTTAAATTTATTATAAATTTCAGGTTTCATAGAATTAACTGATTTCTATTCTACATGAACTTGATAATCACTATAAATTGAAGTTGACTATGCAAATGGGATAATATTTCTTGGAGTTAATTTCTTATAAAGATTCACCATCTTAATTCCAAATATTGACATTAATTTGTCAAAAAACTAATATTCATTATTATATTTCATTATTTTCTCTTTTTTTTTTATATATATATATATA
>Ga0208461_1001454_pt1 | contig 21241 bp, 17 predicted proteins | sample AD_JPNTR4_MetaG_FD_184448 | JGI IMG/M metagenome (GOLD analysis project Ga0208461, IMG submission 184448) | Active sludge microbial communities of municipal wastewater-treating anaerobic digesters from Japan - AD_JPNTR4_MetaG (SPAdes) (version 2) | ecosystem: Engineered > Bioreactor > Anaerobic...
CATTTTGCCCGGGGCTTGTGCAGCCCCGGGCGGTTGATGGTTAGTCCTCAACTTGCTTTTTTTATCCAGCGGATTTTTTTTGCTACAAGTTTTTTAACGTGCTTTTCGAGTTTAGGCGGGATAGCCCCCCAACTCATCGGAGTCCCTTCATCGTCGAATACCATACGAAGATTTATTTCAACCTGCTGTCCGTCTAAACAGATTGTCGTTTTCATTTTTGTTCTCCTTTCCGCCCTTGCGGGCGATGATTAATTATCACCTTGTGTGTTGTCCGTCTCCTCGACTTCTCGGCAGGTGCTGCATCTGCCGAGTTCCCATCCGTAGATAGGTAGTTCCTTGTTTGGGTATTCGCGACGGAAGCACTCTTCGCACAGGAGAGTTCCATCCCCGAAGCGATAAACCATCGTCATATCCATTCTCATTGTTTTTTCTCCTTTCCCCCGCCGTTCGGCGGGCTGGGCAATAAAAAAACCGGCGCTGAACGATTTGTTGGCTAACAGAAGCCATTTTCGTCCAGCGCCGGCAATTTTTTCCGGCATTTTGCCGGCCGCCTATTTATACCACCGCCGGCGGCTGGCGGCTGGATTTTTAATCCTTACAGAAGCCGGGCACGGGGACCACGCTTGGGGGCTGGATCCGGATCCGGCACCGCCTCTCGCAGAGCATTAGTCAGCTCTGCGGCGGCGGTGTTCACCCGCCAAGCCAGGTACCGGCGGATGGAGCGTCCTCCGATACCGATTGTGAGGGTGGATCGACCACCCTCATCTTCTGAATCTTCATTGAGCAGGACGAGGATCGCTGGGCGTGTAATGCCCAGTTTTTCGACCTGCTCACCGATGGGGAGAACGGTGGACTCAAACCGTTCCCCCCGAGCATTGGACCACTCTTGTGCAACTTCAAGAGTGATCCAACGCCCGTGACACAGCACGGCTGCATATACGCAGCCGTTGCTGCGTCCTGACAAACCCCCATTCCACTCGTATGAAGAGTGGATGGGGGTCACTCCAAAAATGCTCTCAGCCGACACAATTGACACGGTTGTGTCGGCTGATATCCGCTGCCGCAACTCTTCCGGCAGCGGAAAATGTAAAAGACCTCTGATTCTGTTCCAATTCAGCATTTTGGCTCTCCTTTCTTCCAGCATTTTCCACTGGAAATTTTGTATGATTTCTACCCCGCCGACCGTCGGCGGGCAGGTTTGGGGCGGGCTACAGCCCACCCCGGATTTCACGGGACTCTTCGAGGGTATCTTCGATTTCGCTTACTTCGAATCCGCTCAGGAAACTCAAGATTTCCATCAGGTTCTGGCGGATGTGCTTTAAATCTCCTACGTGGCCCAAATTGATTTCTTTGGGCGTCTTGCTCAGTTCGCATTCAAAGAATCCGAGCAGGTTGGCGATGTCGCTTTTGGCCGTTTCGTATGCGGTTTTTGCATCTTCTTTTGCCATGTTTGGCTCTCCTGTATTTGGGTTTCTTTCGTTCCATTCCAGGGATGACTTACCGGCTTTTGGGACGGAATCCAAGGGAATTAAGGCCTTATTTTTAAAGAACTTGCATTATTTTTTAGCCATTCTGGACCAGGGATAGAATGAATCAAAAAACGGTCAAAATTACGGCCTTAACTATAGAAGAATTGGCCCAATTACTCAGCCAGGCCGGCCGGAAGGCCATATCGGAACAAGACGTGCTGGCCATTGCCGAAGCGGCCGGAATTGTCCGCCAAGGAAGGATCATATGCGAGCATCCAAACAATTTTTCGACAATTTAGTAAGCAAGCGGTAAAAGAGACGGAGGCAGTCATTCCCCTCACTTGGGTTGCCGAAGATACCTTTGTGCTCCAGAAGGATTAACACCTCAGCTGTTCTGTACAATTGTTGGCCAGTTCAACATTGTCTGGAGAGAATCGAAGGCATTTTCTCTGCAAAAATTTGCAGTTTGGTTCCATCGTTGTGACATCCTAACTTCTTTATTTTCAATTAGATACAAAAAATACAAGAACGGTGCGGATTTTAGAATCCAAAGTTTTTTGTTTTCAGGTTAAAAAATACGCTTTTTGCGGATTGTTTAATATGAGGACATAGAGGAAACAAATGGATAAAGACAAACATGGTCTTGAATCAAAAAGGTTTATGAGTCTTTTGATTCCCAATCAAAGACAGATTCACAGTTATATTCTTGTGCTTGTTGGCAATCGGTCGGATGCTGATGATATTCTTCAGGATACGCTTGCCGAAATGTGGAATAAATTTGAGGAATACAAGGAAGGCACCAATTTTGTCTCGTGGGGATTGACGATTGCAAAATACAAGGTTTTTCAGTTCATTCGCAAAAACAAGCCGCACGGACTTTATTTTGACTCTAAAGTCCTCGAATTACTTCAGGAGGAAACAGCTGCCTTGCAGGATCGTTATAGTGCCCAGGAAACGCTGGATGTTTTGAAAGAATGCGTTTCTAAACTTCAGACCAGAGAAAAAAAGATGCTGCAGATGCGGTATGAACAGAATCTGACTTTTGACGGCATAGCGGCTAAGTTTGGCGTGTCCATTCCGGCTGTTTTTAAGAACTTGGGCCGAATTCACACTCGTCTGGCCCGATGTATTGAGCTGACGGTGCGTTTAAGAGGTGCGTCCTATGACCTTTGATGAATCCCTGCTGAGCGAAGTATCTTATTTATCGCTGCTGGCGATTGAGGGGAAAATCTACAAAGAGCAGTTTAACCGTCTTTGTGAACTATTGAGCACTAATCCGGCGGCAAGACATTATTATGCCCTGCTGCTGAATATTCATCTGGGGCTGGAGGATGTGCAGGTACAAGCCCAATTCCATGAAGGCGGGCAAATTGGAACTTTCAATGCGGAGATACTGGAGGCACTGGCCGAGTATGAGCGTATTGCGCCAGCCATGCCGCTGGCAGTCCCAATCCCCCTTCCTGTGAAAGAAAGAGCTGCACCGAAGACCGCCCGTCCCATTAATAAGATGTCGCTGGCCTTGACGCTGGTTTCTATGACAGCGATGTTTCTTCTGTTTGCCCTGCTTCATCGACTCCAACCCCAGCCGGCTGGAACAATCGGACGTTTAGACCGAGCAATTGGAGCCAAATGGGCGGCAGTGAATGGCCAGTTGGCATCAGGAGAACTTTTGTGTGCCGGCCCGATGCACTTGATAGAAGGCGCCGCAGAAATCACGCTCGATAGCGGAGCAACACTGATTCTGGAAGCCCCAGCCATGGTAGAGCTGGAAACTCCCAGCCAAATCTTTCTGAGTCGGGGTCGTCTGGTGGCTGCAATTGAGACCAAAGGAGCGGGACGGTTTGTGGTTCGCACCCCGCTTTCCACCGTGGTCGATTTCGGCACTGAATTTGGGGTTCTGGTGGATTCCTCTGCGACCCAGACCCATGTTTTCCGAGGGCAGGTTGAACTTCGCAGCGGCACCGATCCGCTCAAATATCACCACTCCGTTGTTCTGAATGCCGAGCAAGGAGGCCAGGTCAGTACAAACGGTGAGATTTCCCGCGTGGAGATTATCCCCCAGACTTTTTTGCGTCGCCAACAGTTAGATTTGATGGAACGAGCTAGGCAAGGTGACCCATATTCCCGCTGGAGGGTGTTTGTTGAACGGCTGCATCGGGATCCGGCGCTGGTCGCTCATTACACGTTTGAGCAGACTCCCAACAGTGAAACTGTGCTGGTCAACGCGGCTCCCCGAACCGCAGATACCCTCAACGGCATTCTTGGACTTGGAGGCAATCAGCCCCAATGGGTTCAAGGGCGGTGGCCTCAGAAACAGGCACTGCGGTTTGAACGTGAAATGAATCAGCGTGTTGTAGTGCCGGCCCAAAAGGCCTTGGCTATTAACGGTCCGCTTACTGTGGCCGCCTGGATTTATCTGGAACCAGGCGACAGTTCAGGACATCTTTTTACCTGTCGCGATGAGGTAAATGTGAATTATCAGTTCGGCTGGCTTGGAGACACCCATCCGGACAAACCGAACCGAAACAGGATCCAGCTGCTGCGGTATGCGGAAATTCGAACGCAACGGGGATATTCGCCTATTATTACACTCTCGCCAGGAATCTGGCATTGCCTGGCAGCTACTCATGATAACCAAACTGCCCGATTTTATCTGGACGGTGTTTTTCTGGCGGAGGTCTCCGATCCATTTGCTGCTGACCCAGTGGTGGCTGATTTGATTATTGGGGATATGCCGTTTGAGGCAGTGAAAGAATGGCATTTTGACGGCACGGTAGATGAAATCGTGATTTTAAACCGTGTAATGACCTCGGCAGAGCTGATGTCATTGTATCAGGCGGGAAAACCCTGAAAATGATTGTAAAAATGATTGTGTTAAAAGGTGGAATTATGAAAATGAGAAAAGGATTTACACTCATTGAGCTGCTGGTGGTGATTGCTATCATTTCTTTGCTGCTGTCTATTATTGTTCCCTCGCTGAAGATGGTTAAGATGAAGGCCTATTCAGCCCTTTGTCTGAACAATACCAAAAATCTTTCTTTAGGGTGGTATCTGTATAAAGAGGATAACGGCGATCGGATTATGAGCGCCCAAATGGGGGGCACGGAGCCCAGCGGTCTTCGAGTGGGCTGGATTGGCCGGCCCTATGCTGTTCAGCCGGGGGATCGGACCATCAGCCAAGTCTCGCCGCCTGTTACAGATGAGGATGAGATTCGAGGAATTGAACAGGGTCGGCTTTATGATTATCTCCAGACGCCGGCCAGCTATCATTGTCCAGGCGATCGATTGCGCAAAAGCAGATACGATGGAACGGGAATTTTTGTGAGTTATTCGGTCCCAAGGTGCCTGTATGGTTATACAGATCCGGTCTCCGCTTATTATAACAAACAGATTCGACGGTACAGCCAGATGGATTCTCCCTCCCAGCGTTATGTTTTTGTGGAAGTGGCCGAAGAGCGGAACTGGAATGAGTCGGGCTGGTTTTCTTTGGGGGCTCCGGAATATACGAACAACAGCAGAGACTGGGCGTGGTGGGGGCCAATGGCGATCAATCACGGCGACAGCAGCGTGCTCGGCTTTGCTGATGGACATTCGGAAGTTCACCGATGGGAGGACCCCTTTACCGTAGAAAGGGTTACAAAGCTGAGCCGACTTGGAATTACAACCTACGATATCGAGTTTCCTCCCTCTGATCAGGTGGAGGATATTTCCTATATGGCCCGCGGATGGGCGTACCGGCATCGATGATAAAAATTGTTTGAAAAACCAGGCTTATAAATTGATAAACTCTAACTTTTTGTAAGGAGAAGCGATGATGAAAAAAATGATAATCACAATGATAGCAGCCATCGGCATGATGTTGGCCGCAGCAGCAATGGGAGCACCTCTAAAGCTGGACATGGGATTGCCAACAAGCGGCGTCGAACCGGGATGGAACCGGTTTTTATCTACGGATGACGGCACAACTCTTTTTGACGGTGTAAAGGTGACGATTGCAGGAGAAAGCGGCTGGCGGAACCGAACCAGCGCCGAGCTGAACGGTGTGCCGAATGAACTGTTGTGGCGGGATTTCGTTTATTCGAGCGGAGTTATGTCGATAACCATTGAAGGTCTCAAACCCCTGGTTCAATATGAACTTTCAATCGGGGCTTTTGATATTGACAGCAAGACCGCGACTCCGCATGCAGCTGACTGGAAAGTCGGCGGGGAAACTGTTTTATCAACTTCTTTCGGTATCCCTGGTGTACCTCTGGCAACGCTGGTTCCTTCCGCAGAAAGAAATTATCTGTTCAGCGGTTATGCTTTCAGTGACGAAACGGGCAAAATTATTATGCAGGCCTCTGCGTCGTCAACGAATGGCGGTGGTGCTTACGCTTTCGTGAATGGATTGGTGATTGCTCCGGTTCTATGGGCCTTTGATCCGACACCTGCCAACGGTGCTGCCGATCAGCCGCTGAATACCGTTTTGAGCTGGCGTACAGGACGAGATCCGAACAACTTCAATATGCCCAATCCTAAAATTGGGGTGCACTATCTGTATTTTTCCAGCGATCCGAATCTGTCGGTCAGTCCAATTTCCATTTCTGCCGGCAAACCGGTGGAACCGACCGCCTCTTACGGTCCCCTGACACTTGTCTATGACAAGACATACTACTGGCGAGTGGATGAAGGGGTCTATGTCAACGGTGTTCTCAGCGGTCCCTCGGATCCGGCTACTATTGTCGGCAAAGTCTGGTCTTTTGAGACACCCAAATCGGTTCCGGTCATCAAAACATCGCCAGTGAACACCAAAGTATTTGCAGGCGGTACAGTGCAATTTATGACAGAGTTTACCAGTCTTTCGCCGGTGATTGTAAGCTGGTACAAAGACGGAACGCCGATTATTCCGGACGGCCGAGTCTCTATTGATACCACGGACACGTCGAGTACTCTGAGTATTTCAGACGCGGGGTTGGCTGATGAAGGGGCTTATTCCTGTAAGGTAACGAATGCCGGCGGCAGCCAAACAACCACCCCCGCTTCTCTGGCGATTGCCCGTCTGTTGGCCCAGTATCAGTTTGAACAGAACGGCGACGATGCGGTCGGCGATGCCGATGGTACACCTATTAATGGAATGGCTTATACAGAGGGGATTGTAACCATCGGTGGACAGGCATGGGCAGCTGATCCAAACGGCAGTAATTATTTTGAGGTGCCGAAAGAAAAGGCCTATCCGCGAGCGGGCTATGGTAAAGGCCTGGAGGAGTTTACCTATGCATTCTGGGTCAAAGGCACCTATACCGGAAACAAAACCGTCTTGGGGACCTTCAATCTTAATAAAAACACGGCAATGCGGCTGACTATAACCACTGGTGGCGTGCTGGACTTTTACATCCGCCAGGAAGGCGATCATGCTCTTTGGCTGATTACTCCCGCACCTGTTCTAAGTGAAGATCGGTGGCACCATGTAGTCTTTACATATGACCAAAGCTGGGCGGGCTGCTATGTGGACGGTCTGCTTGTGCATGGGTTTAATTTTGTCTTTCCATCTACTTTTGTAGACTGGCAGTATCCGATGGCCGTGTTGGCCAACAACGTACGCGGGACAGTTGGTGAATTTTTCCCCGGCCAGGTTGATGACCTTCGGATTTATAACTATAGGATGACACCGGAAGAAATCGCTCAGCTTTATTATGAGGTTTCCGACATCCGTCCGTGTATCTATGGCAATCCGGATTTTGATATCTCTGGGCCGGAAGGCACTCCTGACTGTGTAGTGAATCTGTATGATTTTGCTGTTTTTGCCGCCAGCTGGTTTGAAAGCGGCTTATTTGTACCTGCACCCTAACTTTTACGAACACCTTTTTGATATATAGCCCTGAGGCCGGGCGGCAAAAAAGGCCGCTCGGCCTTTATTGTCTGTCTGACATCTTGAGACGGAAGGATTAGCATGCACCGTTCTTTCAAAGGAGTTTTTAAGCGAATAACAATCTTGTTTTTATTGCCGGCGGCTCTGGTTTATGGGGCGGATCTTTTTATTGCCGTCTCGCCTGAGGATGTCAGCAGCGTTCACACGAACCCTGTACTCCTGGCAAGAGGAGAAGGAAAAGAGGTTCGGGTATATGTGGAAGGTGCTTCAGACACCAGCCAAGCAGGCGAGCCGGACCTCCCTTGGCAACTAGTAACAGTTCTTCTGCCGCCGAATGTGAATCTGGACAGGGTTGCAGTCCGAGTGGAATCTGCTGAATACAGGACGCTGGAGGGCAGTTGGCAGATTAAGCCAGTCCCGCCGGCAGCCACCCGGGACAGTCAAGGCAGCATTGTATGGCTTTGGCTCGAAGATCGAATCATTGAAGACGGCCGGGACATACAGATTTACAACACAGATGCTTTTTGGCCCGCAGGTACTCGTGTGGCACACGTCGGCCGCCTTCACCAATGGCAGCTTGTCGAGCTGGCTGTGCCGCTGGTGCAATACAACCCAGTGTCAGGACAATTGAGAGAATTGCTGAAAGCTGATGTTATTGTCGATTATGCCCGAGATGACCGCAAGCGTGGGCTGAGCAAGTCGGCGGTTGACTGCCGACGGGGGCGCCGGCGCATTCAGGAGAAAGCGATTAATTTTGCAACGGCTGTTCAGAAATATGATTCCGCACAGGAAGTGGCCTCCGCAGAACAATCAGAGACGGAAAGCCGAAGCGGCTCCGATTCCGAACCAATTGGTGCGGCCGCCATTGATTCCAAAGGATATGCAATTGTCACCACTTCTGCTGTCGCTGCTAATTCGACTCGTCTGGCTGCGTTTGCAGCCCACAAACAATCGTTAGGATGGACAGTTTCTATAGTCACCGAATCGCAATGGGGAGGAGGAATGGGTGAAACAGCGGCTGTCAATCTTCGCAATTGGCTTCGTAACCATTACCTTGATTTGGATATTCTGTATGTGCTGCTAATCGGCAATCCCCATCCCGAAACCGGCGATGTTCCCATGCGATGGTATAATGACGGCTATGAAACCGAGGGAGTATGGGGAGCACCGACCGATGCGCTGTATTCGGATCTGTCTGCCGGTGATGATTGGGATAAGTATTGGGAAGTCATTGTCGGGCGAATTCCTTATTATGGAACAATAGCTGTAGTGGATGCGATCCTGCAAAAAACCATCGATTATGAGAACTCCCAGCAGGTGCTTTGGAGGTGGAAGGCCTTGCTTCCTATGGTTCCGTTGGATGCTCAAACCCCCTCCTATCAGTGCGGTGAACAGATCAGAGCAAATCTCCTCATTCCGAACAGCATTGGCTCGACGCGCATTTATGAAAGTGAATACGGCCTTGCTCCTCCGCCAGAATACCTCCTTTCCAGCCGGTATCCGGCAATAGAATGGGCCTCTGAGCCGTATGGGATTGTCGCCTGGATCAGCCATGGCTGGCAGACAGGGGCAACGGACGTCATTTCAACTTCCAATGTCAATCAATTGAACAATGCGTATCCCAGCGCTGTGTACGAAGGCTCCTGTCAGAATGCATGGCCAGAAAACTCAGGCAATTTGGCTTACCGAATTCTGCAGAATGGAGGCATTACCACCGTTGCAGCGACGCGGAATAGTTATTATATGCCAACTCAAACGAATTATACCACGGGGGCCAGCATTGGAACTCTGGCCTATCATTATTCCCAACAAATGATAGTGGGTCGCCAAAGTTGCGGAATGGCCTTAGCGGAGGCCAAGGAAAATCTCAATTTATATAAAGCAAACGCAACTCGAATGGTTCTGTATGGAGATCCTTCCGTTGTTGTGTATGTCGATCCGGATTTCACACCGCCGGCGCCCAATCCGATGGAGTGGGCGGTAGAACCCTACGGTTGCGGCCCGGGCATGGTTACTATGACGGCAGCCACTGCTGTTGATGACGGAGATGGTCCCGTGGAGTATTACTTCCAGTGTGTTTCCGGCGGCGGACGCAGCAGCGGCTGGCAAAGCAGCCCTGTGTATACCGATACGGCCCTCACCCAGCTGTATACAGTTTATCGTGTCAAGGCCCGCGACCGAAGCGATTCCAAAAATGAAACCGAATACTCCCCGCCGGCAGCCGTTACTATCAGCCCTTATCCCTATGGCGGACAGACGCGAATGATCCCAGGCAGGATTGAAGCCGAACATTTTGATGCAGGCGGCCAGGGCGTAACCTATTTCGATATGACGGCCGGCAATGCCGGCGGAGCACTTCGACCCCGCGAAGATGTCGATTTGGTGGTTGTGACGGACGGCAAAACAGATTATGACAGCGTGGTCCACTATGCTGTGGACGGCATCGAGACCGGAGAATGGCTGGTTTATACGGTACACAGTACTGGCGGAACAGTTGATTTCTATGCACGAGTTGCTTCCATGCAGGACAACGGACAAATCATCCTCCGCCTGAATGGAGAAGTGCTGGGGACAATCGCTGTTGTGAATACTGGTTCCCTGACAACCTGGCAGAATCTGAAAATAGAAGATATAACTTTGCCTGTTTTAGAAAATGCACAATTAAAGATCGAATTTGTGGGCACTGGTTTTCGACTGAACTGGTTTGCCTTCCAGAACCAACTGCCCTATAGGGGTAATCCTGCTACTCTTCCTGGACGGCTGGAAGTGGAAGATTTTGATCTCGGCGGTCAGCAAATTGCTTACTATGACACAACACCTCAGAACAATGGCTACGGTGCCTACCGACCGGGAGAAGGGGTGGAAATTATGCCCTTTTTCGATAGTGGAGTTGCCGGCTTTGCTGTTCTGATGGAAGCCGGCGAATGGCAGGAATACACCTGTACAGTCAAGCCGGGTTTCTATACGATTCGAGTGCGTCATTCGAGCGGTCAGCCGGTTCAGCAGCTGACGTTGGCGGATGAGTATCAGGATTTGATAACGATTCTTTTGCCGGCAACCGCCGGTTGGCTCAAATGGCAGGATACGATTATTTCCAATATCTATCTGACCGGCGGTGAAGACAGGATTCTCCGACTCCGCCAGGATTCTTCCTGGACACTGCTGGATTATGTGGACTTTATCCGGCAGTATAATATCGCTGACTTGAATCAGTCCGGACAAGTAAACCTCGAGGATTTTGCTATTCTATCTTCTCAATGGGGAAAGAGGGACGCTTTCCTGTCGGCTGACGTGGTGCCAGCCGGAGGAGATGGAGAGGTAAACATACGGGATCTGCTTGCTGTGGCTGAAAATTGGCTTATTCAGCAATAAAAGGAAATTCTTATTTGCAGGAAAGGAAAACGCAGGAATGAAATGGAAACAAAGCAAATATTGGATAATGGGAACTGGTTTTCTGACGGCGACTGCTTGTTTTTTTGATTTTCTTTATGCCGGTCAAGAGAAGAAAAACTCTGCCGGAGTTGTGGTGGTCCAGGAAGATAGTTGCTTTACTCTCCGGCAGAATGGAAAAAATATTCTCAGTTATGTTCATGCAATAAAAGATGTTCCTCCGGGTGTCAACCCGCTGTTTCGCCGCAGCGGATTCATCCATCCGCTCTGGTCACCAGCCGGAAAAGTTCTTACTCGAATTCAGCCCCCTGATCATTATCATCATTACGGTCTCTGGGGCCCATGGACTCTCACGCATATCGAAGGCCGCGAGGTAGATTTCTGGAATTTGAACAAAGGCGAGGGGACGGTACGTTTTGCCGGACTCAAATCAGCTTTTTCCGGTGAGGAAGAAGGGGGCTTTTGTGTTCGTCAGGAACATGTCGATTTTACAGCCGATAAGTCTGGCCGTGTCTCCATTGAGGAACTTCTTGAAGTGCGGGCCCACCCTGCCCAAGTTGAGGGAAGGCTCGCTTGGTTCATTGATTGGAACAGCCGGCAGAAAAATATATTGGAGTGCCCGATTGTCCTGGAGGCCTACCGTTATGGAGGGGGATTGGGCTTTCGGGCTACGGAACAATGGACCAAAGAGAATTGTACGGTTCTGACCTCGGAAGGCAAAACTCGCCGAGAGGCGGACGGTACGCGGGCCCGCTGGTGTGATGTCAATGGCGGTTTTGAAGATGGGCAGCGAGCGGGAATTGTTTTTCTCAGTCATCCGACCAACTATTCCCACCCGGAACCGATGCGAGTCTGGCCGCCGGATGCAAACAATGGACGGGGGGACCTGTTTTTTGAGTTTTGTCCGATTCGCCTGGAAAGGTTGATTCTGGAACCGCAAAAGGAATATGTATTTCGCTATCGGATGGTGGTGTATGATGGAACACTGCAGCCCGAAACAGCCGAGGAACTGTGGAAAAGCTATGCCTCTTCCATCCAGGAAAACTAATTGGCAAGGGTTCTGTTAAAGAGGGATGCAATGAAACGAAGAGACTTTTTGAAAAACACGATTCTGACAGCCGGCGGACTAATCGGATTTCCCACGCTGCTCAAATCTTCCGTCCTAGCCGGTTCAACAGCCCCTAACGGCAAGATTCAGATTGGCCAGATCGGCTTTGGGCGAATTGCCCGCAGCCATGACTTGGTAGAAACGATCCGGCACGACCTGTGCCGGCTGACAGCAGTAGCTGACGTGGACAGCAAGCGAGCTCGCGACGGCAAGAAATGGATTGAAGATTATTATGCCCGAAAGACTGGAAATCCGGCCTATGTAAATGTGAAACTATACTCAGACTATCACGAAATGCTGGCCGATCCGACCATTGATGCCGTAATGATTTCAACCCCGGACCACTGGCATGCCCAACCGGCCATAGAAGCTGCCTTGGCAGGCAAAGATATCTATTTGCAGAAACCTGCTTCGCTGACCATTGCAGAAGGCCGGCAGATGAGCGATGCTGTTCGCCGCAGCGGCCGGATTTTTCAGATTGGCAGCCAGCAGCGTTCCCGCAGCCCTTGGCCGCAGTTCAAGCAAGTCTGCCAGATTGTCCGCAACGGCCGCATCGGAGAAATCCAGCGGGTGCTGATCGGTCTGCCGACCGATCCGGGCTGCGGAGAAGAACCTGAAATGCCCGTTCCGCCGAATTTGAATTATGACATGTGGCTGGGCTCGACACCGTATGTCTATTATACGGAAAAACGAGTCCATCCACAGAATGGTTATGATCGGCCGGGCTGGCTTCGATGTGAACAATTCGGGGCCGGAATGATTACCGGCTGGGGTGCTCATCATCTGGATACGGCACACTGGGCCATGGGTACAGAAGGGACGGGACCGGTGGAAGTGGAAGGCCAGGCCGAGTTTCCGACATCCGGCCTTTGGGATGTTCATGGTGATTTTGAAGTCTTTGCCAAATACCCCAATGGGGTCACCATGCACATCAGCAGCCGCTTTCCCAATGGGGTGCGTTTTGAAGGAAGCGAGGGCTGGATTTTCGTATCTCGGGGCAGCGGACGGGTTACAGATACCGATCCGATTTCAGGAGACCCGAATAAAGCCCCCCTCCTGGTGAGCGATCGGAAGATTCTGGAACCGCCGGACAAACCGGACCCCATTCATCTCTATGACAGTCCCGAACAGCACTTAAACTGGCTGGAATGCATTCTCAGCCGAAAAGAAACCATTGCTCCGGTGGAAACAGCACATCGTTCCTGTACGGCCTGTCTGGTTAGTCATATTGCAATGAAACTGAAGCGGAAACTATACTGGGACCCGGTCAAAGAAGTATTTCTGAATGACCCTCAGGCCAATGCCATGTGTTCCCGTCCTCAACGGAAACCCTATGGAACCAATTATATTCGATACACAAAGGAGTAAATGATTATGGAAAGAAACGGATTTTTGCTTCAAACGGGTGTTCTTGTCTGCCTGTTATCGGTTTTTGTTTTGGCGGCTGAGGAGCCGAAAAAGCAGGCAGAGGTTTTTCGCTTGCCAAAGGATTTGGAAAAATTGGCCGGCAGCCCGGATTTTCTGAAAAAGCCGGCTGGGCTGGAAGTAGCCGTCTATACCTTTCCCAACTACCATCCGTCCGCCCTTCACAGCAAACTCTACGGCCCGGGCTGGACAGAATACAATCTCACTCGCAGCGCAAGACCATGGTTTGAAGGGCATTGCCAGCCGCGAACCCCTTTGTTAGGGGAACTGGATGAAAGCCAGCCTTCAACATGGGATACCTACATTCCCTTATGTAAAGAAAGCGGCATTGATGTACTGATTTGGGATTGGTATTGGTATGGTGGAAAACCTTGTCTTCACGAAGCATTGGAAAACGGCTTTTTAGAATCGCCAAAGTGCCGCCAGATTAAGTTTGCTGTTATGTGGACCAATCATCCCTGGTATATTCTGTATCCCACCCAGCGAACCGATGGCTCCCGGGCTTATCCTCCCAGTTACGACGCCCCCGACCTTTCGAGGGAAGAATGCTGGAGAAGTTTGTCTTATATTATCAGTCGCTACTGCCATTTGGACAATTACTGGCGGATAAACGGCAAGCCGGTTATTTGTATTTGGGATGCCCGGCGTCTCCAGGAGCGATTGGGAGTTCAGGGGGTTGCCGAATTATTTTCGGAATTGAAGGCCTATGCAGTCAAGTTGGGACACCCAGGTCTGCATTTTCATATTACGGGGTTTTGGTCAGATTCTATGCACGAATCTGGTTATGATACTGTTGGTTCCTACAACCCTTTGGATTGGACGGCTCGCCGTTTTCAGCCCAAGGAGATCGAATTTCCGGATTATGAAATTGCAGCCGCCGATGTGGCGTTTAAACTCTGGGACGAACACCACGACCAATTTAAGATTCCCTATATTCCAGCCGTCTCTCCAGGATGGGATTCGACACCCCGCTATATTGCGCCGCCCTCACGACCCAATAAGCCGAATCGGGAACAGTGGCCTGGCTGTACAATCTTCGAAAATGAGAATCCGGCGGCATTTAAGGCCTTTGTCCGCGCCGCTTTTGTGTATCTGAACAAGCATCCGGAAGTGCCGCGAATCCTCACGGTTGCCTGTTTTAATGAATGGTCGGAGGGGCACTATCTGCTTCCGGATAATCGGTTTGGATATGGAATGATGGATGCCTTGGCAGAGGCGCTGGGAAAAGAAAACGCTCATTCCAAACACGGAAAATATTAAACGAGAAAAAGAACTGTTTGCGGAGTGCTCTGGTGCCTTCCTCTTCCATACAACAGAAGTTTTTGCAGCAGACAGCAGCGGCGGCAGCGGTACATCTGCTGGCGGACTGCGCCTGGAATCCCCATCCAGCGTCTGCAAGATCATCTGCCCCCGTCTGCTATATAATACCCTCTAAAAAATATTGTGTTTTGCATGAGACGTCACGATTGGATTTGACAGCAAACCAATATGCTATTGCAGCGAAGCCGCCGGAATGCCGCAATTCAGCGGAGATAAAGCACCACAGCTGTCTTAAATGGAAATGGCTTGTTTTCCTTTTTGCTGTCGGTTGCGGCAGTGTCGGCAGTTGGGCCCAGGAACTCGTCTATCACAATCCTCTGTGGGAAGGATATCTGGCAGACCCGCAGGTGCTGTACCATGAGGGCTATTATTATGCCTACGGCACCGATCCTTCCGAAGAAGGCAGCCGGTTTCCGATTTTGCGTTCCGCCAACCTGACGGACTGGACCTATATGGGGCGGGCTTTAGAACCGGTCCGCGAGCCGAACCTGCGTGACTGCTGGGCTCCAGAGGTGATTGAGCATCAGGGGAAATTCTATCTGTACTATGCCGGCAACCAACGGATGCGCGTGGCCATAGCAGACAATCCATTGGGACCCTTCCGCGATTGTGGAGTGTGGCTGTTTCCCGAGGAGCCGTTCTCGATTGACGGCCATCCCTTTTGGGATCCGGTCAGCCAGCGGTGGTATCTCTTCTTTGCAAAAGATTTTTTTGACCAGCGCGTAGGCACAGGGCTTGCCGTCGTACTGCTGGGCAAGAACATGATATCAACGGAAGGGCCTGTCCGAACCGTCCTGCGTCCGTTCGCGGATTGGCAGATTTATCAGCGGAACCGAACCCTATACAATCGGCAATGGGATGCCTGGCATACCGTTGAAGGGCCGTTTGTGGTTTATCGAGACGGATTGTATTATTGCTTTTATTCCGGCGGAAACTGGCAGACACCCGGCTACGGCGTTGGCTGTGCCGTGGCTTCCGATATCCAAGGGCCTTTCGAGGATCCCTGGAGTCATCAGAAGGCATCGGTGTTGAGTACAATTCCGAATCAGCTGATTGGTCCTGGCCACAATTCCATTATCCTCGGGCCGGACCGCCAAACCTGGTTTCTGTTTTATCATTCCTGGAATCCCCAGCGGACTGCGCGACAAATATGCATGGATCCTTTGATTTGGACAGCACAGGGACCGAAAGTATGGAACCCCTCCAGAGGAACCAAACGTATCCCGCTTCCCCTATCCTCTTCCGGAAGAGATCCCAATATCCCAAATGAGCAAAAAGAGATAGAATCAGATTTGTTTGGCACTTTCATAAACCCAGTTTATGAAGGGGCTGATCCCTTTGTTTATAAGCACACGGACGGACGTTATTATTTCTGTCAGTCGGAAGGAGATAAAGGAATCTCGGTCTGGAAATCAGACAAACTCACGGACAAAGGAATCAAACGGGTGGTTTGGCGTAGTCCCCCCACGGGCTGGAATACATCCAATGTTTGGGCCCCCGAAATTCATTATCTGGAGAAAAAGTGGTATATTTATTACGCTGCCGACGATGGAGACAACACCAACCATCGCGCCGGTGTTCTCGAAAGTGTCTCAGAAGATGCGCAGGGAGATTATCGGGACAGAGGAATGCTTTACACCGGCGATCAGATTCAGACCGGCCGGGACAACCGCTGGGCTATTGATGCGACTGCCCTCCAAATGGGCGGAAAACTCTACTTGGTCTGGTCAGGCTGGTCCGGCTCTGACGATGATATTCAGGCACTTTATATTGCAGAGATGGCAAATCCATGGACTGTAAAAACAAACCGAGTCAAAATTGCCGACAATGACACATATAGTTGGGAAAGAGTCTCTGAAGACCTGCGGCAAAGGGGGCTGAACGAAGCTCCGCAAGTTCTCTATCACGGTGACAGAGTATATCTGATTTATTCATGCAGCGGCTCCTGGGAGCCAACATATAAACTGGGACAACTCTCCATTCAGAGAACGGAGGATCCGATGAATCCGGCGAATTGGGTAAAAAAGGATCAGCCGGTCTTTGAAGGAACTGAAACAGTTTTTGGCGTCGGGCATGCTTCGTTTACCCTTTCCCCCGACGGCTCGGAGAACTGGATTGTCTATCACTCCAAAGTCTCCGCACTTCCCGGCTGGCAGCGAAATGTCCGTCTTCAGCCCTTTGTTTTCCGGCCTGATGGGTCGCCCGATTTTGGAAAACCGATCCCATCCGGAAAGGTTCTGAAGAAACCCTCCGGCGAACCCCTGCCGCGCAAAGGAACCCACTTTAAAGATTGTTTTGACGATAACCGATGGGACCACTGGCAGTATTTTGGCTATCATCGTTTTATTGATGTTCAGGACGGCTGTTTGCGGTTAGGGCACAATCCGGAGTGGGGAATGGCCAATGCCTACCGAATGGGAGAAAAGGCCGTAGTTCGCGACTGGATTTGGGATGATTTTCTGTTTCAGGCCAAGTTGCAAATCATGAATGGAAATCAAGCCGTCGGCCTGATTTTCCGTGTTCAGCACCCCGCGCTGGGCTATCAGGCCATGAAAGGATATTTTGCAGGCATCGAACCGGATAACCAAACCATAATTCTCGGAAAAATCGATGGCCGAAATTGGATTCCAATCACGAACAAGAAATATCCCTGCCGTACTCGGCAGTGGTACACCCTGCAGGTCTCCGCAATCAAGGAACAAATTCATGTATTTGTGGATAAAGAATTGATTCTGACGGCCCAGGATGATGATTATCCGGTCGGTTATGCCGGCGTTCGTGTAGTGGATACAGATGCGCAGTTTGATGAGATCGAACTCTATGCCCAGTGAAAAAGAACCCTCCGGAATAAAAAAGCAAAATGAAGTATCTCGACGTCTCTTTCTGCGAAACGGCCTGGAAGCCGCTGGTGTTTGGATGGCATTGCCGTGGGTTATTCCTTCTTTAGCAAAAGGGCGAAATTCCCCCAATGAGCGTATTGGGATCGGATGCATCGGCGTTGGACGCATGGGGTTGAGCAACTTGCGGAATATTCTTCAATTTGAGGATGTGCAGGTTGTGGCGGTATGTGATGTGGATGCTCGCCGGGCTGACTACGCCCGGCAGGTCATCGTTCAGCATTATGGGAAAAACAGCCGGGCCGGCGGAGCCAGCAGCTGTGCGGTGTATCGGGATTTTCGCGAGTTGATTGTCGACCCGCATGTGGATGCGGTCCAAATCTGCACCCCCGATCACTGGCATGCCCTTCCTGCCGTGGCGGCTGCCAAAGCCGGTAAGGATATCTATGTCGAAAAACCTTTGGCGCTGACTCTTCAGGAGGGTCGGATTATCAGTGATACGGTGCGGCGTTATGGCGTCATTCTGCAGGTGGGCAGCCAGCAGCGGTCCGATGAGCGATTCCGTCGGGCGTGCGAATTGGTCCGCAACGGACGCGTTGGAACCCTGCATACAATCAAAATCGGCATGGGAGCCGACCAGGCTACAGATGTCTGGCCGCCGATGCCGGTACCTGCGCATTTGAATTATGACATGTGGCTGGGACCGGCTCCCTGGATGCCCTATACGGAGCAGCGGGTTCACCCTCAAAACAGTTATGATCGGCCGGGTTGGCTGCGAATCCATGATTATTGTTTGGGAATGATTACCGGCTGGGGATCCCATCATTTGGACATTGCTCAATGGGCGATGGATACGGAACATACAGGCCCTGTTGAGATTGCCGGACGAGGTGTTTTCCCCCACGATGGTCTTTGGGATGTGCCGACCAGCTACCATGTTGAATATACCTACGCCAATGGAGTGAAGGTTTTTGCAGGAGATCATTCCTATTATCGGGAAGGGGTCTTGCTGGAGGGAAGCAGCGGTTGGATTCATGTGCTTCGAGGAGCAATGGATGCCAATCCGAAATCGCTGCTCACAAGCCGGCTGAAGGCCGGCGAAATCCGCCTGTACAGGAGCACAGACCATGCCAGGAATTTTCTGGATTGTATCCGCTCCCGCCGTCCTCCTGCTGCCCCGGCAGAGGTGGCTCATCGTTCTTGCTCGGTCTGTATCTTGGGGGATATTGCAATGCGTCTAGGGCAGACCCTGAAGTGGGATCCGACTCAGGAACGGTTTTCCAATAGCGAGTCGGCCAATCGAATGCTCAGCCGCTCGATGCGCAGCCCATGGAAACTGTAATTTTTACTCTTCCGCCTCCGCCCGCTGTGCATGTCTGCCGGCAATTGCCGGCACCCGATATTGAGAAATGGACTTCATTATCCCAACGCCCATGCTAAAAGCCAGTCGAGTTAATATTACAGCACCGTAATGGCTCAAGGATTTGAATATATTTTGTCGATAAGTCCTGGAAATACCCTGATTTGGAGGACTATCGACATGGACGTACAAAGTATCAGGAACATTGGCAAGAAATTGAAGGTGTTTTTGAAGCAATTTGACGACTGTTTTTACCACAGCCAGCCCACGCGACATTTGTTCAGTTACATGCTGGGCCAGATGTCGGGCTTGCAGCGTAAAAGCGTTGAGCCCATCGCTTTGCAGGCCAAAACGCCGCCGCGAACACTTCAGCGCTTCCTCTCGTCGGTCCAGTGAGATCATCCCCGTATGCAGGATCGTATCCAATGGTTTGTGGCCAGGGAGTATGCCCATCCCAAGGCTATCGGCACGGTGGATGAGACCGGCCATCCCAAACAGGGTCGTCATACCGCGGCCGTACAGCGGCAATACGGCGGTGCAGCCGGCAAGATCGCCAACTGCGTAATGAGCGTTCATCTTGGGTACACGGCCGGGGATTTCCAGTGCCTCCTCGATAGCGATGTGTATCTTCCCCAGGAATGGGCCGATGATAGGGCTCGCCGTCAGGCGGCCGATATACCTGAGGACGTGATGCATCGCAAGAAAACCGACATTGCCCTGGATCAGATTCGCCGCGCGCTGGCCAACGGCATTCGCGTTGCGGCCTGGACCTTTGAGGAGTGGTACGGCCGAGACGGCGAGTTTCTGGACGGTCTGGAATCGCTGGGACAAAACTATGTTGCAGAAGTGCCGGCCAATTGTACCGGCTGGCTTTATGAACCGGATATTTTGCTTTGTCCAAGACCGCAGGATCGACCGAAACGCGGACGAAAGAAGCATTTCCCGCGATTGTCGGCCAAGACGTGGCCTGCCTCTGAGGTACGCAATCTGCTGGTTTATTCCCGTGTGTTTCAAAAACAGAAATGGAAGAAGTTTCACATCAAAAACGGCGATAACGGACCGATTGACTGGGAAGTCAAACACGCCCCGTTGTATCGCAAACAAGGCGAAGACGGACTTCCCTGCGGCGCACATTATCTGATCATTGCCCGCAATGTACGGAATCCCGGCGAAGTCAAATATTTTGTCTCGAATAGGATCCCCGGCCGCAACGATATTACCTTGGAATGGCTGTTGTGGATTGCTTTCTCTCGCTGGCCGATGGAGAAATGTTTCAGACAGTCGAAGGAGGAACTGGGAATAGATCATTTTGAAACGCGAAGATGGGATGGCATCCACAGGCATCTGTACATCAGCAACCTGAGTTTGCTGTTCTGTGCGCATCTTCACCAGCACCTGAGAGAAAAAAACGACAGAGAGTCTGTACCTGACCGTGGAAATGGTACGTTACTGTGCCTCGATAGGGGTGTCGGCGCAAAGCCTGCCGCCGCCGACGCGTTCGATCCTTTATCAAGAGGCCGTGCAGATAATTGCATACCATCAGAACCACAACCAGCAGGCCAGGTTTTATCATACGAAAGAAACGTTGCAGCGACTTCACAAGATGGGTATCGAAGTCGAAAAGCTGCCGTGTTGTATACCCTATAATTCATAATTATATGTGGCGATGTAATATTAGATTAGGTGATTATAAACGATTTTGTACTCATTTAGTGACATTTTGAGCCAATAATTCAAAGAGATCCTCGCTTCTATGATTATATCGGAATTCCATTTTTTTCAAGTACAAAGGAAACTTTTCCTTCGAGACGCCATGAAACTTGGTCAGCCGCTGTTTGGCATACCTCCAGAATCCTTCCAGGCCATTAATGTACACCTTGCCGCTGGAAAATCGTTTCCCGTGATCCACCCGCAGATGCCGATACCCGCAGCACATCAGGGCATCATAGATGTGAAACTTGTCCGTATAGATGATCGATCCTCGCCGCACCAAGCGAAGGGTCATCTCCAGCAGCCGGCGGGCCATGACGTCTTTGACCACGTCTACCCGAACCACGCCGTTTCGCTCCAAAATGCCGAATACAGGCACTTTATAGGCGGCTCCACGACCTCGTTTGCCCTTGCGTCGGCCGCCAAAGCAGCTCTCATCCAGCTCAATCGCACCGCCCAGAAAGTCCCGGGCGTTCTGAGCCGAAGCCAGGATCGAGTACCGCAGCAGATCGTACGCTCGCAGGGCCGTGGGATAACTGATTTCACATTAAACCGCCGCCCGAAGGGCGCTGATCTCCAGTTCCAACAACTTGATCAGCCAAGCCCAGGTTTTCAAAGAGCAATGCAGTTTGTTTATCCATCGGCCGGTAAAATCATGAAAGGTGTAATGGCATCGTTTACAGCGATATTTCCGGCCTGCGATCCGATAGATTTTATAGCTTCTACATTGTGCGCAAAAAACATGCCGTTTTTGCCAGCAGTATTTTCGAAAAT